>ERZ1046740.1622-NODE-1622-length-15596-cov-4.962486_pt1 | contig 15596 bp, 11 predicted proteins | sample MGYA00383093_ERZ1046740 | MGnify/ENA primary metagenome ERZ1046740 (study PRJEB29581, sample SAMEA5548363) | metagenome | biome: marine; feature: coastal; material: water | depth 25 m | study: Short-term variability in the microbial, nano- and picoplankton... | reverse complement strand
TCGCCTGCGATTGGGGTAGTCCATGAAAAACAACGCTACCCGATCATCGGTTTTAAAGTTACCCGTACTAAGGTATTGGCGGTTGCCGGAGTAATCGGCAAAGCCAATTGTGCGCTCATTCAGAACCTTCATGAAACCCGCAGGGCCACCTCGATGCTCAACATAGGGCCAGCCACTCTCACTGACGCTGGCCATGTAAAAGCTGTCACGAAGACCGATGAAACCTGACTCGCGAGGTCCCAGGCGATGGTTATAGTCGTCGCCATCCATCGAGGCGTAAGCCGCACGGCTACCCTCTCTGGCCTGAATATCCCGAACGGTCGGGGTGAAAGCGATTTCAGCGAACTTGTGAGCCATGCCTGTTACTCCTTTCCAGTTCGGGGGGTCTGTACCCAGCTAACTAAGAGGGAGATACTTTCTCAAATTTCCTATAACGGAATAATAGTCTATTATATGAATTAACTATTTCTCTGTATGGAATAATAAATGGATCGCTTTCACCAGCTCCGGGTTTACGTGGCCGTAGCCGAGGAGGAAGGGTTCGCCACCGCTGCCCGGCGTCTGAAACTATCACCACCGGCAGTAACACGGGCAGTGGCATCACTGGAGAACACACTGGGGGTAAAACTACTGGACCGCACCACCCGCTATGTACAGGTCACGGAAGCGGGTCGGCGCTACCTGGAAGATGCCAGGCAAATACTCTCAGGGCTGGAGGCCGCAGACGAGGCAGCTGCAGGTATTAACGCCGAGCCCCGGGGCCACCTCGCGGTGACTGCGCCCGTAATGTTTGGACAGCTGTTCGTGATGCCAGGCATCGTTGAGTACCTCGAGCGCTACCAGGCCATGGAGGTTGACGCCGTGTTCCTGGATCGAGCAGTTAACCTACTTGAAGAGGGCCTGGATGTAGGTATTCGCATCGGCGAGTTACTGGACTCCTCCATGCGCGCCCTGCGAGTGGGCTCGGTAAGCCATGTAGTGGTGGCAGCGCCCCACTATCTGGAAAAACATGGGTTACCACATGTACCACAGGATTTGCGGGACCATACGCTGATAGCCTCAACAGCCGGGGGATTTGGCAGTGGTTGGCGCTTTGCCGCATCTACCCCAGAGCACCCACTAAAAATCGACGCCAGACTGACGGCGACATCAAACGAGGCAGCCATCAGCGCAACATGTGCGGGTTTCGGTATCACCCGTCTATTGTCTTACCAGGTAGCTGCAGAGGTCGAGGCGGGGCGGCTCGAAATCCTGCTGCAGCAATACCAACCGCCAGAGCTGCCAATACACATTTTGCACCGGGAAGGACGCCATGCATCCACCAGGGTCAGGGCCTTCATCGACTTAATGGCACAACGGTTGCGCAGCGATGCTACCCTGAATATTGAAGACAGCACCGCCTGAGTAGGTAATCACCCTTCTTGGGTGAGAGCACACACCGGCAGTGTCGGATATCGCACGGCCGGTGCGTTCGGTGTGTTAACGCTGTAAAAAACTTGTAATATGTATCAGCGTAGTCGGCATGTCACGGTTTCCTAATGCAGCCCGAATAAGAGGATTTGACATGATTACAGGCAGATGCGAGTGCGGAAAAGTACAGTACGAAGTCAGCGGCGATGTTAGCGATTTCAGCCACTGTCATTGTAGCCAATGTAGGCGACTGCACGGTGCAGCCTTTGCTTCCTTCGCTGGGGTAGCCAGGGCGGACTTTCGCTATATATCGGGACATTCGGACATTTCAAACTACGCATCATCCCCCAGCCATTCCCGCCTGTTCTGCTCAAACTGCGGCTCCAACATCATGGTGGAACTGGAAGGAGAGCCTGACGAATACTACCTGGCGATGGGCACCCTGGATGGCGAGCTGGAACTACCTCCCGGCTATCATATATATGTGGGCTCCAAAGCGCCCTGGCACGAAATCAATGACAAGCTGCCGTGTTACGACACGGAGCCTGAAGCTGACTGAGTACCCAGAACTGTGAAGCACAAGGACCGCAATCTTGGCATGAACCGGCCCATATCACGCCGGGACCTTCTCCATGGCCTGGGCGGCATTGCCGCTGCCTCGCTGGTTCCCGGGCAAGCCCTGGCGGATGCCGTGATGGCACTCGAGACAGCCGGCACAGAAAATGATTATCCGCCGGCCCTCTCTGGTCTGCGCGGCAACCACAATGGGTCGTTTGAAACAGCCCATTTACTCGCACGCGAGGACCACCGTGACTGGGGTCCTTTAGAAGAACCGGACAGTCCCTATGACCTGGTAGTGGTCGGTGGAGGCATCAGCGGCCTCTGCTCCGCGTACTTCTATCGCCAGCAACACCCGAACGCCCGGGTCCTTATCCTGGATAACCACGACGATTTTGGCGGCCATGCCAAGCGCAACGAATTTACCGTTGGCGATCGCACGCTTATCGGCTACGGAGGAAGCCAATCCATTGAAAATCCCGGTGAGTACCCCCCCGTTGCACTGGAACTGTTACACGAACTGGGCGTAGAGCTATCAAGTTTTGAAACCGCCTACGATCAGAACTTCTACAAGCGCAATGGCCTTGGCGGTGGCGTGTTTTTCAACAAAGGAAATTGGGGGTCAAACACCCTGCTAGCCTATGACCTGGCAAACCTGAAAAGCTACCTGCCCCTGGCAGAATCACAGTTCAACGAACAAGAGGCGGTGAACAATATGCCTCTGTCAGGTGACGCCAAGGCAGAGATGTTGCGATTGCTCACTGCAACCGAAGACAACATGCCCCAAATTTCTGAGGAAGAAAAAGAAGACTACATCTGGAGTATTTCCTACCAGGACTACCTGAAAAAACACCTTGGCATACATCATCCAGAGGTATTTGCCGCCCTCAAGGATCTGACCACAGACAGCGGTGTAAACATAGATTCAGCTTCAGCTGGCGGCGCATTGCTCTATAATTATTTGCCGGGCTTCAGGGCTGCCGGGCTATGGGATTACGAGATGGATGAACCCTATATCTATCACTTCCCGGATGGTAATGCTTCTATCGCGAGGCAACTGGTACGCCGCATGATCCCCCGGGTCGCCAGCGGATCCACTATGACTGACCTGTTATCAGCAACTTTCGATTATGGCGCACTGGATAAGGTAGATGCACCCGTGAGGCTGCGCCTTAACAGCACGGTGGTGAACGTTGCCCACCGTGGAAACCCTGCCACATCAAAATCAGTAGATATTAGCTATGTACGCGCCGGAAAGAGCTATCGCGTGCAGGCCCGGGCCTGTGTACTGGCCTGTTACAATGCCATCATCCCTGCCCTGTGTCCTGAACTGCCCAAGCAACAGCGCGCCGCCCTGTCAGAGCAGGTGAAATCGCCGATTTTGTACACCAGTGTCGCCCTGAACAATTGGCGCGCCTTCAAAAACCTGGGCGTGGGCGCAGTGGCGTCACCGGGCAGTTATCACCCTATCGCCATGCTTGATTTTCCCGTGAACATGGCGGGCTATCAATTCGCTTCCAACCCCGATGACCCCATTGTGCTGCATATGGAGCGCTTTCCGCACTCGTATGCTCCGGGCCTGACTCGAAACGAACGCTATCGGCAAGCAAGGCACCAGATGCTTGCTGAGCCCTTCGAAAGTGTTGAGCGCAACATCCGTTCGCAACTGGCGGACATGCTGTCCGGTGGAGGCTTTGACCCGGCCCGGGATATCGCCGCTATTACCGTTAACCGCTGGGCCCACGGATACTCTAACAGCTACGACCCTATGACTAGCCCCGACTACCCGGATTGGGATGACCCACGCTACCCCCATGTTCAGGGGCGCAAACCCTTCGGCAAGATAACCATCGCAAATAGCGATTCCAACGCGGACGCCAGTCTATCCAGCGCGATAACGCAAGCTTACCGCGCAGTGTCGGAGCTTGCTTGAGCCGGGCTACCAAAAGCATTTACTTCACAGGACTCATTATGTCTCGTCAATTTTTTCTACTATTCATCATGCTTCTTGGTTGTCAGATCACTGCAGCAGACCAGCTGACAATCGCAAAACCCGTAGTTGCCATCATCGGCACAGGAGACATGGGGGATTCCCTGGGGCCACGTTTCGCCGAGTTGGGACACACAGTCGTTTACGGTTCACGCGATCCGCAGAGTGAGAAAGCGCAAGCCGTGGCGAAGAGCACCGGTGAAAACACTCAGGTGGTATCGCAGAAAGAAGCAGCACAGGCAGGCGATATCGTGGTGCTAGCCGTGCCCTGGCCGGCAATGGAAAGCGTGGCCCAAAACCTGGGGGCTCTGGACGGCAAGATTGTTATCGACATTTCCTTTCCTGCCCGCCAGGCGGAAGATGGCTATTACGAGCCCCTGTTGGAAACCTCCAGTGCGGAAATGATCCAGCAGTGGAACCCGGGAGCCAGGGTGATGAAAACCTTTGCCCTTCAGGCCAGCTACGTGATCGATGATCCCGAGGTGGTGGGCGGCCCCGTGAGCATACCTATCGCATCCGACGACTACGCAGCAAAAGAGGAGATAGCCCACATTATTGCCGCTATGGGGATGGATCCGGTTGATGCGGGACCCTTGCGATTGTCGCGAGAACTGGAAGCCATGCAGCGCCTGTACGGCGTACCCTTCTTTCAGCGCAGGCAGGAGGCCTGGGAGTTTTACTTCCGTCGCAGCTCCTATTGGGAATGCATCTGGGAAGACAGCTGGTCCGACCCCGTGGAAGACGCCGACAACCTTGCCAATATGCCACAAACCCAGGGTCCAGCGGCGCCCTGCCCCGGCACCTGAAAAATTAACTAGGCATTATCCATGCCTGCCGCCTACCCTGCGCAATAGTTTGTCCGTCTCAATAGCGATAAAGCTGGGAAAGAAACACAGCAGGATTAGCGGCCACCAATCCGTGGGAAACGGCGCTGTCCGAAACAGTGCACCGGCAGAAGGAAAGGCCGTGGGGATAAAGCGGATACCGATACTCAAAGCAATCCCCGCCAGCAGCCACCGGTTGGAAAACGGGTTGATGCTGAAAAACGAGCCATAAATCGAGCGAGCTGAAATCACGTAACCGAAATGGGCGAGCAGAATGGCCCAGAAGGCTGCAGTCTGGGCCTGGGTCAGAAGCAGCGCGTCCACGATTTCTCCATCTACCACCGCAGGAGAGCCGAAGTGGTAGTAGATAAGAAAGCCCGGGACAGCAATTGCCAGCCCCATGACAACCACCCTCTGCAGGAAAAAAGCATTGATGATCTGTAGCTTCGCCTCTCTTGGAGGTTGATTCAGCAAGCCCTTCTCTTTTGCTTCCATCATCAGGGGCATAGTCAGCAGCACTGAATCCAGTAAGTTGATCCACAAAATCTGTACCGGCTCCAGCACGAAGCGCGCAGCAAATATCGGCACGTAAGCGGCCATAATAATCGCACCCATAATCAGCAGGGCCTGGGCGGCGTTGGTGGGCAGGGTATAGAGGATCGCCTTCTGCAGGTTGTTCCAGGCATGGCGCCCTTCCTCCACTGCGGCCACTATAGTGGCGAAGTTGTCATCTGCCAGAACCATGTCCGAGGATTCCTTGGCCACCTCGGTGCCGGAAATACCCATGGCCACGCCTATATCTGCGGCTTTCAGTGCCGGGGCGTCGTTGACGCCGTCGCCGGTCATAGCCACCACCAGCCCTCGCGCCTGCAGCGCTTCAGCGATAGCCTTTTTATGCTCTGGCGCCACCCGGGCGAATACCGAGACCCTGCCAGCGACTTCCCGCAGCTCGTCTTCATTCATATGGGACAACTCAGCCCCGGTCACTACATGGTCAGCGTCAATACCCAACTGTTTGGCTACGGCTTGTGCCGTATCAGGGTGATCACCGGTAATCATCACGGTGCGAATACCGGCGTGCTTACACTGTTCCACCGCCTCTATAGCAGACTGTTTCGGCGGGTCTATCATGCCCTGCAATCCAACAAAGCACATGTCGGCAAGATCTTCGTGACGCAGGTCAGTCTGCTCTGTCGGCATCTCCTTCACTGCAAACCCCAGGGTGCGCAGTGCATCCCGGGCAAAAAGTTTGGCTGTATAAAGTGCCGTATCAATATCAAAGGGCTGCGAGTTACCCTCGGGGTCAAGACTGGTAGAACACAAATCCGCCACCACCTCTGGGGCACCCTTTAGCAAAATAAATTTCTTGCCTCCTGTCTCTACCAGAACAGCCATGTACTTGGCCGATGAGTCAAAAGGTATTTCTTCCAGTCGGGTGAAGCCATCCACAACCAGTTCGGCCTTGGCGCCAGAGATTCGCAGCGCGAGCTCGGTCGGGTCGCCAGTGCCCCCCGCCCCACTGAGATGGGCGTTATTGCAGTTAAAACCACACTCCAAAAGGCTCATCAGTGCAGGTTGTTGCTGCGCCGCGACAGATACGCCCTGTAGCTGGAACTCACCCTCAATATCAAACCCGGTGCCAGACAGATCAAAAATCTCGCCGCTGGCATAGGTTCGGGTCACTGTCATGCGGTTCTCTGTCAGGGTACCGGTTTTGTCGCTGCAGATGACAGAGGTAGCGCCCAGGGTTTCGGCTGCCGGCAGTTTGCGAATCAAGGCCTTACGACCGGCCATTACCACACCCGATAGAGCCAGGATTGAGGTCACCAGCGCCGGTAACATTTCCGGAATGGCGGCAACGACAAGTGACACCGCGCCCAGGAAGCTGTAGGCGGTGCGATAACCCAGATAGATGCCATAGCCAAAATTGAAGGCGCCCACCACCAGAATCGCTACAATCAGGGTATGGACAAACTCCTTCATTTTTTTCTGTAATGGCGTGAGGCCCGTATCGGCGGCTTTCACCATATCCGCAATCCGGCCAAACACGGTGTTCATTCCGGTCTCTACCACTATGGCCCGAGCCGTACCCTGGGTGAGATAAGTGCCCGAAAAACCCATATTGACCTGGTCACCGGGAACCAGTTCTTCCCCGGACAGCGCATCGATTTTCTTTTTTACGGGAACTGACTCACCGGTCAAGGAGGATTCATCTACATGAATGTTGTTCACTTCAACAAGGCGAACGTCAGCCGGAATTTTGTCTCCACCTTCCAGCACCACCAGGTCCCCGGGTACCAACTCCCTGGCAGGAATTCGCCGCTGGCCTTTGTCCCTTAGCACCAGTGCTTCCTGCACCATCATGCTGCGCAGGGCGTCCAGGGCGCCTTCGGCCTTACCCTCCTGTACGAAGCCCAGAACAGAGTTAAGCAGTACCACGCTGACAATAACGATAGTGTCCGGCAACATATGGCTGCCCATTGCCGTCAGTACACCCGTGACCAGGGCGGTAGCCAGCAGGATGATGACCATGGGATCGTTGAACTGGCGCAGGAACCTGACCCAGGCGGGGGTTTTCTGGAATTCAATCTCGTTAAACCCAAACTCTTGCAGACGGGCACTGGCTGCCTCGTCCTTAAGGCCATTCTCGTTGGAGTCTAACTTCTTATAGACCTGTTCTGCCGACAAGCCATACCATGCACTGCCCATTGAAAATCTCCATGTTGGTACTGTACGGATGGAAAATATACGGGAGAAACATCCAGACTACTCATTCCTGAGGTACCCCCCCAATGGCCCAGATCAATAGAGGTTGATATTTTCAGGCCGGATATGAGATGCAAAAACTAGTTAAAGGGTAAACGTCCTTATCGGTAGTCAGTCAGTGAATTCTTATGCGGCGAACTTCATCGCTTCCTTAAGACACTATTGTGGAAACTGTCCCACAAACTTCTCCATACTCAGTACTAGCATAGCCGTCTCCTCACCATCAGGATTCGCGCAATATTTATTCGTGGGATGCAGCATCGGCGACGGCAAACGCCGCATATGCCTGGGCTGTGCCCTCGGCCATTTTGTCCCCGTCAAACGGAATAGACATTTCGGGGGTAAACTCCAGCACTATCCTCTCCGGTGTGTCCAGAAAGCGAATAAACATTTCAGGGTCTATGCCCGCTGTGAAGGCGTTACCCTCATCCTGGTTTCCCGAACTTTGCATTCCATGCGCAAGCAATTGGTACATCCAGAGCTTTGTTTCCCGATCATCGTGAATCACTGTCTGTCCCTTGTAGGTCACGGTTTTGCCGCCTCCCATAGGTGTTCCTTTACTGGTAATCACTATGGAGGAACGCCCATCTCGGGCAATGGCCTTGATGCGCACACGCTCGCGAGTCGCTGTCATCCATATCTTACCGTCCACCGGCACGTAGGCCGTGGTCACGCCCAGGGGGTGCCCCGCTTTGTTTGCCCAGATAAAGGTACATTCACCCCCGGTTTTTACCAACTCATCTTCGCGAGCGGGGTCCAGTCGATAGCGCTTTACATCGTCGTAGTTAACATCCTGCTCAGTCATCTGTTTTCATCCTTTTGTATTTTTAACTGAGGCATCTTATATCAGGCCCAATACTTATATCAGGCCCAATAAGCTCCGGTAATTGATCTCTGAATTCTTCAGTTTCAAACCAAGACCTATACATTCAAAACTGAAAACGAATACCAGCCTCCACAGACCGACCAGCCTCCGGCGCAACCTCACGCAGAAAAGACGTGCTCAGGCGAATCTCCTCGTCAGAGATATTGTTGAAGTTCACGAAGGTTACCAGTTCGCTGTCACCGATGGGGATGACGTAATCTATCCCCGCATCCCAACGTGTGTAGCCCTCGGTGGGGTCCTCGTTCTCACCTGACCGGTCCTGGTCGCCTGCATCGAGGATACTGCCCCATAATTCCCAACGATCCGACGACCAACTCAGCTTGCCACCGAGGCGCAGCGGCGGCAAGCGCGGCACATCAGAGCCGTCATCGAATTCGCCGCGGATGATGTCGCCCCAGAGGCGAAGGCGCAGGTCACCGTCGGCAAATTCTGCCAGGCCGAACTCAGAGTCGACCTCGAAACCGTAGAACTCCGCGTCCTGCTGGTTGTAGAGATAGACATCGACACCATCAACTTCTTCACCGGTCGCCATCAGACCGATATAGTCCTTGAAGTCATTGAAGTACACAGAAACTGTCACCCAGTGCTCACCAGCCTGCCAGTCCAGGGACAGATCGATATTGTTGGAGGTCTCTGTGTTCAGGTCAGCGTCACCAATTTCGATCAGACCGGTGGCAGCGTGCTCGACCAGTTGTTCCAGTTCGGTGGCTTCGACATTGGAAAATAGCTCCTCAGTAGTGGGCGCCCGCTCAGCGCGAGACAGGGCTGCTCCAAGGGACCACTGTTCCGAGAGGCTCCACAACGCAAGGGCAGAACCGCTAAAGGCATTATAGCTCTCGCTACCGGAGGCTGTGGTATCGGGATCGCGTTCGTCGCGGTCATAGCGCAGGCCGAACTCGAACGTCCAATCGCCCGCGTGATAATCCTCCATGAGGAAAACACCGACTTCACTGCTGTCTGTCACGGGGACGAAGGCTTCTTCGCCGATGGCGCTAAATTCTCCATCTACCAGCTGCAGGCCGAACACACCGTGGAAGCTTCCGATCGGTTTGTGCACTAATTCCAACCGGCCCTCCCAGGACTTGTTGGCATACTCAGTGCCCACTTCACCAGATCCTTCGAGCTCGACATGTTCGTAGTCGGTGTAGGCCAGGAATCCACGCATTACCTCCAGGCCTGCGCCAATGTCATGCCAGTGCAGGGCAGCGTCGTAGCGGGTCTGCTCGAGCACGATACTGATACCACCTTCCTCTTCGTGCTCATCTTCGTGCTCATCTTCGTGCTCATCTTCGTGCTCATCTTCTCCGTGACCATGATCACCATGGGCGCCGGCCGGAATACCGTACTCATTTTCCAGGCGATTGACTGCCAGCCCGATAAAGCCGTCTTCGAAGTGATAGCTGCTGCCAAGGGTAAGGCTTTTGGTCCGACCACCAGTATTATCGATGACTCCCTTGCGCTGTTTCTCTTCCTCGTGCTCCTCTTCTGCTTCGTGATCCTCTTCTGCTTCGTGATCCTCTTCTCCTTCATGATCCTCGTCCTCATGGCCTGCCGCGAAGCCGGGGATTTCCAGGTCATCCCAGTCGCGGTACAGCGCGTCAGCATGGAAGGCAAACTGTCCTGCGCTGCCCTCATAGCGGGCGACGATAGTGTCCATGCTCGATGCCGTGTCGTGGCGGTATTCCAGTCCCGTCGTAGGGTCATCCAGCGAGGTAGGAATGCGGTTATCGAGGATATTGACCACCCCGCCAATGGCACCCCCACCATAAAGTAATGTGGAGGGTCCGCGCAGCACTTCAATGCTGTCCGCCAGCAACGGCTCAACCGCTACCGCGTGGTCAGCGCTTACGGTAGAGGCGTCCGCGCTGCTGGTACCGTTCTGTAGCATGGTGACCCGGGGGCCCTGTTGGCCCCTGATAACGGGCTGGCCCACCCCGGGACCGAACGAAGCATTAGTCAGACCAGGGGTGCTGTTGAGAGTATCGCCGATGGTACTGGACGCTGCGCGACGAAGGTCATCGCCGCTTAGCACAGTGACTGGCAGTGCAGTCTCGGCCGTTTGTTTGTGAAGGGGCACGGACACCAGTACGTGCTCCATGGGCAACTGCTCCGCAGTCGCGTTAGCCACGGCCAATGCCGCGGCTATAGGGATAAGGCGTTTCATTGTTTACTCCTGAAAGATTGAATTGGGTATCTAGTCAGGTGTAAAGAGGCGGCCCCCTGGCCTGGAGCGAAACCGGCTCCCGGCTGAGTACAGATGAATCAGTCTGACAAACCAGGGGCGGTAAAACCCCGTTGACAGAGGGAGCAGAGAGCTCAGTAACAATCGCTGCACCCTGGGAGCCCTGGCACAACAAACATTGCGCTGGGGCATCATCTGCCCAGTGCCAGTGAGACAATTCCTGGGTTTGCAAAAACACCGCACACAGCACTGCTACCAGAAAGAATGCCCTGGCTTGCGTGATTTTTACGTGTGTGTGCTTGTGGTGCATTTAGCGCATTCTAACTGCGCCGACACTGTTGTCAACGCGTGTGATTAATCATTTTGTGAGGTGGTACTGGCAAGTATTTTCCTGCGCAACCCCGGGGTCGTGTAGCACTTAGCGGTTAAAGCGGTAGTCCGGCCCCGCAAATGTGAGTTGCACGGTACTAATAACCCGCTCGCGGAAGCCGCCTTCACAGTAACAGAGATAAAACTCCCACATACGCTCGAAAACATCGTCAAAGCCCTGTTCGTGTACCTGGCCCAATGATTGGAAAAACCGTTCGCGCCAGTGGGCAAGCGTTTGCGCATAATCGTCGGTGATGTCGTGAAGGTGCACCAACTGCATGTCGGTGTCTTTAGCCAGATGGCCAGCGATCACTTCCATAGAGGGCAGGCAACCCCCCGGAAAAATATAGCGTTTGATAAAATCCACAGAGTCTCGGGCCTTGAGGTAGCGCTGATCTGCCACGGTAATCGCCTGTATTGCCATCAAGCCATCTGGCTTGAGAAGGCTGTTACAGCGACTAAAGTAGTCCTGATAGTAGTTATGGCCGACTGCCTCGATCATTTCCACCGAAACCAGCTTGTCGTAATGCCCGGTCAGCTTGCGATAGTCTTCACACAACAGGGTGACTCTGTCACCTAACCCCTCTTGTTCAACCCTGTTGCAAGCGTACTCATACTGTTCCCGGGAAATGGTGGTAGTGGTCACTCTACAGCCGTAGTGCCTCGCCGCGTGGATAGCCAGGCCACCCCAGCCAGTCCCTATCTCCAACAAGTGATCAGCCTCGGACAACTGCAATTGCCTGCAGAGCAAGTCCAACTTGTAGAGGGATGCCTCCTCCAGGCTGGCATCCGGCCTGGGAAACACCGCCGCTGAGTACATCATGGATTTGTCCAGAAAGAGTTCAAAGAAGTCGTTACCCAGATCATAGTGAGCTGAAATATTCTCCTGGGAACCCTTAAGGCTATTTTTTTTGAAGGAGTGGTAGAGCTTCAATCCTGCCTGGCGCAGCGGGGATGCACTGCTATCCATTGAGTCCATAGTGGCGATGTTGGCACAGAATAGGCGAATGACTGCCACCAGGTCCGGCGAATGCCACTGGCCCAGCATATACGCTTCACCGGCCGCCAATACTCCTCCTGACAACACCCGGCGATATACCAACGGATTTTCCACCACAATCACAGCATCGATGTCTTCCCGACAGGTGTCAGAACCGTGAAAATGGCGGGTTGCTTCTCCCTCGTGTATGGTCAAACGGCCACGCTGCAAGCCACCAAACAGCTTTAGTAATACCTGGCGCGCCAAGCTTTCTCCATGCCACCGTCTACTAATAGCTGGCAACCTGATCATATTGATTCCGGGGTTACTCATGTTTGGCTCTCGCGTTCAAGTTATCGGGATGTGGTTGGAAAGGTATTCGCTTAAACCATAGCCGCAGTGCCTCCCAATAGATGGCACCGGCGACCTTCAAGGTCATTAGCGGGTAGCGGATAAGGAAGCGCCTCAAAGCCAACGCATCAAGCGGCTCACGCTTTAAATTAAGCACAGCATCAAAAACTCTCTCACTGCCGTGAAAATTACTCAGTGTCAGCGACAACTTATCGCCGGGAGTATTGCTGCGCCAGTGGTAGCGCATATCCATGGGGTGAAAAGGCGAAACATGCATCGCTTTGTCGAACTGTGTTTCTAGCGGTTCGGCGCCATTCTCAACTGACAGCACATAGCTGTGGCGTTCACGCCAGGGAGTATTAGTGACCTGCGCTACCACATGTGTCAGCTCTTTACCGCCGGGCGAAAAGCAGTAATAACAAACAATCGGATTTATGATGTAACCAAAGTAGCGCAGGTTGGCGAGCATATAGACAGGCCCCTCCGGGCGGACGCCGCACTCCTCGCTTACCCTCCTGCGCACAGCTTCTTCAAGCGGCAGAGCAGGGTCGCCAAGAAAGTCGCGCCGCCTGAACCAGGCCAGAGCTGGCCGCCGGGCGGACCAGCACCAGTTTTGCCTAAAAAGCTCCTCCAGCTTCGACAACTCCAGCAGAGGCATGCTGACGCGGTAGCTAAAACTATGCTCCTTAGGGGACAAGCGCTTGTGGCTCACCCAACCGCTGTAGAGCGCGCTGGTCATGCCGCCTGCCCGTGAGCCTGCGTGGCGGTTTGCGCCTGAATTCCCTTTGCCGCTCGCAGTGCACTGACCACACCGTCTTCGTGAAAGCCATTGCCCCAATAAGCGCCGCAATACCAAGTTGTGCCATTGCTTACCTCGCCCCAGCGCCCTTGGGCCTGAAGGCTCTGGAGGCTGAAAACGGGGTGGGAGTAATTGAACTGCCCCAGCACTTTGTGGGGGTTGATCAGGGCTGAGTCATTCAAAGTAACGCAAAAGGTCTCGGAAGCTTCCAGTCCCTGCAAGATATTCATATTGTAGGTGAGCGTAGCGCGCTCTGTAGAACTGTCGCGCCGGTAATTCCAGCTAGACCAGGTGCGGGGGTTTCGCGGTAGCAGCCGGGTATCTGTGTGGAGGACCACGTCGTTTTCCTGGTAGGGTATACCGGAAAGCACCTGTTTTTCCGCATTACTGGGATCAGACAAAAGCTCTAGGGCCTGGTCTGAATGGCAGGAGAAAACGACCGTGTCAAAGCGCTCTTCCACACCGTCGCTAAAGACCAACACGGCACCATCTTCGTCCCGCCTGACATACTTGACCCGTGTATCGAGCCGAATATTCTGCTCATATCCCACTGTCAAGGGCCGAATATACTCCCGGGATCCACCTTCGATAACGCGCCACTGGGGACGCTTTTTGAGACTGAGCAAGCCGTGATTGGCAAAGAAGCGAACGAAAAAAGTTAGAGGGAAATCCATCATAATTGGCGTGTCAGCAGACCAGATAGCGCTGCCCATGGGGATCAGGTAGTAATCTATGAATTTCTTGCTGTAGCGGCGCTCCTGCAGGTACTCTCCCAGAGTGAGCGTTTCATGCACCCTGCCCGCCTCTAGATCTTCAATAGCTTCGCGGTTAAAACGCAAAATATCTCGAATCATCCCCAGAAACGAGGGGGACACCAGGTTTCGACGCTGTGCAAACAGACTATTAAGAGATGCGCCCGCATACTCCAATCCGGAATCAACATCGCTCAGGCTGAAACCCATTTGAGTGTCGCGCGATGAAACGCCTAACTCGTCCAGCAAGGCAATGAAGTTCGGATACGTCCAATCATTGTAAACAATGAAACCCGTATCTATAGCCAATCGGCGCCCGCCAACCGCCACATCCACAGTAGCCGTGTGGCCGCCCAAACGGGACTGAGACTCAATCACATGAACGTCGTGCTCTCTATGCAGATAATAGGCACACGCCAGTCCGGAAATTCCAGACCCGATCACTGCAATTTTCATTTTTTCACCATCTTACCGTGGGACTTTGTACCCCTATTTACGCTACAGGGTGCCAGATGGATCAACGCTGTATTTGAGTACAGAGATGATCCAACCAGCTACAGGCATCGTATCAACTACCAAACTGCTACAATATGGAACAAAATACAGTGAACTATCGGGGAGCAGTAATGGTCGGGACAGTGTCGGTAGATGCTTCGGGCAAGCGCAATGACGAGTGGAGCCAATGTCTGATTCAGGTAGCTGAGCAAGACAGAGACGCTTTTGCCAAGCTGTTTACGCACTTTGCTCCCCTGATCAAGGCATTTGCCCATAATGGCTCTGCGCTGGCCGCCTCCCACGCGGAAGAACTGGTGCAGGAAGTCATGATCAAAGTCTGGCAAAAGGCCGCAGCCTACAATCCGTTGAAGGCGGCCGCCAGCACCTGGATATACACCATTGCCCGAAACTGTAGGACAGATCTATACAGGCGACTGCAGAAGTTTGACACACCCATCAGTGCCCAGGACGTCTGGCCAGATGGCGAGGAAGATTTGGAAGAGCCTTTCACCGCGATACAGCAACGCCGCGATGAAGCTAAGGTAAAAGAAATGTTGCAGCAACTACCCCATGAACAAGGCCAAATCCTGGTCAAGGTATATATGGAAGGCAAATCACATAGCGAAGTGGCTAAGGACTTGGACTTACCACTGGGCACTGTTAAATCGCGAGTGCGACTTGCCATGCAAAAACTGGAATTATTGGTTGAAAAGTAGACTTATGATTAATTATCACCCAGATACACGCCTGATGAATGAGTACTCCTCAGGTTCACTCCCACTGGCGCAATCCGCCTGTGTGTCTTTGCACCTGAACTATTGCGGGCAATGCCGCCGTGACTATCAGCGGCTGCAACAAATGGGGGCCGCGCTGTTTGAGGATCTCTTACCGCAACAGGTAGATGACGCTATGCTGCGCACTGTGATGAATCGTCTGGACGACGAGCCTGAGCCGCTTAGCTATAGCTCCTCTCACGGCCAAAGTGATGGCTACCCGGCACTCGTGCAGCGCTTGATGTCCGGTAACTACGACGAACTGGATTGGCAGAAAATAAACTCTAACCTGCGCATTAGCCGCTTGCGCACCGGCGATATAAACAATGAATTTGCGCTTTATCATATTAAGGCTGGTGGTAGCATTCCCGAGCATACACACCGCGGTACAGAGTTAACCCTGGTTCTTGAGGGCAGCTTTTCAGACGAGGAAGGTGATTATCATCGTGGTGACTTTCTACT
>ERZ1046740.1619-NODE-1619-length-15604-cov-4.427166_pt1 | contig 15604 bp, 12 predicted proteins | sample MGYA00383093_ERZ1046740 | MGnify/ENA primary metagenome ERZ1046740 (study PRJEB29581, sample SAMEA5548363) | metagenome | biome: marine; feature: coastal; material: water | depth 25 m | study: Short-term variability in the microbial, nano- and picoplankton... | reverse complement strand
GTTAGGCCCCATATATTTAAGATCATGAAGACCCCAATTAAAATGAATGATATCCCACTTCTTATTTTCTCCTCCAATTGCCAACCACTTCTCCAAGCTCTTGAGGCCATGAATTGTTGCGGCACAATTCACAGGCGGGCGGTGAACATTCGCTTTTCCATGTAACAAACTCCGGACCGGAAGAGTGTATCCGATTGAGATCGAATCACCAATCAAGAGAACTCTTGGTAGCCCTTTAACATCTTCGATCTGTTTAAAAGGCCCTTTCTTTGGAGCCGCAGCGACCATCTGAATTAGAAGAAGAGAAGCGGCAAGCTTTCGAATCATTCATGGCCACTATAGTATTCAAATGCATGATGCAAGAACCCGCCATCACCCTTGCTGCCCCGATTCGGGCAAGCCAAAGAATCTTCCTCGCTGGAGACAAGAATATCTTACTTCACAAAATCTCTATTTCCTTTGCGGCTCAAAACAGACTAACGCTCAATCAATTTTTTTATGCCCACTCATTATTCTGGGATCTAGGATCTCATCATGCGCCTCATTATCATATCTCTTCTTCTCACCTTATGGGCTGCGGCTCAAAAGAAGCCGAATATCGTCATCATCATGGCTGATGACCTCGGCTTTTCTGACCTCGGCTGCTATGGCTCGGAAATCAACACCCCCAATCTAGATGCTCTAGCAAAAGAAGGGCTCCGCTTTACCCAATTTTACAATACCGCAAAATGCCATTCCTCACGTGTCTCGCTCCTCACCGGCCTCTACTGTGACCAAGCTGGCGGGGCATCACTCTCACGCGGTGCAAGCATCGCCGAGGTCCTCAAACCCGCCAAATACCATACGATGATGGTCGGAAAATGGCATCTTTCAAAACAACCCACGGACTTTGGTTTCGACCGCTACTGGGGCCACCTCTCCGGAGCAACCAACTTCTTCACCGGCGACGACACCTTTCGGCTCGACGGCAAGCCATGGAAAGTCCCCGCTACTCACAAAGGAAAACCATTTTACACCACCAATGTTATCACCGACTACGCTCTCGATTTTATTGATCAGCATTGGAGCGTCAAAGAAGGGGGAAACCCAGACCCCTTCTTTCTCTACTGCGCTTACAACGCTCCGCACTACCCACTGCAGGCTCCTAAAACTGAAGTCAAAAAATATAAGGGCAAGTATACTAAAGGATGGGACATCCTTCGCCAACGGCGCCACGAAAAACAAATTGAGTCCGGCCTACTTCCTGCCAAATGGCCACTCTCGCCGCGCGCCGCCCATATTCCAGCATGGAACAGTCTATCGCCCGAAGCCAAACAATGGGAAGGAGACCGCATGGAAGTTTATGCGGCGATGGTTGACGTCCTCGACCAAAACATCGGCCGCCTCGTCGCACATCTTAAAAAGAAAGGCATCTATGACAACACTCTCATCATGTTCTGCTCCGATAACGGAGCCTGCCCCTTCGATCGCACCCGTGGCAAGGAACTCAAACCTTGGGACCCAAAATCCTACTGGTGCTATGATGTCGGCTGGGCCTCACTCGGCAATACTCCCTTTCGTCTTTACAAGCAGAACCAACACGAAGGCGGAATTTCGTCGCCCATGATTGTGCGTGGTCCCAAATCTCTGCTAAAGGCGAAACCTAATTCTTTTACCCGTCAACCCTCTCACCTCATTGACTTTATGGCAACCTGCATAGAGATCAGTGAAGTTTCCTATCCAAAGAAAATTGGCGCTCGCACGATCGACCCACTTCAAGGAAAATCTCTCCTCCCCATCTTTGCCGGACAAGAACGCAAGGCTCACGATCCTCTCTACTTCCACTTCTCCAAAGACCGTGCGCTCCGCTCTGGTGACTGGAAAATAGCCTCTGCAAAAATGGGCCGTTGGGAGCTTTACAACCTTAACGAAGACCGAACAGAACTCGACGACCTCTCCGTAAAGCACCCGAAGCGGGTTAAAGAAATGGTCGCCCAATGGCAAGAGATCGCCAGAACCAAAGACCGCCTGCCCAAGAACCAACTCAAAGCAGTCAAAGGTACTCTCACTTCCCAGAAATTTGGGGTCCGCTCGGATCCCAGAGCGACGAAGTAAAGCTAACCAATCACTCTAACTTGCGGACCTTCAGCCCAGTCAGATCAACGAATCTAGAATTAAATTCACCGACTCAATAATGCGCTGATCACGCGGACGTAAATCCGGGGCAAAAGATTCCCCCGTAATATGCTGAAGACCTTCAATATAACGAACCGCAATCTCGTTTGCCTGTTCTTCTGAAAACTGTTGATCGTTCTGATCCTTAACCATTCCTCGGGCAAACTCCTTGGAAAACGATACCGGTTTACCATCTCGAGTCACCACCTCACCCTGATCATCTAATCTCCAAAAGCGGGACGAATCCATGGTGTAAAGCTCATCGGCCGCCACGATTGCTCCTGCCGAATTGATTCCATGCTCGGTTTTTGTATCCACTAGCACCATTCCCCGCTCAGACAAATATTGCGAAACAATCCCAAAGGCCATTAACGAGGAATTCCGAATCGCAGCATACTGCGGTGCCGTGCAAACACCTTCGGTGACAAGATAATCTGCATCCACGGTCCGATCTATCTTATCCTTCGTACTTGGTGTATCCATCAAATACGGAAGTCGACCATTTGGCTCAAGTCTTCCAACTTCTAAATCATGCCCCGCATACTGCATGATCTTAGTTCCAACCTCTTTGGCGATAAGCCAGTGTTGATAAAGTGAAGTCGATGTCGAACTTTCCGCCATGTAAAAGCGAACCACGTTTTCCAACATCACAAGAGTCAAATTTTCAGCCGGGATAACGGTTGAACTTGGTGCTAGGTCTCGCACTTCAAACTGCGAACTTCCCATGACATCCTTCACCAACCGTAGCATGTGGTCGTGATTCACTGCGAGCACCTGATCTTTAAACGGAATAGCTCCGCGGTTTACATCATGAGTAGAAATTCGATTGTTTCGAAACATCAAACGAATGGGCCTGCCATCACGATGAATCAGAGGTCCTCCAAAAACGGAATCAGAAACCTTCCCATTCAAAACGGTGCACCCCTCAAGTCGAGAGATCTCACCATCGTCAATCAACTGCTGAATTGACCGCCCGTCATTCACCGCTGATCCATGCTCAGCAACCAATTCTTGGATTTCCTGGATTCCTAACATTCGCTTGAAAAATTATGTCCGACTCCTTGTCAGCGAGGGGGACATTAGCCGCTCAGCCAACAACTACAAGCACAGCGCAATACTTCACAAGCTTCTAGCAAAGAACCTTCCGATTCACTCTGCCAAATCAAACCGCCAAGAAGAAAACCTCGTTAATCGATGATGTAACCGAGGGTTGCAAAAAACATCTCTTCAAAGCTTTGCTCACCCCACCCTATCGTTTTGGTTGGATCCGGGTTGTGAGGATTATAGGGAGAATTATCCCAAGCATTCCGGACATGCACCTGGGTTCCCGCAGGCAGTTTACGCGGTTCTTTTAAAACGTAGGTCCGTTGCCAGTTGAAGTTATAGTTTGGAACCGAAAGCAACATCTCACGCTTTCCATCCGGGAATTCCGCTTCGAATTCCATGAATTTGCCCCGGAAATGCATGTGAGGGTTAATTGCATAGAGCGTGACATTCCTGCGAATGGGTAAAGTTTTCTGCTGCTTATATTCTTGATCGCCAGACGGAATTTGGAAGCGCCTTTGAGCAATCACCGCGGTCCTGAAAATCTTAGCAGTTGGTTCATGAGAAATATGAAGACCAAGTTCTGTCTCATCTACTTCAGGCTTTCCAGAAGCCGTATAGTGAAGCTGAAACCGTAATTGATGGCCCTTCTTCAAGAAAACCGAACTGCCCTCTGGATAACGCTGCCCCTGGGTCCCCGGCGCATAGCCGGTCACCCACTGTGAGCTCCTCCGTGTTCCAGCTGGATGGGAAGTGACAATGACATGATGTAGAACTCTTGTATTCCCAGGACGAATTTCGGTCGCCTTTAGCCAAACATCCCGATCGAAAGGGTTGTCCATCGTAACATAGCGATAGTCAAAAACACCCTCGGCCATCACCTTCTGCGCCGGCAATGTGATGATCTTATCTGGCTTTCCAAGGAACCATTCAGGCACCTGTCTTTCCAAACTCTTCAGAGGGTCCGGGCCATCACCTTTCGGACTCCCATCAGCCACCCAGCTAACAACCTTGTTCGCTTCTTCAGCGGTAAGGCTGCAATCATTTGCAAATTCCCCAACCTCAGGATCTGCCTGCCATGGGGGCATTTGTCGGGTCATGATGACTTCGGATATCATGTCAGACCAACCCGCCACCTTTCGGTAGCTACTCATGGCAAAAGGACCAAGGCCCCCTTTGGTGTGACACGAAGTGCACTTTTGGGCGAGAATTGGAGCGATATCCCTCGTGTAGGTCAACCCTCTCGGGTACTTGGGGAAAGTAATCTTACAACCGGGAGCCTCAGTCTCCGCTGGTTTAATTTCATGTCCCCCAAGAAGATTATCAAGAGCATCGCGAAGGTAGTGCTTTGTCGCCACCGGCTTTGCAGCTTGGTAACTTAGGCGGTCATCGAGTGCCCCCCGATAGACAATTTTTCGACCTGCCGAGCTGATCAAATAAACCTCTGCGGTTCTCTCCACCCCGAGCGAGCGAGACACAATCTGTGCCTCATCCTTAAGCACTGGCATCCTAATCTTAAACTCCTCAACTTCCTTCGAGATATCAGCCCGACTATCCTGAAGATTTGCATTAAGCATACAAAAGAGGACACCTTTATTCTGGTAGGTCGCACTCATGCGATTCAATTCCGGAATACGCTTTTGAACTAAAGGGCATCCATTCCCCTGCACAAAAATCACCAATCCCTTCACACCCTCCATCTTAAGATAGTAGTCTAATTCGTGGGACTTCCCCTCATGATCAATAAGTGCAAAATTTTCGGCCCGAGAAGGCCCATCTCCAGCATTCGCATGAAATGACAAGAGGATTGAGAATATAAAAATTAAATAACTATACTTCACGGAAGGGAACGGGGTTTAGCGAGAATACCATACTTTGAAAATCAAACAAACGGCTCTCGCAGAGATCCTTTTTTTTAGCGCTTCGGCCCCTTATTTAACAAGATCAATCAAACCGCGAAACGGTTGAACCCGATCAATTCTCCATTGTCTTGAAAGCACATTTTTTAAAAGACTCTCCCATTTCATCTTAAATTCATCTTAAATCCATAGGTTAACCCATGTTATGAAGAAATTCCTCATCCTCTTTCTTTCCTCGCTCATAGTCGTAAGCAATTCCCTTTACGGACAGCGCTCACAACCCCCAGGGCAGCGACCCGGCGGAGTGGACACACCTCGCGGTGAACGCCCGCCTAGAGGTGGCAAACCTCCACGGGGCAATCGTCCCCCGGGACGAGGTCAACGGCCCGGCGGGCAACGAGGCGGCGGCCCGCGGCCCGAAAACCTTGCTGAATCAGAGGCCGAACTTGGCTCAGCCGGCATCGCGTGGTATCCCATTCTCAAAGACGGATTGGCCGAAGCGAAACGCACCAATAAACCGATTCTCTTCATGGCCGTAGCTTCACAATGCGGCGGTATTTCAGGTGTCTTCTGACCTGGCTACACCAACACGCAGAACCGTGAGTTCAGCAATCCAAAAGTCATCGGAGCAACCCGGGATTTTGTCTGCATCCGTATCGACTCCTATGAGAGTGAAGAAGCCCAAAAGATCGTTCGCGGCTACCTCAGCGGTCGCTTCGAAAACACCGCCTTTTGCCTCCTCTCGCCCGATGGTAAAAAGAGGCTCTCGAGAAGCGGCCGTGGCCCCAATCAAGCCCTCGGAGGCGACCTAGTCTCAGCCTTTGGAGAAATCGCTGATGACTACAGAGCCAAAGGAAAAAGCGAAGCCGCAGCAGTTCCCGATTTCCCAAACTTCCGCCTCGGGCTCAATGTCGCCTCCGCCGACCAACGCGTCATCATTCTCATCAGCGGGACCGGGAAAGAAATTAAAGAAGCCCGAAAATCGATTTCTGCAGTCAGTAACGACCCCGAAATTATCGGGAGATTCCACTACGACTTTGAAACTGACCCAAAGACCTGGACCGGAATTCTCACCGGAAACAAATCCAAATCAGGAATCAAAATCATTGTCCCTGACACTTATGGCCAAAAGGGTAAGATCATTAAATCTCTGCCCCTTGAAACGAAGGCCGAGAAACTCAAAGCAGCACTGCTCAAAGCAAATGAGACTTTCGTGAAAACCACTGAGAAAAAGAACTATCAGAACCACGTTCAGGAGGGGCGTCGTAAAGGGGTCAAGTGGACCATGCCCATGGAGTTCGGGGAAGACCGTGATGGCGACGGAAAGATTGATCATCGCGCAGGACGCAGACGTTAAATCGATTGTTTCTGATTACCTCAGCAGCTGAAATAATCTGTTTTAGCTGCTTTTCTTTGTCGCTATTCCTTCCGGATCTCTCTGGGGAAGCGAAGAATTTTCGCCACTACGAGGAAAATCAAAAAAGCTGCTAAAAATACCCACGGTTGCAATTCGAGGGTCCACTTCAGAGCCTCGTCATCCGTCTTCTCAAACTCTTTTTTCTGTAGGGAAACGGTTCCAGCAAAAACCAAACTCGCAGTACCATAACCAATATTAAAAAGTAGTCCCTTCACGCTTAGCACTGTCGCTCGTTGATGCGAATCAGCGAGACCATTCAAGTATCGGCTCATTAAAAATCCCAGATGCGACATTCCTGCCATCACTCCAATTCCCGGCAACACTCCCCAGTAAGCCCAAGTTTGGCCGAGCGCGTAAAGACAGAGAAAGGACCATCCTGCGATCAACACAAAATTAGTAAGCGGGGTGTAGGCGCCCACCAAATAACGCGAAAGGCGAGGCAAATAAACCCCAAGTATCGCCGATCCAGCCGCAATAAATCCAAAGGTGTAGGTTGGAATCTCAATCACCCGATAGTATTCACTATTGATGGTGGCAAAATTTCGAACGACCCCATCAATTAAAAGTCCGCCCACCACCATTAAAATTGCCACCTTGGTCGTAATGACCCACTTCGCAGCGCTCCAAGTCTGCTTGAAAATTGCCATAAAGCCGGCAGCTTTGTCTCCCCCATTAAATTCCTGGAACCTCAGCGAAATCAAAAAAGCCGCGATCGCCTGAAAAAAACAGAAGACGATCGGCAGACGATGAGCAAACTCCACATTGAGCCCAATTGCTCCTGCATCATAAACCAAGGCACCCACAACCATCGCCACCACCATTGCGCTCGACCTAAGTTTGAAGGTGGTCTCTAGAACTTCATCCCAATCTTCCTCCTTTTCTAAACTATCAAATGCCAGGGCCTCATCCGCCCCACTCGCGGCAGCCTCCGCTAATCCGCTCAAAACACGATTCACGACACAAAATCCAAATAGCCAAAGCCCCGCGTCTTTAGGTGCCACCAGCAGTACCAACATCTCGAGGACCATCAAACCTGCTGCCGTGATCAAGAGCTTGCGCCGCCCGATCAAATCCGCCAAGGCTCCGGATGGCACTTCTGCCAGAAAAATTGTTGCGGCCCAAATCGCATTTAAGGTCACGAACTGAGACAATGTTAGCCCAAGATCGAGAAATAGGATGGCAAGAATCGGATAGTAAAACCGAGCGTTAAAGAGGGTGGTAAACCACGCATACCAGCGAACATTAGGTTGAGTGAATGGGCCCGTGGCACGAAGTAAGGAAGACACGCGCTACGGGTAGTGGTCAAATCTCGGATTTGCAACTTCCCACTTTTCTCTTCATCATTTCGCCAAAACCATGACATCCACCCCCGAACCCAAATCGTGTTGTAGCAGTCAGCCACCCGAAACCGAGAACAAAGACCTTGGCCTATCGGCCTATGCTCCCCTGTTTGTCATTCTTTTTGCGGCTGCTTTAGGAGCCGCTGCACGACATCATACGGAGCTCAACTGGTCTTGGCATATCTGGATGCACGATTTCATGGGCTTATTTCTCCTCGTCTTCGCGATGGTCAAACTTTTTGACCTGTCCTCCTTTGCAATGGGTTTTGCGAAGTACGACCTTCTCGCTGCACGGTCTCGCACCTATGCACTCATCTATCCCTTTTTAGAACTCGGCCTCAGTCTCGCCTACCTATCACGATGGCAAACTCAAGCCACCTACTTTGCTACCATCGTGATCCTCTCTTTCGGCGCGCTCGGAGTCTTAAACACCATGCGACAAGGCAAACGAATCAATTGCGCCTGTATGGGAAAAATTCTCGAGGTCCCCGTATCAACGGTGACTCTTACCGAAAATCTCAGCATGTCCGTAATGGCTCTAGCGATGCTCCTGATTTAGACATACCACCACCCCATCAAAGAAACCTTTTATTGCGATCTGATGGAGCCACTTACCCGGAGAGAGAGATCAACATACAAGCGACCATTCAAAAATGGTTTCTAAAAAACGTCTTCAAAAAGAAGGTAGCCAGTCTCAACAAAGCCATGCTTTAAATAAACCTGCTGAGCGGACTGATTTTCAGTCTCAACATAGAGCCGGCACCCACAAACGCTTTCATCCTCTTCGGCCCTTCGGCGTGCCTCTTCATATAGCTCTCGAAAAACTCCCTGGCGTCGATATTCCGGCAGAACATAGACACTCTGGATCCACCAGAAATCACCATTCCGCCAATCGCTCCACTCCTTGGTTATCATCAATGATCCAGTAACCTTTCCTGCAATCTCTGCCACCAAATAGAACCCTTTAGTCGCATCTTCAAAAATTCGACTTACTCCGGCCAACAAGGTTTCATGAGTCAGTTTCTTCCCCTCCGTCTCCATCGCCATCTCCATATTAAAACTAACAAGATGCGGAAGATCAGCTTCTTTTGCCTGACGGATCGTGATCGAACTCATGGAATAGATTTCCTCTGAAAACGAAAATTCACACAAGCCATTTTTTGGAAAGACGAAAGGAAACTACCCCTGGGTTTTTCTTTGCTGCGATCCATGCGTTACAATAGGTTCTTTGTAATGAAGAGATTTAGATTACCTGGCCACTTGCTTCTCCTTTCGCTTTTGGCCTGTATTTCGACACTTTCCGCACGAAGGCCCAACGTCATTATCATCTTCACCGATGACCAGGGCACCGTGGATATGAATTGCTACGGAGCCAAAGATCTAGTTACCCCGAATATGGACGGGCTCGCAAAACGCGGGGTGCGTTTTACTCAATTCTATTCAGCCGCTCCTGTTTGTTCGCCCTCGCGGGTCGGCCTAATGACTGGTCGCACTCCGCAACATGGAGGTCTCAATGGTAACGTTCCGCTCGATTCGGTCGGAATGCCCTCACAGCAAATTACGATCGCCGAAAAGATGAAAACGGCCGGCTATGCTACCGCACACATTGGCAAGTGGCACCTCGGACACCATAAGGAAACGATCCCAAATGCCCAAGGCTTTGATCACTCCTTTGGTCACCTCGTCGGCTGTATCGATAACTATTCGCACTTCTTCTACTGGAGCGGGCCTAACAAGCATGACCTTTGGCGTAATGGCAAAGAGGTCTTTCATAATGGTGAATTTTTCCCAGATCTCATGGTGAAAGAAGCAGGCGAGTTTATTGATAAAAACAAGGACCAACCCTTCTTCATCTATTTTGCTCTCAACACGCCACATTATCCATATCAAGGTTCACCAAAATGGCTGGAATATTATAGGGACCTCCCTTACCCCAGAAATCTTTACGCAGCATTTCTTTCCACTACCGACGACCGAATCGGAGCACTTTTAAGTGAAATCGAGAATGCTGGACTCACGAATGACACCATCATTATTTTCCAGTCTGATCACGGTGCATCAGAAGAAGTTCGAGCTCATAAAGGAGGCGGGAGTGCAGGACCACACCGAGGCGCAAAATTTAGCCTCTACGAAGGTGGTATCCGAGTTCCCGCAATCATTTCTTGGCCAGGTAACCTGCCGCAAAACGAAGTACGGAAGCAAATCGCCACAGGTTGCGATTGGTTCCCAACCATCATGGAGCTCTGTAAAATTCCGGCTGCTGAACATAAGATCGATGGCAAAAGCCTGCTCCCAGTGATCAATTCAAAAAGCGCTCGTTCAGCTCACAAAATTTTTCACTGGAAATCAGGAAAGTCCGTGGCAGTTCGCGAAGGCAAATGGAAGCTAGTGATGAGTGGAAAAAAAGCGGAGCTCTTTGACCTTCCTAATGATCTGGGCGAATCGCACAACCTTGTGAAAGAGCATCCGGAGATGGTGGAGCGACTTCGCGGGAAGAGCGCTGTTTACTGGCAGAGTGTTGGTCAATCCAAGTAATGCCAGACTTACTGGAAAAGGCAGGACCCCTTCAAGCTCATGGGTGAGGACGAACCCTAATTATTTGAGGTGCTTTCGTTTGCCATTGGCGTCAACCATTGTCACTTGGCCACCAGTCATACCCGCCATGGTTTTGAGGTCTTTTTCCGCTTTGGGCTGCATGAGGGCCACGCAGTTGATGGTCACTCCCATTTTTTTGGCACGCTTTCCAATTTCCTCGGCCCACTTCGCCGATCCGCTCGCCAGACCATCCGTCATAAAGTAGATCATCTGTGGAGCCGGGTTCATATCGAGGGCTAGATTCAACGGAAGATGCCAGACTGTTCCAGAATTTAAGGGAGCGGTCTTCACAATTTTTGTGATTCGCCCGACTTCCTTGTCATTGATAGTCCACCACGGAATTTGTCGCTTGGGGCCATCGTGGATCCACTTGGCGTGACCACCAGTGGTTTTATATTTATATGTCTTACCCTTGGGCGTCGTGATAACTCCTCCTTTGACTTTGTCGCCCGCTACCCAAGCCGGACCCGCGAAAAAGATCATGCCCAACTGCAAACCATTCTGCATCTTGCTAAGTGACTCGGTGAGCTCGGCCCGCATCAACTTGTGGCGATTATCCCTTTTCATCGAAGAGGAGAAATCGATCACGTAGACGACCCGCTCAGCATTGGAACTTTGGCCAAAAAAAGTCGAGCCCCCGCCACCCCCAAAGCCGTCGCCGTTCCCCCAACCAGCTCCAAAATCATCACCCACCCCAATATCCAAAGAGATGTCCTCCACCACGATCTCTGGGACAGGAATCGATGTCGGGGCCTGGGCATTCGCCACGATCATCTTGGCCGCGGCCATGCTTGGCGCAGCAGGCTTCCGCTTCACATTAGTCTGCACCTTGGGCTTCGTGATTTTCTTGGGCTTTTCCGAAACCCCTGAGTAAGCGACAAGGCTGGGCTGCTCGGTCGGAGCCACCGCCATAAGAATGACGGCGAGGATCAAGCCAATCAGCACCATTAAAAGAAGAGCTGTAATCAAGCTGACCAAAGTCGCGGTCCGCTGCTGCTGCCTCAAAACCGTCCGAAGATTCGGCGCAGCGACGGGAACAGGGGTTGGCAATCGTTCACTCATTAAAACTGAAACGTTCTTGTATGAATGTTCTTAGCAAAAACTCGTGGTCTTACGAAAAACAATAGGCTGAACCTTTATCGAAGCCTCTTATTTGATCTCTTCGCGCTTTCCGTTGGCATTCACCATGGTGAGCATCCCACCGGTCATTTCCGCTATCGTTTTAAGATCGGCCTTCGCCTTGGGATGCATCAAAGCCACACAGTTGATGACCACGCCCATTTCCTTTGCGCGCTTCCCAACTTCCTGGGCCCACTTTGCCGAACCACTCGCACTCCCATCAGTCATGAAATAAATGGTTTGGGGCGGCGGCTCCATATCAAGGGCCATATGAATCGGGTGGTGCCAAATCGTTCCCCAAACCAACTTCGTCTCATTCACAATCTTCTGGAGCCTTTTGACTTCACGATCTCCAATTTCCCACCAAGGAGCTTTTTGCTTAGGTCCATCTGGATGCCATCCATTAGCTCCACCTGTCGTTTTCCATTTATAATTTTTCCCCTTCGGCGGATCAATCACGGCCTCCTTTTGCTTGATCATTTTCACCTTGTCTCCAGCCACCCAAGCCGGCCCAGCAAAGAAGATCATCCCGATTTGCAATCCGTTTTGCATTTTCTGTAACGAGCTAGAAAGCTCCTTCCTCATGATTTGATCACGACCTTGCGACCTCATCGAGGCCGAGTAATCGATGACGTAAGCCAAGCGCTCAGAGGTCGAAGTTTGACCAAAAAAAGTTGACCCGCCGCCATTCCCAAATCCTTCGCCATCACCCCAACCAGCCCCAAAATCATCGCCTACCCCAATATCTATCGACACATCCTCCACCACGATCTCTGGGACAGGAATTGTGGTTGGCGACTCAGTATTTGCCACCAACATCTTAGCAGCTGCCATACTCGGCGCAGCCGGCTTGCGCTGCACATTAGTTTGAATCTTTGGCTGCTTAATCTTTTGCTCTGGCTTGGAGACTCCCGAATAAGCGACCAATGAAGGTTTTTCGACCGGATTGACCGTCATCAATATTACTGCAAGTATGAGGCCGATGAGAACCATCAGCAGGAGCGCGGTGATCAAACTCACCAAAGTTGCAGTTCGCTGCTGGCGTTTCACGATTGATCGCGCGGATGGTCGCGGAGCTTCTGCTGCTTCGTTCACGGTGCTGAATAGTGATTGGAAAAACTCACCGAGGTATTACCCTCGCCTGATTTGTGACCATAACGATTAAATTTTAGCACCCACCAGCCCTAAATTCAGCCCTTCCAGAATTTTTTCAAAATCTAAAGCTCCTTTCGTGACTGTCTCATCAATTCGGAATAAGCTAGCAATGTAATGACGAAGCGACTTCTAAATCTCACCAGCGTTGGCCTTTTGGTCATCGTTGCGGGGGGAGTAGTTGCCGGATTTACCTTCAATTTTACGAAGCGTAACAACGAATTCCTTGAAAAAGGATTAAGCCGTCAAGGACGCATTATCAGCGTCCACGAATCCAGCACCGCGCCCGATACCAAAGTCCGGCACACCGCTCAGATTCAGGCCAATCTCGCAACCTCGGAGGAAGACGCACTCATTAGTATCGTGGAAGTCAATATCCCTCCAAATTTCTCCGCCGAGCTCGAAATCGGCTCTCAAATCCCCCTCCTCGTCCTCCCTGGAGATCCGCCCTCCGTCCGGCTCAAGGCCCAAACAAAAGAGACAAGCTATGAAGTCGGGTATATTCTCGCGACTACGCTTGGTATTCTCGGCCTAGTTCTCATCTGGATTAATCGTAGTAAAAACGACCTCCGCTCAACCTGGCGCGGACGCACCGTCCAACTTCCCCGGGGGCCAACTCTCAACGACTCACTCCAAAAAATTACCGTCAAATCAACTATTCTTTACGATGGCCCATTCGAGTTTTCCTATGCCGAAGAAAGGACGCGCATCGACCTTAACGACGGAACCTCTCTTCGTATTAACCAGTATCGTCCGCTAGCCGAAATCGCCCTAGAGGTCCCCGAACAAGATGTCCTCAAAATCCTGCGCACCGCCAAGAGTGACTGGAATCTGCCTGCTGGAGCAGATGCCAAGGCCGCGCTAACTCCCCTTTTAAAAGAGGGTAAAATCACCAATGCCGATCAGTTCTTCATCAACCGTAATCATCTCGGAATTCTTTCGCGTGATGAAGTCGACAACGGCCACTGGCATTCGTGGGTTCGCGGGGTCTGGCAACTTTCCTCCACCGGACGGATCCTCGCTGGTCTCCTTTCTGCTAATCCAGCCTTCGTTCGAAAAGCCGCAGACAAAGTTCTTTATCACGACGACCTCTCCCTTATCGCCTCCCTTGCTCCCCATCTCCCCAAGATTCGTAAATCTCCTTCGGGAACTCCTGATGACAAACGAATCCTCGGTCTTGCCATAGAGCTCATTGAAGATCTGCACGATAAGAAATGTCCGTGCCAAACCTATGCAAATCACTCGTTTTTCTCCCCCAAGCTTCTTCTCGAAAAGAAGAAGATGAAAAAGGAAAAACCCGAAGGTAAGGACGATTCCTCCACCGCACACAAACTCAGTTGTTACTACTGCAAGCGCGTTTACTCGGTCACCACCGAGATCCACTCCGGTCAACAACAATTCCATTGGAAACAACTCACCGGCCCCGAAAAAAAATAGAATTTATTTCTTCAACGCATCCTGATTTCTCAAATCTTTTTAGGTGTAAAAAATGCCCCTGCCGAAAAGTCCAAGGCATGAGCCAAGAACACGGGACTGAAATCCTTGGCTCTCACAGACCGCTAGGAACCTAATTTCTTTCCCCCTTTTTCGATGGCAATATTTTTGCTTTCTCCGCCACCTCTAAGTGCCGATCAAAAAGGGTAATATATTTCTGATATCCATTGCCCTTTACGGCCTCCTTCTTCCAATGCTTGAGCTGGACATCATAATTTTTACGCATCATTCCGAGGTTCTTCTTATGCTCAGGCACTTGGACAAGATTAGTTAGCTCAAGGGGGTCGTTCTTGAGATTAAAAAGCTCTTCGGTTGGTTTCATCTCATTATTTTCAAACCACCAATAAGTGTATTTAAAAGGCCCCGAGACAATGCTCATACAAGTCGTGGGCGCAGGCGGAAAAGTATTTATCAAGGCCAAGCTTCCGTGCCCCCCTTCTCTTGGGTTCTCGAGCAATGGTAGAAGGCTTCTGCCATCCATATTTTCCGTAGCTTCCAAGCCCGCGAGCTCCAGAATAGTCGGAGCAAAATCAATGTTTCCAGTCAATCGATCACACCGAACCTTCTTTCCCGAACTCTCGACGCGAGGATCAAAAATAATCAAGGGGACGCGAGAGGATTCCTCCATGGGCAAGACTTTAGATCCATAACCATGGGATCCACAGATAAAGCCGTTGTCGCTCGTGTAAATGATAACGGTATTCTCAACGATTTTCTGCGATTTCAGCTCATCGCGAATCATACCAAGAGCGAAATCAATCGCATAAATTTGCTGGTAATAGGTCGCCATAACCTCGTCGTAATTCTTATCGTAACCCCACGATTCAAAGCGTTCGTATTGTCTACCCTGCTTACTCTGCGGTGAAAGATGCTCACCATAACGCCGGCCATAATTTGCCGGTTTAGTAAATTTCTTTCCTTGATAAACGTGATCAAAACGAGAGTCAGGAGTGGTCGGCCGATGAGGTGCTTTAAAACTAATGGAAAGGCAAAATGGTTTCTTCTTCTCAAGCGACTTTCTGATCACCTCTTTCCCAAAAGCCCCGTATGACAGAGTCGAGTGAGGATACTTTTTGGCAAAGCGTTTCATGGAGAAGTTTTTTGACGTTGCGTAATTTGTCTGGCCCTTCGCCCCGCCATAGAAGTCAAATTCATCTTCACAAATCCCTTTCCCATCGACCACGATTCCGAACTTTCCTGCGAATGCGGTCAAATACCCTGCTTCTCGTAACCGTGCCGGGTATGACTTACTCCAAATTTGCTCAGACATGTCTCCGTGAACGAAATTGCATCCCGTTTTATACTCATACATTCCCGTGAAGACATTGGCCCGGCTCCCCATGCAGATCGCGGTGGTATCGTAGTGACGATCAAAGATCATCCCATCATTTGCGAGCCGATCCATATTCGGCGTTTCGACCTCAGGATTC
>ERZ1046740.1618-NODE-1618-length-15618-cov-6.248731_pt1 | contig 15618 bp, 15 predicted proteins | sample MGYA00383093_ERZ1046740 | MGnify/ENA primary metagenome ERZ1046740 (study PRJEB29581, sample SAMEA5548363) | metagenome | biome: marine; feature: coastal; material: water | depth 25 m | study: Short-term variability in the microbial, nano- and picoplankton... | reverse complement strand
TTAGGTATAATTGTCTGTTTTTATAAGCAAAGAGACAGGTTTAATACACATGAAAACTTCACTAGAAACATTAGAAGGTCTAAAGAGATCATTAACAGTAGATGTATCAATTGACACTTTTAACCAAAAAATTGACAAAATCTTAAAGACAATGGCTTCTCAAGTGAGTATTGATGGCTTTAGAAAGGGTAAGGTGCCAGTTGCTATGGTTAAGAAGCGTTTTGGTGAAAATGCAAAGTCTGATGCGGTTAACGAAATTGTTAACGAGACACTGGTTGATGCATTAACTGAGGCAAAAGTAACACCTGCAGCACGTCCTACTTTAACTAAAATTGATCCAGAGGGCGATACGAATTTTTCTTACACTGTAGAGTTTGAAGTATTTCCAGAGCTTAAAATCGCTGATTTCTCTAAATTAGAAGTTGATCAAATCAAAGTTAATATTACTAAAGCCGATGAAGAAAAAACATTGAGCGGCTTACAAGAGCAATTGATCGAATTTAAATCTGTTAAACGTAAATCAAAAGATGGTGATCGTGTTTCCATGGACTTCGTTGGCAAGATTGATGGCGAGCTTTTTGAAGGCGGTGAAGCTAAAGACTTTAAACTTGTATTAGGTAAAGGAACCATGATTCCTGGTTTTGAAGAGGGTCTGACGAATGTAGCAGCAGGTAAGTCATTCTCAATGGATTTAAGTTTTCCAGAGGACTATCATGCTCACAATTTAGCTGGAAAACCAGTTTCATTTGACATCACTGTTAACGAAGTAAGTTCACCAAAATTACCAAAATTAGATGCAGCATTCGCCAAGAAGTTCGGTGAAAAAGATGTAGATGCTTTATTGGTTAGTATGAAAGAGCAAATGCGTGTTGAGATTGATGGACGCATTGAAAACTTAAACAAAGATTCTTTATTTAAAGCGTTAGTTGAAGCAAACAAATTTGATGTACCTCAGGGCAGTATTGACGGTGAAGCAAACAATTTATTGTCTGAAATGCAAGAGCGTATGCAGCAGCAAGGTCAGACGCCTCAAGCAGATATGCCAGCTTCACTTTTCAATGAAGAAGCAGAGCGTCGTGTTAAGCTAGGTTTATTGGTTGGTCAAATTGCGAGTGATAATAATATGCAAGCTAGCATGGAACAGATTGATGCAAAAATTGCAGAAATGTCACAATCTTATGGTGAAAATGCGAAGCAAATGGTTGATTACTATAATGAAGATGTTTCAAGAAAATCAAGCGTTGAGCTAATGATTGTTGAGAAAATGGTCCAAGATAAGATCTTGGAAAAGGCTAAAATTAAAACAGTTAAGAAAAAATTCTCAGAAATTACTGAGCAAGGTTAAATGGACATTAACAATCTGAACCAAATACCAATGGTGGTGGAGCAATCTGCCCGAGGCGAGCGTTCATATGATATTTACTCGCGCCTTCTAAAAGAACGTATTATCTTTTTGGTTGGTCCAGTTGAAGATTATATGGCCAATGTGGTGGTTGCTCAGTTATTGTTTTTGGAGTCTGAAAATCCAGAGAAAGATATTCATTTATACATCAACTCGCCGGGTGGCTCGGTAACAGCAGGCTTGGCAATTTATGATACCATGCAGTTTATTAAGCCCGATGTCTCGACTTTGTGTATAGGTCAGGCTGCTTCTATGGGTGCTTTGTTATTAACGGCAGGCGCCAAAAATAAGCGCTTTGCCTTACCTCATGCAAGAATGATGATTCATCAGCCGTTAGGTGGTTTTTCTGGCCAAGCTAGTGATATTGATATTCATGCGAAAGAGATATTAACGGTTAGAGAAAAATTGAACGATATCATGAAAACGCATACCGGCCAAAATCTTAAAACAATTCAAAAAGATACGGATAGAGATAATTTTATGTCAGCTGCTGATTCGGCAGCATATGGCTTAATTGACAAGGTTTTAGATAAGCGCTAAGCATGATAGAGGACGACAAAAAAGAACCTTCTTGCTCATTTTGCGGTAAAGCAAAATTTGAAGTTGAGCGTTTAATTGCAGGTCCAGGTGTTTACATTTGTAATGAGTGTATTGAATCTTGCCATGAACTGATTGAAGAGCAAAGTGTTAAAGAAATTGTTCAAGAATATCAAGACTGGGACTACACGCCTAAGCAGTTACGAGACTTTTTAAATGACTATGTTATTGGCCAGGACCATGCAAAGAAGGTGCTTTCTGTTGCGGTTTATAATCATTACAAGCGTCTAAAAAATGACTACGTGTCAAATGATGTCGAGCTAGATAAATCCAATATTTTAATGATCGGTCCAACAGGCTCGGGTAAGACTTTACTGGCTCAAACCTTGGCGCGCGTTTTAGATGTGCCATTTGCTGTTGCAGATGCTACCACATTAACCGAAGCAGGCTATGTGGGTGATGATGTTGAGAACGTAATTAAAAACCTACTTTCAAAATGTGATTTCGATCCTCAACGTGCTGAGAGGGGTATTATTTTTATTGATGAGATTGATAAAATTTCTCGTCGTTCTGATTCACCGTCAATTACGCGAGATGTATCGGGTGAAGGTGTACAGCAGGCCATGCTTAAGCTGATTGAAGGTACGGTTGCTTCTGTGCCGCCACAAGGTGGACGTAAACATCCTAATCAAGATACGATCGATGTTGACACCTCTAAAATTTTGTTTATTTGCGGTGGCGCATTTGATGGTTTGGATGCAATTATTAATCGTCGTGTTGAAAAAGTAACAGGTATTGGTTTTTCTGCAGCAGTTAAAGATGACAATAAAAAGAAGAGCTTGACTGATTTATTTGATCTTATTCAGCCAGAAGATTTGATCAAGTTCGGCTTAATTCCAGAATTAGTAGGTCGTTTACCTGTGCAAACAGCACTGGGTGAGTTAGATGAAGACGCATTGGTACAAATCCTAACCAAGCCAAAAAATTCGGTTGTTAAGCAATTCCAAGAGATTTTTAAGCTAGAGAATGTTAAGTTAACATTTAGAAAATCATCATTGTTAGCTGTTGCTAAATTAGCCATTAAACGTAAAACAGGTGCTAGAGGGTTGCGCTCTATTTTAGAAGATTTACTGCTTGATACTATGTTTGAACTACCTTCACTAAAAGATGCCTCTGAAGTGGTGATTGATAAGGCTGTGGTTGAGAAAAAGAAAGAGCCATTGATTGTTTATCAGTCCAAGAATAAGTCAAAATCAGATAAAAAGGCTAGCTAAGCCACTCTCAATTGGAATTATTTGACCGTCAAAAAGATGCCGTAGGACAAGGTGAAAGAACCTTGTTGGTCTATGTTGAGTTACCTACAACTCGTAATATTCACAATGCCAAGTCAGAGTTTAAAGAATTAGCCGAATCATCAGGCTTGGACATAATTAAAACTATTCAAGTTAATCGAAATTCAGCCTTAGCTCAATATTATATTGGCACAGGCAAGGTAGATGAAATTGCGCAGATGGTGCAAGAACTTAAACTAGATTTGGTTATATTCTCACCCGAATTATCCCCCTCCCAAGAGCGTAATCTAGAAAAGACCTTAGAGTGTCAGGTGATGGATCGTACCGGACTAATTTTGGATATTTTTGCGCTTAGGGCTAGTTCATTTGAAGGTAAGCTTCAGGTGGAGTTGGCTCAGTTGCGTCATTTGTCAACACGTTTGGTTCGAGGTTGGACACACTTGGAAAGACAAAAAGGCGGTATTGGTATGCGCGGCCCTGGTGAGACTCAATTAGAGACCGATAAACGTTTGATTGCAGTACGTATTAAGAATATTACTAAACGTTTGGATAAAGTACATAAGCAGCGCGATTTAGGGCGTAAATCACGCGTTAAAAATGAACTACCGATGATTGCATTGGCTGGTTATACCAATGCTGGTAAATCAACCTTGTTCAATACTTTAACAGATGCCCAAGTATTTGCTCATGATCAATTATTTGCAACTTTAGATGCTACTATTAGGCGCGTTATTTTGCCTGCTTCTGGTGAGGCGGTTATCGCTGATACAGTGGGTTTTATTCAAGACCTTCCGCATGACCTGGTAGATGCATTTAAGTCCACACTAGAGGAAACTAAGCGTTCTAATGTATTGCTGCATGTTATTGATGCAGCTGATGAATACAATATTGAAAAAATTGGCCAGGTTGAAGAAATTATCAATGAGATTGGCGCTAGTGATATTCCTAGTATTTTAGTTATGAATAAAATAGACTGCCTTGAAAATTTTAAACCTCGCCTAGATCGAGATGAATCAGGCAGGATTTATCGAGTTTGGATTTCTAGTAAAACAGGCGAAGGGGTTGATTTATTATATCAATCATTAGCAGAGCAGCTGAGTGGTATGATGACGCGTGCAAAGATAGAGTTAGATGTTAAAAGTGCTTATATTAGAAGTGAAATTCATAATATTGGCTATATCCACAACGAGAAGGTGGATGATTTTGGACAGTGGATACTTGAAATTAACGTCACTCACCACTATCTATCTAAATTATTAAACAAGAAAGGTGTTAAGTTGTTATGGGGACAAAGCCCGAAATAGAAGAAATCGATTTAAATCTTGAGAGTGTTCCACTATTGCCGCTTAGAGATGTAGTGGTATTTCCGCATACTGTTATGCCGTTATTTGTCGGTAGAAAGACCTCGGTTAATGCTATTACTCAAGCTATGGGTGGCAATAAGTACATATTCTTAGTGACTCAGAAAGACGATAAAGTAGAGAGTCCTCAATATAGTGACTTGCATGAAGTAGGCACCTTGGCGACTATTTTACAAATGTTAAAATTGCCTGATGGCACCATTAAAGTGTTGGTTGAGGGAGTTAAGCGAGCCAAGCTTGAGGCGGTTGTTGAGCTGGAAGAATATAGTGACGCCAAACTAAGTGATTTAACTTTGGCAGCCAATGATGAAACCGAAGTTGAAGCCATGATGAGATTGGCGCTAAAGAGCTTTGAAAAATACATCAAACTGAACAAAAAAATTCCAGAAGAAGTATTGAAAATGCTGAAAGATGTGAGTGATGTTGAGCGTTTTAGTGACGTTATTATTGCCAATCTAGCACTAAGTGTTTCAGAAAAGCAGGCCTTGTTGGGCGGTGACAATGCCCAAGAAAGACTAGATAAAATCTTGACTGTTATTCAAAGTGAAATTGAAGTATTGGATACTGAGCACAAAATTCAGTCTCGTGTGCGCAAACAAATGGAGTCTAATCAACGAGATTATTATCTAAATGAGCAGATGAAGTCCATTCAAAAAGAATTGGGCAATGCGGAAGATGAAAATGAAATTGAGGAGTTGCAGTTAAGTATTAATAAGGCAAAAATGCCTAAAGTTGCTAAAGAGAAGGCGCAAAGTGAGCTTAAAAAGCTCTCACGCATGTCATCTAACTCGTCGGATGCTTCTATCATTCGCACTTATATTGAAAATTTATGCGAAGTTCCCTGGAAGAAAAAAACCATTATCAATAAAGATCTAAAGAAAGCGCAAAAAATCTTAGATGATGATCATTATGGCCTGGATAAAGTAAAAGAACGAATTTTAGAGCACTTGGCGGTGCAAACACGAGTGAGCCACAATAAAGCCAACATACTTTGCCTGGTAGGGCCTCCAGGTGTAGGTAAAACTTCTTTGGGTGAGTCTATTGCTAAAGCAGTTAATCGTAAATATGTGCGCATGGCTTTGGGCGGTGTTCGTGATGAAGCAGAAATTCGCGGCCATAGACGCACCTATATTGGTGCTATGCCAGGCTCTATTGTTCAAAAAATGCAGAAGGCAAAGGTGAAAAACCCTTTATTCTTGCTAGATGAAATTGAGAAAATGGCTAGTGATTATCGAGGTGACCCTTCTTCGGCTATGCTTGAAGTGTTAGATCCTGAGCAAAACCATACCTTTAATGATCATTACTTGGAAGTAGACTATGACTTATCACAAGTGATGTTTGTGGCCACGGCTAACTCGCTAGATCTGCCACAGCCACTATTAGATAGAATGGAAATTATCGAGTTGTCTGGCTATACAGAAGATGAAAAAGTCCAAATTGCCAAGCGCCATTTGATTAAGCAGGCCATGGAAAGTAACGGCATTAAACCGAGTGAAATTAGTTTTAAAGATTCTGCCATTCTAGATATTATTCGTTATTACACTCGTGAAGCAGGTGTTCGTGGATTAAACAGAACCATTAGCACTATTTGTCGAAAAGTAGTTAAAGAGGTGGTTTTGAAAAAACGCAAGACTAAAGCAACTATTAGCAGCAAAGTGTTAGAAAAATACCTAGGTGTTAAGAGGTTCCGTTTTGGCTTGGCTGAAGAAAATAACCAGGTGGGTGAAGTAACAGGCTTGGCCTGGACTTCAGTTGGTGGAGATTTACTTACGATTGAGGCGACAGCTTACAAAGGCAAAGGAAAGCTTAACTACACCGGTCAGTTAGGCGATGTTATGAAGGAGTCGATTCAAGCGGCGATGAGTGTTACACGCACGCGCGCTAAAGAATTAGGTATTGCTAGCGACTTCCAAGATAAGTTAGATGTCCATATTCACGTACCAGATGGCTCAACTCCTAAAGATGGACCGAGTGCGGGTGCAGCGATGTGTACCGCTTTAGTTTCAGTATTAACAGGGCGCAAGGTAAAAGCCGACGTAGCGATGACGGGAGAGATTACTTTGCGTGGTGAAATTACTCCGATTGGTGGATTAAAAGAAAAAATGTTAGCCGCATTGCGTGGTGGTATTAAGACAGTAATCATTCCAGATGATAATGAGCGAGAACTTTCCGAAGTGCCTGAAAAAATTAAAGGCAAGTTAAACGTGATTAAAGTTAAATGGATTGATGAAGTGCTAGATATTGCCTTAGAAAAATAAATAAAATCGATAATAAAAAGCGCTTTAAGCGCTTTTTATTGAAGTATTTTTTTTCATGATTCTCTCCGAGAGTTATTGTATCTTTGATATTAAAGATAGAGTCATTCTGTCTGTTTTCGTAGTTTAGCGTAATAAAATCCGTCAAATTCATGGGTTGGGAGTTGTTGTTTTCCTACCGAGGTTTTAATGCCCCAGTCCAGCTCTATTTTGATTTCTTTAGCATCTGCATGAGTATCTAAAAATTGAGCTATTTGATCTTCATTTTCAGTCTTTAGAATGGAACAAGTGGCATATAGCAGTATGCCCCCTGGTTTTAGCATGCTCCATAAATTTTCTAATATTTGTTGTTGCAAGATGGTTAATGCTTTAATATCTTTAGGCTTTCTAAGAAGTTTAATGTCAGGATGTCTGCGAATAACGCCAGTAGCTGAACAGGGTGCATCGAGCAATATTTTGTTAAATAATTCACCATTCCACCAATCTTGTTGTTGTGCATTGCCTTGAATGATGTCAACGTTATCAAGATCAAAGCGCTGGATATTTTGTTTGACTCTTTCTAGGCGCTCTAGATCACTATCAAGTGCAACAACGTCAGCACCCGGTGCCAGCTCACATAGATGTGTGGTTTTGCCGCCCGGTGCACTACAGGCATCCAGCACTCTATCTTGTTTTTCTGGTGCTAGCAAATGTGCCGCTAATTGCGCTGAAGCATCTTGTACATAGCAAGCTCCAGACTCAAAATCTGGTAAATCATAAACACTAACTGGTTTTTCAAGCACTAAGGCCTGCGGAGCGACATGCACAATAGTAGTGTCAATGTCGCATTCAGTTAAATTTTGTTGATATTTACTCAGCGAACATTTAGGATGAACGCGTATTGTCATTGGTGCTTGAATGTTATTTTGGATAAAAATCTGTTCAAAATTATCCGGATAATTTTGCTTGATTTTTTTAACCATCCAAGTTGGATGAGAATAGTGTACTTGTTTTTTCAGTTGGTCTTGGTCACGGTCAATTTGCCTAAGTATGGCGTTCACTAAGCCTTTGGCCCAAGCTTTATCAAGGGTGTTGAGTACATTAACCGTTTCATAGATGCTAGCGTGTATGGCAATTTTAGAATATAGAATCTGATAAGCGCCTAATAACATTAGACAATGAACATCTAGATCTTCTTTTTCTAAAGAGTGGTTGAGTAAATCGGTCACAATATCATTCAGCTGATGATAAAACCGAATAGTTCCAAAGACTAGAGATTTGGTTAGAGCGCTGTCATCTTCATGATAAACAACAGAAGATAAAGAGCGCTTATCTAAAACAACCGAGCAAATTGCTTCAAGCGCAACTAATCGAGTGTGGCTAGTCTCCAAGAGTTGTTTGGATTTGTTTTAGTAGCTTATCAGCAGGCAAATAGCCAGGTAAGTGTGTGCCATCTGATAGGAAGATGGCGGGTGTGCCAGTAACACCTAACTGTTGGGAAATAGCCAGTTGGCTTGCAACTGGATTTGTGCAATTTGGTGAGTCGACAATCATGCTACTATCATTGTAATCATTCAAGGCTTGTTTCCGATCTTCTGCGCACCAGATTTTCTGCATTTTTCCTTTGGCAGCGGGGTGTAGAGAGGCCAAGGGTGCTGCAAGATATTTAACTGTAATACCTAGCTTGTTCATTTTGTCTATGTTGTTGTGTAGACGTTTGCAAAATGGACAGTCAACATCGGTAAAAACATGAACTTGATAGACTTCATTTTTAGCTGAGTAAATAATTTTATCACTGTCATCAATTGTGCCAATCAATGCAAGTTTAAGATTTTTAACTCGACTACTTTTTTGAATTAGACTTCGGGTGGTTATATTAACCACATCCCCCTGGATTAGATATTTTCCATCTTGAGAAACCAGCATTGAATCAATAGGGTTGTAAGTAACTACCTCATACACACCCTTAAAAGGTGAAGGTGTAATATCCTCTTGATTAATCTCACCAAAGAACGGGCTTAAATTATTTATAACAGCATTTTTATTGGCAAATGTATTGCCAGATAAAAGAACTATAGTTAAAAGTAGAGCTTTAGTCATAATAAAAAAGATAGTTGAAAAATGAATAAATTTTACCTTTTTAGGTAGAATGTCGGCATTATATTTTTATCTAGGAAGTGCAATGGAATTTTCACTGATTAATAGTTCAATTCAAAGTTTTAATGGTGATAGCGTGGTGGTTTTTTCTGATTCAGAGTCTGAGTTTAGTAATGCGGCTATCCAGAAATTAATCACACTAAATAATTTTGAATCAAAATTAGGAGAAACTCTTTTACTTAATTTGGTTGATGGCTTTAAGGCTAAACAAATTATCGTTGCAGGTTTGGGGGACAACCCTGCTCATGCAAAGAACTATATTAAAGCCTTGAGCGCAGCTAGCGCCGTTATTACTAAAATTAAAGCAAAGAGTGTGATGGTCCAAAGTGTGAATAGTTTTGATCAATCATGGGTCCAAAGTACAACTGCTAGAGTTATGCAAAACGCTATTTATACTATTCAGAAGGTGGGTGGCGAGTCAATAGAGGCAACTCTTGAAAGTGTTGCTGTTGAATCTCAGTCTAATAATTCTCATGAATTACAACAAGGCCAGGCAATTGCGAACGGTATGGCGTTAACACGTCATTTGGGTGATTTACCTTCCAACGTTTGTACGCCAACTTACTTGGCACAGACAGCGCAAGATTTAGCCAAAGAGTTTAATCTTGAGTGTGAAGTATTGGAAGAGTCTGATATGTCTAATTTAGGCATGGGCTCGTTGCTATCTGTTTCTAGGGGCTCTATAGAGCCACCAAAATTAATCAGTTTAAGCTACAAAGGCAATGGCGATGCTAAGCCGATTGTGTTAGTTGGTAAGGGTGTTACTTTTGACAGTGGCGGTATTTCGCTTAAGCCTGGTGCAGGCATGGATGAAATGAAATATGATATGTGCGGCGCAGCTTCGGTACTTGGCGTGATGCGCGCTATTGCTAAAATACAACCAAAAATCAATCTAACAATTGTAGTGCCAGCAGTAGAGAATATGCCAGCGCATAATGCCTCTAAGCCGGGTGATGTGGTAACCAGTATGTCAGGTCAAACCATTGAGATTCTTAACACTGATGCTGAAGGGCGTTTGATTTTATGTGATGCACTAACCTGGGTTGAAAAGTTCAACCCAGAAGTGGTTATTGACGTTGCAACACTGACAGGTGCGGTGATTGTTGCCCTAGGCAAACATCATTGCGGTTTAATGGCGAATGACCAAGAGTTGGCTGATAATTTAATCGCTGCAGGCAAGGCATCTTTAGACACAGCGTGGCAGCTTCCATTAGATGATGAATATGATGAGTTGTTAAAGTCAAACTTTGCAGATATGGGCAATATTGGCGGGCGTGAAGCAGGTACGGTAACAGCGGCCTGCTTCTTGGCGAGATACACTAAGGATTATCGTTGGGCGCATTTAGATATTGCTGGCACCGCTTGGGAAAGTGGCGCTAAAAAAGGTGCGACTGGTCGTCCTGTGCCGTTGTTAACTCAATATGTATTAGATCAAATTAATTAAGGAAAAAATATGTCAAGTTTTGAAAATGTAGAAGTGGTTAAGGCTGCTAATATTTATTTTGATGGTAAGGTTACCTCACGCGCCGTTCACTTTGCTGATGGTAGTAAAAAAACACTAGGCATTATGATGCCAGGTGAGTATGAGTTTGGTACTGATGATAACGAATTGATGGAAGTTCAGGCGGGTGAGATGGATGTATTATTACCTGGCGAATCTCAGTGGAAAACTTTTTCTCAGGGCTCATCTTTTGAAGTGCTTAAAGATTCAAGTTTTAAGCTAAAGGTTAAAGAAGTAGTTGATTATTGTTGTTCTTACTTCTAAGTATTGCGATCTAACCAAACTCCTAGGCCTTGAGCGCAAATTTCTAGGTCTCCCTTAAAGAGTTTAATCTGTTGAGTCTTATCAAGTGTGACGCTATGCTTGCTAGCGATCTCTAGTAAGTAGGTAAGTAATGCCTCTTTAATAGCTTTGTGGCGATTGCTGCTATCGCTGTGGCTTTTGGCAATTTCAGTAAAACCATTAATATGTTGCTTTAGCATGTTAGCAGATTTCTGGCTAAATTCAATTTGATTAAAATGTGTTAAATAAGCGTATTTTGGCTTAAGCAGCATGAGTTTGTTAATAGTATCAACCCAAACCTCAGGATCAAATTGAACAGGCGTTGTAGGCGGAAAGATTAGCTGGCCACGTTCTGTATCAAACTCTCGGTAACTAACACCCAAAGTGTCACCTGAAAAAATTCCTTTTGAAGATTCATCCCAAACACAAAGGTGGTGTCTGGCATGCCCAGGGGTGTCAATAAATGTTAATATTCTACCGCCCAAGCTGAGCGTGCCACCTTCTTTGGCGATAACCACTCTATTTTTTTCTACGGGAATTAAGTCACCTAAAAATTGCCTAAAAAATAATTCACCATATACGCCAATAACGCCAGCACGTAGCTTGGAAGGGTCGATTAAATGCTGAGCACCACGTTCATGCACATAAATGGTTGCATTTGGCAAATGCTTAATAAGCTCACCCGCACCACCTGCATGATCTAGATGGATATGAGTGAGAATAATATGGTCAACTGATTCATAGTTGATATTTTTATTATCTAAAGTGGCTAGTAGAGTGGGTACAGACAAATAACAACCAGTATCTACAAAAGCGGCTCGCCCATTATTTTCAATTAAATAGGCGGCCACAAAATCCTTGCGCATGTGCTCGGTATCGATGCAAGTAATACCAAATTCTAAATCGTGATAAGTAGGCTTCATAGGTTTATTTTAGAGTAAAAAAAACCGCCCAAATGGACGGTTTTAACTGAATCTATTAAGTGTTTAGAAGTCGCCTTCTGCACCACCCATTTGAATTGCAGTAATAGTTTCTTGTACTTTAAGCGCCTTATCTAATAAGTAATCTGGCAGAGGAGCTCCACCGTAAATCATTGCATTCATGTCAAGTGTATATAGCCATCTTTGACCTTCTTGATCTTCGATTAAAGCTAAACGACAAGGTAGGTAGGCTGAAAATGCATCTGAATGATCAACCATTGTCATGGCAGTACGTGGAGAGCAGTATTGATAGATTTTCAAGAATCTTTGCTTCTTACCTGTTTGTAGTTCAACCATTTCAGATAATGGTAGCATGCCAACAGAGCGAATACCTTCAGCAGTTGCAATACTTTCCATTGCCTCTTCAACGTCCTCATTAGAGACGTCGTCAGCAACTTTAACACGAACAACAGAAGCCATAGTAATGTCACCTGTATCCAATAGAGTGTTGGTCATCGGCATATATACTTTTGACATAGAATCTGGGTGTAGTTTTGGCGAAACCATCTCACTGATTACTTTACCAGTCACACCATCATATTTCATTTGCAGTGATACACCGTAATAAACAGCAATTGCACCAATTAAAATTAACAACCATTTAACTAAATTAATAATTCCACCCATCTTCTTCCCTCTCCCTTTTAAATTTAAAAAAAATACTAATAGCTTCGGATTTTAGCACCCATTTTATTCAATGTGGGCTAATTTAGCCTAAACTCGCAAGCCGTTAAAGACAATATTAGTCAAACTAACAACACCAATCACCTTCCCACTGTCTAAAACAGGTGCTCTGGATAATCCAAAATGCGTTAATAATTCCGCACAATAGCGAATATCCATCTCTGGATGAACAGACAAAGTGGGCTTGTTCATGATTTCATAAACATTAACTCGGTCTAATGCTCGATCTTTAGCAATAACCTTGGAAGCGATATCGGTAATTAGTACAACGCCATATTCATCATGGTCATGAGCCTTATCAACGATTAACATTTTGGTCTTTTTATGTTGCATGTCGCTTAGTGCAGATTGAACGGTGCATTTGCAGTCAACAATATCAACTTGAGTCCACATAACGTCTTTAACTAAGACTGGTTTTTTGTTGTTCATCATATTTTCTCCTCTACGGTGTGTTCTAGTGCTTGTATTTGATGCATGACACCAACGGCATCTTCTACATCAATTTGAAAAGCAATACCTTTTTTGGCGTCAGCTTCAAATTCACCTGCACTTTCAATACTTTCCAGAATATCTCTGGCAAGGTGTTGTTCTACTAATAATAATAATACATCTCTAGGTGTTTCTAGGCTTAATCCTAAAAATGTTTTTGTATGCTCGAGACCTTCTCCTCGAGCTTGAGAAATAATGGTTGATCCTGTGGCACCTTTTTCCCTAGCTGCCTCAAGAATACTGTCGGTTTTGTCACTATCAACAAAAGCGATGATTAATTTAAAATGCATATTGCCTCCTGTTTGTTATTTGGATTCGGTTTGTTTGAAAAATTCAATAAGTTGTACATAAGCCATAACACTCATAATGGGAAAAAGTGAGGCAAAGGCGATTAGCCCAAAGCCGTCAATTAGCGGATTCCTACCTTCAATAGCACCTGAAATTCCCAAACCTAATGCGGCAATAATTGGTACCGTGACAATAGAAGTGGTGACGCCGCCAGAATCATATGCCAGTGCAACAATGCTTTTTGGTGAAAAATAAGTTTGGATAAGCACTAGCAAATAGCCACTAATAATAAAATAATGTAGCGGTAAGCCGGCAACAATTCTAAAACTACCTAGAGCAATGCCAATAGCTACGCCAATAGCTACAGTGATTCTCAACGCCTTGATTTTGATAAAACCACCAGATACCTGGTTGGCTTTAATGGCAACTGCCAGTAGTGATGGCTCTGCAATGGTGGTAGCAAAGCCAATACAAGCAGAAAAAATGTACACCCAATAATAGCTCTTCCAATCGTTAGGGTTATTAATAAAATCTAGTGAAGTGAGTTGTATCGCCATGAGCTTTCCAAGTGGGAAAAGTGCTTGCTCTAAGCCGATAATTAAAAATGTTAACCCAACCCAAACCAATACAAAGCCAACAATAATGCGCTGAAGATGAGGAATTTTTTGCTTTAGAATAGCTAATTGAAAGCCAAACAAAATAACCACAATAGGCATTACAGCCCAAAATGTTTGTAAAAATTCGTGTCCTATATGCATTATTGTAGAATGCCGAACAACATAACGGCAATAATTGGCAATAAAGAGGCGATGGCAATCATGCCAAAGCCATCAATTAGTGGATTTCTGGCACGGATGCTACTACTAAGGCCCACGCCCAACGCGGTTAGCAAGGGTACGGTAATAGGGCCTGTGGTCACACCACCTGAATCATAAGCAATACCAATAATAAATTCAGGCGCAAAAAAAGTAACAACAATAACCAGTAGATAGCCGCTAATAATCAGATATTGAATGGACCAGCCTTTAAGAATCTTAACTACACCAACTACCACTGACAATCCTACTGCAATAGCTACTGTATAGCGTAAGGTCTGAGCGTAGTTATTCAATTCATTGTCTGTATTAATAATACCGCCCAGTTGAGCCACCTTTGCCGCCTCATTGGCCATGACAATTAAATCTGGTTCGGCAATGGTGGCACCAAAGCCTAGTGCAAAAGCAAAGGACAGTAGCCAAAAAATAGATCCTTTTTTAACAAAGGAAAAAGCTAACACCTCTCCAATGGGAAACAAGCCTAGTTTCAGTCCGTGCATGAATAACGTGAGGCCGATTAGTACAAATCCTGTGCCCAAGATAATGCCTTCCAGGTTAGGAATGGGCTGATGCAAAACAACAATTTGAAAAAAGGCAACCACCAAAACAATGGGTGCCAAATCTTTTGCGCTATCAGTTAAATTACCAGCAAATTGCTGGAGGGTTTTTTTCATGAAAGCAGTACTCTCTTTATGGTGACTTTAGTTTATTTTATCGATACACTGAATTATAATACTAGGCCATGAGTAGTGTCATATTAATTAATGGAAAAAAACAAAACAAATTAAGCATTTTTAATCGCCTAACTCAATTTGGCGACGGACTGTTTGAGACTTGTTTAGTGATGGATGGCAAACTGTTGTTAGCTAGCAAGCATCTTCAAAGATTAGAAAAAGGCGCCAAAGCTTTACACATAACATTAGTTAAGCAATCGCTATGGCTAAAAGATATTAGCAAGGCTGTTGCAATGGCTAAATTGGATAATGCTGTGGTAAAGATTATACTTTCTCGTGGCGAGTCGAGTCGAGGCTATGGCTATGATAAAACGATCGAGCCAACACGTATCATTATTGTTTCTAAAATGCCTGATTTGCCTAGTCATTACGATTTAAATTTATGCGATAGTGGTTATGCGACCAATCAATTACTATCAGGCATTAAACACTGTAATCGTTTAGAGCAAATATTGGCACGTACGCATCTTAAAACTCAAGATTGCATTATGCTTGATCCGCAGGCTCAGGTTGTTTCAGTGAGTCAAGGCAATATTTTCGCTATTAAAGATGGCGTGCTACTGACACCGGGGCTAGATGAATGTGGCATTGAAGGCACTAGGCGACAAGTGGTTATTGATTTGGCAAAAAGCCTGAATTTATCAGTTGAAGTTTGCTCGCTAAGTGTGGCAGAATTACTGGCTTGTGATGAAGTTTTTATTACCAATAGTGTTATTGGTATTAGGCCTGTTAATCAAATTAATGAGAAACTATATCCTCATCAGCCGCTAACAAATAAATTAGTAGAGGTGTTTAATCAATTTTTTTTAAAGCCTAAAAATTCAGTTGTTTTAAAGCCTAAAAAAAGCTTTATTAAATGGAG
>ERZ1046740.1617-NODE-1617-length-15623-cov-4.789825_pt1 | contig 15623 bp, 13 predicted proteins | sample MGYA00383093_ERZ1046740 | MGnify/ENA primary metagenome ERZ1046740 (study PRJEB29581, sample SAMEA5548363) | metagenome | biome: marine; feature: coastal; material: water | depth 25 m | study: Short-term variability in the microbial, nano- and picoplankton... | reverse complement strand
CCCACCTGCCTCTTCAAAGGCGGCAAAGGCATCTGCATCCATCACTTCGGACCACATGTAGCTGTAGTACCCACTGGAGTATCCGTCACCGGCAAAGACGTGGGCAAATTGTGGGGTCGCGTGCCGCATCGTGATCGCAGCGGGCATTCCCAATTCGCTCAGCACCTCTGCCTGCTTTGCCATCGGATCAGCAGGCGCCGCATCATCGTGAAACGCCAAGTCAACCAGTGCCGAGGCCACATATTCAACCGTCTGGAACCCCATATCAAAATTTGCTGCCCCAAGAACTTTGTCCAACATCTCTTTTGGCATGGCCTCGCCGGTTTCGGCGTGGGTCGCAAATTCTGCCAAAACTTCGGGCACTTCCAGCCAATGTTCATACAACTGCGACGGCAGCTCTACAAAATCACGCGCGACAGATGTTCCGGACACGCGTTCATAGGTTACGTTTGACAACATCTGGTGCAGGGCATGGCCAAACTCGTGGAACAACGTGCGGGCGTCGTCGTACGACAAAAGTGCGGGTTCACCTTTGGCAAAGTTGCACACGTTGATCACCACCGGAGCCTGCGTTTTGGGAAACTTGGCTTGTGCGCGCATTGCCGAGCACCATGCGCCAGACCGCTTTGATCCCCGAGCAAAGTAATCCCCGATGAACACTGCGACATGCTCCCCATTTCGGGTGACGTCCCAAGCACGGCAATCTTCGTGATACAGGGGTACATCCAAGGGTCGGAATTCTAATCCAAACAGACGGCTTGCACAGGCAAAAGACGCGTCGATCATGCGGTCAAGTTGCAGGTATGGCTTGAGTGTGGCCTCATCCAGATCATGTTCAGCCTTACGCCGCTTGTCCGCGTAATACCGCCAATCCCAAGGTTCCAAATCCCCATTTACCCCGTCGGCATGCATCATCTTGGTCAGGGTTTCAGCATCCGCTTCAGCCCTTGTTTTTGCGGGGTCCCAAACGGCCATTAATAGGTCGCACACTTTGTCAGGCGCCCGGGCCATTTCAGTTTCAAGCTTAAAATCAGCAAAGCTGTCATAGCCCAACAGTTTTGCCCGTTCCGAGCGCAATGCCAGTGTTTCGGCCGCGATGTCACGATTGTCTGTGTCGCCGCCATTTGCGCCGCGTTTTGTCCAAGCCGTGAATGCAATTTCACGCAGGTCGCGCCGCGGTGAAAACTGCAGGAACGGAACGATCAAAGATCGCGACAAGGTCACCACTGGACCATCCACCTGCTTTTCTTTGCCAGCAGCACGTGCGGCATCGACCACAAAATCTGGCAAGCCGGCAAGATCATCCTCGGTCAGTTCCATGAACCACGTGCGCTCATCCGCCAAAAGGTTTTGCACAAATGACGTGCCCAACTCGGCCAATCGGGCCATGATCTCTTTCATGCGCCGATCTGCATCTCCTTTCAGCGCAGCACCTGCACGCACAAATCCGCGATGCGACAACATCAGCACCCTTTGTTGCTCGTCTGTTAGATCCAAGTCATCACGATCTGCCCAAACCTGCGCAACCCGAGAGAACAGAGTTTTATTTGAAGAAATGGCCGAGGAATGTGCTGCCAATTTGGGCGAGAATTCTCGTTGCAATCCTTCACGGGTCGGATTGCTATCCGCTCCGGCAACGGTGAAAAACACCGAAAGCACTTTGTCCAGATCCTCGCCAGCAGCCTCCATTGCCTCAACCGTGTTGGTAAAACTTGCCGGGTCCGGGTTGTTAGCAATCTTTACAATTTCGGCGGCGTGGGCGGCCAATGCTTGGTCAAACGCTGGCGCAAAATCTTCGTCCGAAATGGCCTCGAATGGGGCCAAGGCAAAGGGTGTGGTCCAGTCGGACAAAAGCGGATTGGTCATGGGTGTCTCCTTTGACACTCAACCTAGGTGTCGACGCCAAAAGCGCAACCAACAACCCAAGAAGTGGCTTGGACTTTTTTGAAATGGCTGATGTGCGTGCGCGGTCGTGTTTTGTTAGGACGAAATGGACCCGCAGATTGGGCAATCTGCGCGCCGTTTCAGAGCGATCTTGCGGCTTTCACCGTAAAGCGCGTCGTAGATCATCAACTCTCCGCGCAAGGGCGCGCCCGCGCCCGCAATCACTTTGACGGCCTCGACGGCCATCATGGAGCCGATCACACCGGGCAATGGCCCTATGACGCCCGCCTCAGAGCAACTTGGGGCCAATCCATCAGCCGGAGCCTCGGGAAAAATACACTGATAACAGGGCGCGTCATTGGTGGGGTCAAACACACTAAGTTGTCCTTCCCATTGTGAAAGTGCGCCGGAAATCAGGGGCTTGCCCAATTTCACACAGGTACGATTCACCAGATATCGGGTGTCAAAATTATCGGTACCATCCAGCACGATATCAAAGTCTTCAATCAGTGCGGCGGCGTCCTGTTCAGTCAGGCGGCGATGATAAGGCTTTACCACAACATGCGGGTTTTGGGCCTGCATGGCTTCCATCGCTGAAAAAACTTTGGCTTTCCCGATGGAACGATCCTGATGGATGACCTGCCGTTGCAGATTTGAATTGTCCACCTCGTCATCATCGACAATGCCAATTGTGCCAACGCCAGCGGCGGCAAGATACAACAATGCAGGAGACCCAAGTCCGCCCGCGCCCACGACAAGAACCTTGGCGTCTTTCAGTTTCTTTTGACCCAATCCGCCTATTTCACGCAACACAATGTGGCGGGCATAGCGGTTGAGTTCGGTATCACTAAACGGTGCATCGGTCATGGCATCCTCGGGCTGATAAGCACGCGCGCGAAGCCAATTCAGCGCCGCACGATAGATCAACACAATTATCGCGACACCGCCGACCATCAACCACAAAGCCGGGCTTTGACCTGTGGCCAAACGTACCGGGCTTGTTTCTGGCAATACCAGATGAGCCAACAAGACAGCAAAATACAGGATGACAACCATCGTCCAGCGGGCCCGCTTTGGCGCGCCCATCAACGCCCCAATTCCGTAAAGCACTGCCGCCAAAAACAAGACAAAAAGCATCAGCTTACCCCGGTTGAGCCAAACCCACCTGTGCCACGCTGGGTTTGGTCCAACGCGTCAGATAATTCAAACGTCGCCTGAACCACGGGCGCGACGACCAATTGGGCAATCCGCGCGCCGTGCACAACATGAAACGGATTATCTCCGCCATTCTGTACGATTACCCCCAAGGGTCCACGATAATCGCTGTCGATGGTGCCGGGACTATTGGGCAAAGTAATCCCATGTTTGAACGCCAACCCAGACCGTGGGCGGACTTGCATTTCAAACCCTTCAGGAATTTCCACCCGCAGTCCTGTTGGCACCAAAGTGCGTTCACCCGGTTTCAACACAACACCGTCCCGCGCATCTTGTGGGAAATTCGCACGCACGTCAGCCCCGGCGGCCCCGGCAGTTTCATAAGAGGGCAAAGCGATGCTTTGGTCGGCCTCTTCAAGCCAGCTTAGCTTGATCTGCACCACGGCTTGCTCCTTTTACTGGAATGATTTTACCTGAGCACTGTTTCAATTTCTAACCCAGCGCAGCTGCGACACGCTCGGCCAATTGATGTGCCACTTCGTCTTTGCCCATACGGGGCCAGTGTTCTGCGCCATCATCCGAAATCAGGGTCACGGCATTTTCAGCGCCCCCCATAATGCCAGTTTCCGGACTGACGTCATTGGCCACAATCCAATCGCACTGTTTGCGCAGCCGTTTAGCCGTGGCATTGGCAATGACATCGTCTGTTTCGGCTGCAAAGCCGACCACCAGTGGCGGGCGACCTTTGGCCAGTTGACTGACCGTCGCAAGAATGTCGGGATTCTCGGCAAATTCCAGCGCAGGAATGGCTCCGTTCTGCTTTTTGATTTTGCTGTCCGAAGCACTGGTCACGCGCCAATCCGCCACGGCCGCCGCAAAAATAGCGGCATCTACAGGCAGCACCGATTGCACGGCTTCTAGCATCTCGACAGCAGTTTCGACTTCGATCACATGCGCCCCTTCTGGGCGATCCACATCCGCAGGGCCTGTGACAAACACGACGTCAGCCCCCATCACGGTCAAGGCACGCGCAATTGCGGACCCTTGTGCGCCAGAGGACCGATTGGCGATGTATCGGACTGGATCAATCGGTTCATGTGTCGGACCAGACGTCACAAGAATGCGTCGCCCGGTGAGTGGACCTTCGGCCAATGCCGTCTCAATCGCCGAAACGATTTCGAGCGGCTCTGACATGCGACCCGGTCCATATTCACCGCAAGCCATGTCGCCTTCATTCGGGCCAACGACCATGACGCCATCGCCGCGCAAGGTCGAGACATTGCGTCTGGTCGCAGGATGGTCCCACATCCGCACATTCATTGCGGGTGCCAAAAGAACAGGCGTGTCCGTGGCCAATAGCAAGGTAGAGGCCAAATCGTTGGCCAGCCCATTGGCCATCTTGGCCATCAAATCTGCCGTGGCAGGGGCCACAACCACCAAATCTGCGGATCGCGACAATTGGATATGGCCCATTTCCGCCTCATCCGTCAGATCAAACAAATCTCGATAGGCTTTCTCTCCGGCTAAGGCAGAGACCGAAAGCGGCGTGACGAACTCGGCACCTGCGTTGGTCAACACAGGTGTTACCCAGGCACCGCGTTCGCGCAAGCGACGGATGAGATCCAGCGACTTAAAGGCAGAAATCCCGCCCCCGATAATAAGAAGAATACGTTTGTCTGTCAGCATTTTGGCGCCCAATCAAAGAATTCGTTTCGACACTAGGCCCAGACGCGCGTGGACTCAAGGTGGCCTTAGCTTTTGCCAAAAGCCAAGCAAGGGTCTTCGCGCTCGGCTTCGGGTGTCAGGACCCAATAGTCAAAAGGTTGTTCACCCTCGGGGGCCTGTTCAAACTGCGCGATACTGATTTGAGTGATCTGTTCTGACATTGCACGCGGCGCACCCCAATCTTTGCGCGCATGACCGTTGCCTGTGATGACCACAACGGGACCGCCCGTTTCGGCCAAGGCCCGTTCAATTTCGCGCGCCAAAGTCGCGTCGCGCAATCGCTGCCCTAACACCATGCCGGGTAACATTTCTTCTGGCAGCGCGTTGCAATGGGCCTCAAGCTGCTCGGCCTCGCGGGTGGCTTGCTCGGCTTTATCCAGCGCCTCGGTTAACCCGTACTGCGCAGCATCTTGACCAAATGTTGTGGTCAGGTTTTCACCCATGATCGCATCCCGAACATCCGCGCGAGACACTTGTGCACCATAAAACCCTGCCCCAGCGGCCTCACGGAAGATCGGGTAATACATCGAGAAATCTGGCCAGCCGCTGTCATTCCATCCCAACGCCTTTTCCAGCGCATCCTGATTGGGCAAAAGCGCATCTGTCACCAGAGAGGCCTGATCTGGAGTCAGCATTTCGAAAACAATAGCTTTGGGCGAAATCGTCGCCACCATCGTTGTCTGGTTTTCATGATGCCAAGGATTGTCGTGTAACTCGCCAAGGAACACCACATCAGCCGCAGGCACACCTGCAGTTTCACTTGGGTCAACTTGGTCGGCGAACAAAGGAGAAGCCAAAAAGGCCAGAACCGGAATCAGGTGTCTCATGACACCAAGTCATGCACCCCTACACCGTCACGTTCAAGAACCGTCCGCATCTTAATCATGGCTGTTGCTTCCAATTGGCGCACGCGCTCTTTTGATAGTGCCATTTCTTTGCCCAGATCGGCCAATGTGCGCGTTTCTTCGCCCAGTCGACGTTCGCGGACAATGAAGCGTTCGCGCGCGCTTAGAACCTCAAGCGCATTTCCAATGCGATCTTGCAAAACTTCATAATCGCGTTTGAGAACAACCGTGTCCGCCCCCTGTGCGGCTTCGTCTTCCAACAAATCAACCCATTCACGCCCGCTGTCTTCTGTGGATTGAGTCGCATTTAAGGACAGGTCTGACCCGGACATGCGGCCCATCATCATTTCAGTATCCGACAGCGACACACCGATCTCTGTCGAAATCGTTTCACAAATCTGGTGGCGATCTAAAATCTCTCCACGAGAAGAGGCCTCTCGCTCGAGCCGGGCTTGCACGCGGCGCAGATTAAAAAATAAGGACTTTTGAGACGAGGTAGACCCAGTGCGCACAAGAGACCAATTGCGCATGACGTGATCTTGCAACCCTGCTCTGATCCACCAAACGGCATAGGTCGAAAACCGCACACCTCGATCAGGATCAAAACGATCGGCCGCTTTCATGAGCCCCAGAGAGGCTTCTTGGATCAGATCGCTTTGAGACAGCCCAGTCCTGCGGAATTTGCCAGCCATCGAAATGGCCAACCGCATGTAGGCTTGAATTAATCTATGCAACGCCTTTGCATCACGATTGTCTCGCCACCTGCGTGCCAGATCCAGCTCTGTCTCGGCATCCAGCATCTCTGCCCGCATCGACCTGCGGGTCAAATCACTTGTTAAAGGGGAATGCATAGCCATAGCGATCTCCTTCCTGCTTGCTCTCTTTGGTGTAATTACGCAACTTAAGTCGGGTTGGATCACCTATGAGCAAATTTAGTTTGGAACAAAAAAGATGATTCTAAAACACACATTTATATTTGGTGGTGCCTCTTCTGGAAAATCAGCATTTGCAGAAGCTCTTGTCGTGGCCACAGATGCCCCCCGAGTCTACATCGCAACGTCACAGGCATATGACGATGAAATGAAAGAGAAAATCGCATCTCATCGCGAAAGCCGTGGCGCAGGTTGGCGTACTATTGAGTGCCCTTTAAACACGTCACAAGCGCTTGCTGACGTGGACGACGACGAGGTCGTTTTACTCGATTGCGCGACCATGTGGCTGAGCAATCATCTATTGGCAGACAGCGATATTGGCCATGAAACAGAAACGTTGCTGGCCGCGATTGCCACTTGCAAAGGGCGGGTTGTGACGGTTTCAAACGAGGTTGGAATGGGGATTGTCCCAGAAAACGCTTTGGCACGCCAATTCAGGGATGCCCAAGGAAAATTGAACCAGAAACTTGCTGCTCATGCTGATCTGGCCGTGTTTGTCGTGGCTGGGTTGCCGTTGGTTTTGAAAGGCACACTACCGTGAGCCGGCTGTTCTTAGTGCGCCATGGACCAACCCATGCAAAATCAATGGTGGGCTGGTCTGATTTACCCGCAGATTTGTCCGACACAGCCGCCCTAAGCCGGTTATCGGCGCATTTGCCTGCTGAGGCGCTTGTCGTCAGCTCGGATTTGATCCGCGCAATCCACACGGCGGACGCCATTCAGGAAGACCGTTCCAGACTGCCGCACGACAAAAACCTGCGCGAAATGCATTTCGGAGATTGGGAGCTTAAGCGGTTCAATGAGGTTGAGGCCGAGGCCCCTGACCACATACGTGCATTTTGGGAAACCCCCGGGGATGTGGCCCCTCCGAACGGGGAAAGCTGGAACCAGGTCAGCCATCGTGTGGATACCGCAATTGATGAATTGATGGCGGCCCACCCCAATCGTGATCTGATTGTTGTGGCCCATTTTGGCGTTGTTTTGACACAAGTTGCGCGCGCCGAAGGGCTTAGCGCCAACGAGGCCTTTTCTCACAAAATTGACAATCTGTCTGTGACCACGATCCACACGGCCGGAAACTGGAACGCCGAAGTCATTAATCACAATCCGTGATGCAGTTGCTCAAATTCTTTCGTTTTGTGATGATTTCTTTCTGCGCTAGGCTTTCTGCATGACTTACACATTGCTTTTGGGCGACTACGCCTATTCCTCATGGTCCTTGCGTGGTTGGCTGTTTTTTGAAAAATTCGGGATTGCCCGGAAACAACATATGCTGGACTTTTCCAGCCAAGATGTTGCCGCCCAGTTGGCGAAATACGCGCCAGCCCGTACCGTGCCCACAATGGTCACCCCCGAAGGTGCGATTGTCTCAGACTCGCTGGCGATCGCAGAGGAGCTGGCCTCGCGTCATCCCGATGCAGGCCTGTGGCCCACTGATCCGCTGGCACGTGCAATCGCCCGCAACCTGACCGCAGAAATGCACTCTGGGTTTGTGGCCTTGCGATCCGCCTGCCCGATGAACTTGCGCACGGCTTACAAGGACACAAACCCATCCGAGGATATTCTTGCCGACCTCGCACGCCTCGAAACAATTTGGGACGACGCCTTTGATAAATGTGCTGGGCAGGGTCCGTGGCTTTGCGGTGAGTATTCGATTGCTGATGCTTTTTATGCGCCTGTTGCTGCGCGGATTGCAGGCTATGGGTTGCCTGTTGGGGCACGTGCCCAAGCATATGTCGCGGCGCATCTTGCCGATCCGGCGTTTCGCAGATGGCGCGCAATGGGATTGGTACACGGTGAAACCCTGCCTTGGTACGCAAAAGAGTTTTCAACCACGCCTTGGCCCGGCCCAAAAGCACTGCTGGCCAAAGCCGTGAGTGGGACAGATGCGGAAAACACAACATGCCCTTATTCTGGCCTTCCGGTGACAGATGTATTGGAACTGGACGGCAAGCGGTACGGGTTTTGTAATCCATTCTGTCGTGACAAAACGGTGGCCGACCCAGAGGCGTGGCCAGACTTCATGGCGCTCGTCTCAAGTTAGAGTGTTCTCTGACGAAGGCCGCACCCAAATACGACTAAAGTCGCCGAGCGACGCTGTAATTTACCTTTCGCTAACCATGACACGTTAACCCTTTTCCAAGAGTTGCGGAGGAGTTGGCCATGGTCGCGCGCGCCTATACAGTTGCGTTCGAAGGTATCGAGGCGCATCCCGTCGAGGTACAATGCGCCGTCTCAGCCGGACTACCCGCATTTTCAATCGTTGGATTGCCTGACAAAGCCGTCTCAGAAGCGCGTGAACGTGTCCGTGCGGCCCTGCATTCCATGGCAATTGCATTGCCATCGAAGCGCATCACCATAAATCTGTCCCCTGCTGATTTGCCCAAAGAAGGCAGCCATTTTGACCTGCCCGTGGCGGTCGCGCTACTGGCCGCGCTCAACATCATACCGCAGGACGCGGCCGAGGATTGTGTCTCATTGGGGGAATTGTCTTTGGACGGCACGCTCGTACCCGTCAGCGGGGCCTTGCCTGCTGCAATGTCGGCGGCAGAATCCAACCGCACCTTGCTTTGCCCCGCAGCGTCCGGAAGCGAAGCCGCATGGGTTGGCAACACGCAAGTGATCGGCGCACTCACACTGGCTGATGTTGTGCGTCATTATACGGGCCAATCCCCACTGACGCCGTCCAAACCGGGTGAGGTGGTGCGCCCTGAAACCGACAAGGACCTGCGCGACGTCAAGGGACAAGAGCGCGCGAAACGAGCCTTGGAGATCGCAGCCGCCGGGCGGCATCACTTTTTGATGACTGGCAGCCCCGGGTCTGGGAAATCCATGTTGGCGTCCCGCTTGCCGTCGATCCTGCCACAGCTGTCTGCCCAAGAAGCGTTAGAAACCTCGATGATCCATTCCGTTGCAGGCCTGTTGGATCAGGGCGGAATTTCCCGCGAGCGGCCCTTTCGTGAACCCCACCATACCGCATCGATGGCCGCCATTGTGGGCGGAGGTCGACGCGCGAGGCCGGGTGAAATCAGCCTTGCCCACAATGGCGTGTTGTTTCTGGATGAACTGCCCGAGTTTTCGCGCGCAGTGTTGGAAACTTTGCGCCAACCCATTGAATCCGGAGAAGTTATGGTGGCGCGTGCCAACGCACATGTGACGTATCCCTGTCGCTTTATGCTGGTGGCCGCCGCCAATCCCTGCCGATGTGGTGAGATGTTTAACCCTGCCAAAGCCTGTTCGCGCGCGCCAATATGTGGAGAAGACTACATGGGGCGCATTTCTGGGCCTTTGATGGATCGGATTGATCTGCGTCTTGAAGTGCCACCCGTGGATTTTCGAGATCTTGATTTGCCCTCGGACGGAGACAGCTCTGCCATGATCGCCGCGCGCGTTGCCACCGCACGTGACATTCAAACCACGCGCTTCGATGGGAAATCAAATGCCCGCGTCAATGCAGAAGCCGAAGGGGCCGTGCTTGAAGAAATCGCCACGCCAGACACCGAAGGGCGTGACTTTCTGCAAACGGTTGCCCAGAGGTTTGGCTTGTCCGCCCGTGGATACCACAGGGTTTTGCGGGTCGCGCGGACCATTGCCGATCTGGATGGCCAGACAAATGTCCGCAAACCCCATATTGCCGAAGCGGTCAGTTTTCGCCTTGCAGAGGCAAAGTGAAAATCAGGGGCGCTTGGCCTCGATCGCCTGCCAGATTTTTTCGGCAATGTTGACACCATCGAACCGCTCAAGCTCTTGAATACCGGTTGGCGAGGTCACATTAATCTCAGTCAGATAGTCGCCAATGACGTCGATCCCGACGAACACCTGTCCCTTTTCTTTCAGCAATGGACCGATCGCTGCACAAATCTCAAGATCACGTTCGCTGAGACCAATTTTCTCGGGTCGACCACCCACATGCATGTTGCTGCGGGTTTCGCCTTTGGCCGGAACACGGTTGATGGCCCCCACCGGTTCTCCGTCAACAAGGATGACACGTTTGTCACCGTTGCTCACGTCCGGCAGGAATTTTTGCACAATCAAAGGCTCGCGGCTGAAGCTGGCAAACAACTCATGTAGCGATGTGAGATTGCGGTCGTTGCGGTCCAACCGGAACACACCCGCGCCTCCGTTGCCATAAAGCGGCTTCAGAATGACATCACCGTGCTTTTCTTTGAAGGCTTTGATGGTGTCCAAATCGCGCGCAACGGTGGTCGGGGGCGTGAGATCAGGGAAATCCAAGACCAACAGTTTCTCGGGATAATTGCGGACCCAAAACGGATCATTCACCACAAGCGTATCTGGCATCAGTCGATCCAATAGATGGGTCGACGTGATGTAATGCATGTCAAATGGCGGATCCTGACGCAGCCAAACAACATCAAAATCCGCAAGGTCCACATGCGTGAATTCGCTGAGGTCGGCGTGATTGCCCTGTTCACGACGCACGGTGAAAAAATACCCTTTTGCCGTCACACGCCCCTCTTCGTAGGCTAGGTGGTCTGGTGAGTAATAGAACAGCTCATGACCACGGGCCTGCGCCTCTTCGGCAAGGCGGAAAGAACTGTCGGCGTTGATATCCACCGACTGGATCGGGTCCATCTGGAAGGCGATTTTCATGGGCATCCTCGAATTTTGCTTGGCTCCTTACATGGCGTACCACGCGGCCCCTTGCAATGCCTGCTCAGTAGCCCGCCAAAGCATTCTCGAGAATGTGAATTTCGCCGATGCGATTGACCAAAGCCACATCAAAACGGCATTCGGTCAATTCACCCAAAGGTTCTTGGGCCAAAAAGGCAGCCGCACCCGCGAGAAGTCGTGTGATTTGGCGATGCGACAAGTTTTCGGCAGCACGCGCAAAATCCCGTGACTGTTTAACTTCGACAAAGACCAAACCCGCATCATTCCTGAGCACGAGATCCAGTTCTCCACCGCCCTTGCGCCAACGCCTTGCCGCCACGTCGTAGCCTTGCCGACAATATTGACGTTCCACAGCCTCTTCGGCGGACGCCCCAGAGAGATAGGCACGCCGCCCTCGGTTCTCGGCGTCAATAGATCGTGCGGAGGTCAGAAGCGCGTTTTGATCCAAACAAGCGTTCCCTTTGAAATCATTTGTTGCCAGCGATCTTAAGGGCCATTTGATAAACTTTCCGTTTATGCGCGCCAAATGCCTTGGCCACACCATCGGCGGCGTCACGCACGGACATTGTGTTGAGCGCTTCTGTCAGCGCCTCAGTGAGGTCTACATCGCTGACCTCACGTGCCGCTGCGCGGTCGATCAAAACCACAATCTCACCTTTGACGTTTTTTTCGTCCAGATCAGTGGCCAACTCGTTCAAGGACCCTCTCAGCACCTCCTCGAACTTTTTGGTTAACTCTCGGCACACGGTTGCTTGGCGGTCTTCGCCCATAACGCGCGCGGCATCTTTCAACATCGCAGCAACCCGACGGGGGGATTCGTAGAACACCAGAGTCCCCGGAACATCGCGCAATGCCTCGAGCGCGGTGCGCCGTGCGCCCTTGGCATTTGGCAGGAACCCGCCGAAAAAGAAGGCATCCGTCGGCAGGCCTGCCAATGTCAAAGCCGTAATAATCGCCGAAGGACCGGGCGCAGACGTTACAAGATGCCCGGCTTCTGCGGCCTCTTTGGAAAGATGGTATCCCGGGTCTGCAATAAGCGGTGTGCCAGCCTCGGAGGCATAGGCCACAGCTTTGCCTTCGGCCAGAAACCCCAATAGTTTCTCGCGTGTGCGCGCGCCTGAGTGATCATGGTAAGACAACAAAGGCCGATCTCCGAGGGGAACACCGTGGATTTCCAGCAACCGCCGCATAGATCGTGTGTCTTCGGCGGCGATCACGTCAGCGGAGGAAAGGATATCCAATGCGCGCAAAGTAATATCACGTGCAGTGCCGATGGGTGTGGCGACAAAGTACAACCCTGCCGACATTCTCTGGACTTGGTGATTCAAAGCTGGACCCAGTGCTTGTGTCGTTTATGATCCCCACCTGAGTGGGCGGCCTTGTGGCCAGTCGAAATCAGACCCGCCATAGGGAGTGAGAATTCTAATGTTTACCCGTAATAACCCTGCCCGCCTGTTTCTGAAAGGGGCCTTGACCGCCCTTACTTTGCTGGGTCTTGCCTCCTGCGTTGAGACTGGACCGACGATCTCTACATCTGATCCGGTCCCAGTCGCTTTGCTTGTGCCGTCTGGGTCAAGCGATTCTGGTGATGCCGTGATTGCCCAAAGCCTTGAGAATGCCGCGCGTTTGGCGATTGCCGATCTGGAAGGTGTGAAAATTGACCTGCGTGTCTATGCGACATCCGGGAATGCCGCCACAGCCCAGGCCGCTGCGGTGAAAGCTGTGGATGAAGGCGCCAAAATCATTTTGGGTCCCCTACATGGCGAAGCTGCCAATGCTGCGGGCAAGGCTGTTGCGGGCCGTGGGATCAATGTTCTTTCGTTCTCCAACAACACAAACATTGCCGGTGGCAACGTCTTTGTGCTGGGTGCGACGTTTGAAAACACAGCCAATCGACTGGTTCAATTCGCCGCGTCGCAGGGAAAACAGAAAATTCTAGTGGTTCATGCAGATAATGTCGCGGGTCAAGCTGGCCGGAATGCGATTAACACCGCCATGGCCGGCACTTCGGCCACAAGTGCGGGCGTCGTGGCCTACGAATTTTCGCAACAAGGCGTTGTAAACGCGGTCACCACAATCAAGGGGGCCGTTACACAAAATCAGGCAGATTCAATCTTCTTGACCTCGTCGACGTCCGGCGCATTGCCACTCATATCGCAGCTTTTGCCCGAAGCGGGGCTGACATCAGAAAAAGTGCAGTACATTGGCCTGACGCGCTGGGACATCCCCTCGCAGACCTTAGCTTTGCCCGGTGTGCAGAACGGATGGTTTGCACGACCTGACGCCGCCCAAACACAGCAATTTCAAACCCGGTATAGTCAGGCCTATGGCGGTCTGCCACATGCTTTGGGTGGATTGGCCTATGATGGTGTTGCGGCGATCGGCGCACTGGTCAAAGCTGGCAAAAGCAATGCATTGACCACAAGCGCGCTAACACAGGGTGCTGGCTTTCAGGGGGTGAATGGTATTTTCCGCCTCAGAGCTGATGGATCAAACGAGCGTGGACTGTCTGTTGTCACAATCCGCGACAAACAGGTGGTGACTCTTGACCCAGCCCCAAAAAGCTTCAGCGGCGGCGGCTCCTGAACCGACACTTATGAAACTTCCTGATCCACGGACTGCGCTGATCTGCGCCGTGGATGATATTTTCAATCGGGCTTCAGTTGAAGAACAGATTCTTGCCGCTGTCGCGAACAGTGCAGATGATCGCGCCCTACGGGGCGAGGTGGTTAGCATTCTGTTGCAAGCCCAAAAGTCCGGGCGATCGGCAATTGAAGCTGCTTTTCTCGCGCACCCTTTTGAAGCACGCCCAATGACCCGCGCCTACACTTGGCTAACCGATTGCCTTGTTGGGTCTGCACATTTTGTGGCAACCACCTATTTGCATCCGCTCCCCACGCCAACAGAAGGCGAGCGGATCGCCCTGTTCGCTGTCGGTGGGTATGGGCGCGGAGAGATGGCACCACAATCAGATGTCGATCTGCTGTTCCTGACGCCTTACAAAATCACCGCTTGGGCCGAGAGCGTGATCGAATCCATGCTCTACATCCTGTGGGACTTGCACTTAAAAGTTGGCCACGCGTCGCGCACCGTCAGCGATTGTGTGAGGCTGGGGCGTGAAGACTTTACGATCCGAACAGCCTTGTTGGAAAACCGCTTTTTGCGTGGCCACGAGCCATTGGACATCGAATTGAACGAAAGGCTGCAAAATGATCTGTTCCGGGGCACGGAACGAGAATTCATCGAAGCCAAGTTAAGCGAACGCGACTTGCGCCATGAAAAACAGGGCCAGCGATACGTGGTCGAGCCAAACGTGAAAGAAGGCAAAGGTGGGCTTCGCGATCTGCAATCGCTGTTTTGGATTGCGAAATATGTTTATCACGTTCAATCGACACAGGATCTTGTCGACAAGGGGCTGTTTCAGGACGACGAATTTGAGCGATTTACCACGGCTGCTAGTTTTCTTTGGGCCGTGCGCGCGCACATGCACCTGATTGCGAAACGCCCGGTGGAGCAATTGAGTTTTGACATTCAAGTCGAAGTGGCCGACCGCATGGGCTACAAGGACAAGGGTGGACGACGCGCGGTCGAGCACTTTATGCAAGACTACTTTCGCCACGCCACCAGTGTTGGTGATCTGACCCGCATCTTGTTAACCAAACTCGAAGCCGACCACGCCAAAGCTGCCCCCCTTTTGGAGCGCTTGTTTCGCCGGCGCCGACGTATCAAAAAGAACTACAAAGTCATCAACAATCGTCTGGCGGTTGCCGACGACGAAGACTTTCTTGCTGACAAACTGAATATCCTACGTTTGTTCGAAGAAGGATTGCGCACAGGGTTGCTCATTCACCCGGACGCGATGCGCCTTGTCACGGCCAACCTGGATTTGATTGACGACGACATGCGTCAGAATAAAGAAGCGCAACGCATTTTTCTGGGCCTGCTGTTAAAACACGGAAACCCAGAGCGCGCCTTAAGACGCATGAACGAGTTGGGTGTTTTGGCTGCGTTCATTCCTGAATTTGAACCCATCGTCGCCATGATGCAGTTCAACATGTACCATTCGTACACAGTGGACGAACATACGATTCAGGTGATCTCGAACTATGCCGAGATTGAACGAGAAGAATTGCAAGAAGAGCTGCCGCTGTCTTCGGAAATCTTGCAAACGGGGATCAACAGAAAAGTGTTGATGGTCGCGATGCTATTGCACGACATTGGCAAAGGTCGTGATATCGACCATTCCATTCTTGGCGCGCAGATCGCTCGCAAAGTGGCCCCAAACTTGGGCCTGACCAAAGCAGAAAGCGAAACGGTTGAATGGCTGGTGCGCTATCATCTTCTGATGTCAGACACGGCCCAGAAACGCGACATTGCCGACCCCAGAACGATACGTGATTTCGCCAAATTGGTCTCGACCGTGGACCGCCTCAATTTGCTGACTGTGCTG
>ERZ1046740.1611-NODE-1611-length-15646-cov-7.228144_pt1 | contig 15646 bp, 12 predicted proteins | sample MGYA00383093_ERZ1046740 | MGnify/ENA primary metagenome ERZ1046740 (study PRJEB29581, sample SAMEA5548363) | metagenome | biome: marine; feature: coastal; material: water | depth 25 m | study: Short-term variability in the microbial, nano- and picoplankton... | reverse complement strand
CAGCCATCTCACCAAATTACACTTGATGCTTTAGAAATGCTAAGCAGAATGGACCACCGTGGTGGCACTGGAAGCGAGGCTAACACTGGTGATGGTGCTGGTATTTTAACTAACATTCCGCACGAATTCTTTGCCGCGAAAATTAACACATTATTTAATGTAACAGTTAAACAAGGTGATTATGGTGTTGGTAACGTATTCCTTCCACAAGATGATATACAGCGTGCACATTGTATGTCACTAATGGAGCAAGCTATTGCAAATGAGGGGCAGACATTAATCGGCTGGAGAGATACGCCTGTTGATACTCAGAAAGCTGATGTTGGCAGCATTGCTAGAGAATCTCAGCCAGTTATTAAGCAACTAATTATTGGCAAAGCTGCTGATATCGATACACAAGCCTTTGAGCGCGCAATGTTTGTTATTAGAAAGCAAACATCACACAGTATTCGCACCGATGAATCTTTATCAGAAGCTCTACTATTCTACGTTTGTAGTTTATCAACTAGCATTATTATCTACAAAGGCATGTTAATGGGCTCACAGGTGCTTGATTTTTATTCAGATTTATCTAATCCTGAATATTCAACTTACCTAGCAATGGTGCATTCAAGATTCTCAACCAACACCTTCCCATCATGGGATAGAGCGCAACCATGTCGATATATGTCTCACAATGGTGAGATTAATACTCGTCAGGGAAATTACAACTGGATGCATGCTCGTGAAGGTGTGTTAGAAAGCGAATTGTTTGCCGATAATCTTGAAAAAACACTACCTGTTATTGAGACAGAGGTTTCTGATTCTGGTAGTTTTGACAATGTACTGGAATTCTTAATGATGAACGGCCGTACATTACAAGAAGCAGTACTAATGATGGTGCCTGAAGCTTGGCAAAATGACAACAACATGAGTAATGAGAAGAAAGCATTTTATGAATACTTTTCAAATGTCATGGAGCCGTGGGACGGCCCTGCTTCCATCGCTTTTACTGATGGTCACTATATTGGAGCCGTTTTAGATCGTAATGGTTTGCGCCCTTCTCGCTACTATCTAACTCACGATGACCGTGTCATTATGGCATCTGAAGTAGGTGTGGTAGACGTGGAAACAGACAACGTTAAAACCAAAGGAAGGCTTCGTCCAGGAAAAATGTTCCTGGTTGACTTCGATAAAGGCAAGCTAGTCGATGATGAGGAAATTAAGTCTGAATTTGCCGCTAAAAATCCATACCAAGAATGGCTGGACGATCAACAAATTAACTTATCAGAGCTTAACTGTGAAAAAGAGGCTCATGGATTCCATCCTGATACATTAATTCATCGATTAAAAGCATTCGGCTATAGCACAGAAACACTGCAGTTTATGCTGTTACCACTAGTTAATGAGCTTCGTGATCCAGTTGGCTCTATGGGCAACGATTCAGCCTTGGCCTGTCTATCTGACCAGTCTCGTGTTATTTACGATTATTTCAAACAGCTATTTGCTCAAGTAACCAATCCGGCAATTGACTCTATTCGTGAAGAAGTGGTTATGTCATTACGCTGCTCCATTGGCCCTGAAGGTAATTTATTGGCCAACAACCCTGAAAATGCACATCGTTTAGTTATTGATCATCCAATTCTAACCAACGAAGAAACAGCTGCATTAAGACATTGCAATCACCGTGGCTGGACTAGTAAAACCATTGATATCACCTATGATCTCAATGACAATAAAAAAATATCCGATCTATTGGATGACATTTGTAAAAAAGGCTCGCAAGCTATTAAAGATGGTTACAGCTTAATTATTCTATCTGATCGCAACATTGGCGCCAATCGCATTGCTATTTCAAGCCTTCTAGCATCTTCAGCGTTACACCGCTATTTGGTCGCAAGATCAGAAAGAACTCAAGTGGGCATTATTGTTGAAACAGGTGAAGCTCGCGAAGTTCACCATTTCTGTCTAATGACTGGCTTTGGTGCAGATGCAATCAATCCATATTTAGCCTTTGAAGCACTATGGCAAGCGCGCCGTGACAACATGATTGATATCGAAAGTGATGAAGCTATTATTGCCGCTTATCGTAAAGGTGTTGCCAAGGGCATGTTAAAAGTGATGGCTAAAATGGGTATTTCCACTTTGGAGTCATACAAAGGAGCACAAATTTTTGAAGCGGTCGGCTTGGCGCCGGAAGTTATGGAAAAATGTTTCTTTGGAACTGCTTCACGTATTGACGGGGTTAACTTTGACATTCTACAGTCCGAAGGTGAAAAGCGTCATCAGCATGCTTATCATACTGAAATGCTTGATAATCTTGGCCAATATCACTGGAGAAGTGATGGCGAGAAGCACATGTGGGATCCAAAAACAATTTCCAACTTACAGTTAGCTGCTAGAAATAACGATGAATCAGCCTACTGGGCTTTTGCTAAACATGCCAATGAAGAAGGTACGCGCAACTCAACTCTGCGTGGCTTAATGTCATTCAAACAAGGCAATCCAATTTCAATTGACGAAGTTGAGCCGGCACAAGAAATTGTTAAGCGTTTTGCTACAGGCGCAATGAGCTTCGGTTCAATTTCTGCAGAATCTCACGAATCATTAGCTATCGCCATGAATCGTCTAGGTGGAAAATCAAACTCTGGTGAGGGTGGCGAAGATGCTAAACGTTGGACACTGGATGACAATGGTGATTCACGTCGCAGTGCCATTAAACAAGTTGCTTCAGGTCGTTTTGGTGTAACTATCGATTACTTAAACAATGCTGACGAAATTCAAATTAAAGTTTCTCAAGGCGCTAAACCTGGAGAAGGTGGCGAGCTACCTGGGTCAAAAGTAGATGAAGGCATCGCTGCTATTCGTCATTCAACTCCAGGCGTTGGCTTAATTTCTCCGCCACCACACCATGACATTTACTCTATTGAAGATTTGTCACAATTAATATTTGATCTTAAGCGTTCTAATCCAGAGGCACGTATTAGTGTGAAATTAGTAGCGGAGATAGGTGTTGGCACAATTGCAGCCGGTGTAACCAAGGCGAAGTCCGACCATATTGTTATTGCAGGTCATGATGGCGGTACAGGCGCATCTCCGCTAACTTCTATTAAACATGCAGGTTTGCCTTGGGAATTAGGTCTAGCAGAAACCCATCAAACCTTAGTTATGAACGATCTTCGTTCACGTGTAGTAATTCAAACAGATGGCCAGTTAAAAACAGGTCGTGATGTTGCTATTGGCGTACTATTGGGCGCAGAAGAATTTGGCTTCTCAACAGCACCACTGATTACTATGGGTTGTATTATGATGCGCAAATGTCATCTAAATACTTGTCCAGTGGGCATTGCAACTCAAGACAAAGAATTACGTAAGAAGTTTACTGGCAAGCCAGAACATGTTGTTAACTATTTATTTATGGTTGCTCAAGAATTACGTCTTATCATGGCAGATCTTGGCTTTAAAACAGTCAACGAGATGATTGGTCGTGTCGACATGCTGGAGATGAATAAAGCAATTGATCATTGGAAGCAAGGCACAATCAACTTAGATGCTTTATTGACACCAGCACAAAAGCCAAATGTTGACACTGTTGTCTACCAAACTACAACTCAAGATCATCAATTAGAGTTACAACTAGACAACAAATTATTTGAACAATCTAAATCAGTGATCGAGGATAGTCAGCCAGTACACATTAACAGTAAAATTACTAACGTAGATCGTGCTGTTGGCGCTATGCTTTCATCACGTTTGATTAAAGCTCGTGGTAGCAATACCCTAGCTGATGGCAGTATTCATGTGAAGTTCAATGGCTCTGCTGGCCAATCATTAGGCGCTTTTACCGCCAAGGGTATCACTCTTGAGGTGGAAGGTGATGCAAATGACTACGTAGGCAAAGGTTTGTCTGGTGGTAGAATTATCGTTTACCCGCCTAAGAACTCAAGCTTTAATGCGGAAAATGAAATTATTGCAGGCAATGTTTGTGGTTATGGTGCCACTGCTGGAGAAATATATTTATCAGGTTGTGTATCAGAAAGATTCTGTGTCAGAAACTCGGGCGTTATGGCTGTCGTTGAAGGTATTGGCGATCATGGTTGTGAATACATGACAGGTGGTCGCGTAACCATTCTTGGCGAGGTAGGTCGTAACTTTGGCGCTGGCATGAGTGGCGGTATCGCTTATATTTATAATCCAAATAACACCTTTAAAGATATGGTTAATCCGATCATGATTGATCTAGATCCAATGGATGCTGAAGCGCAGGCCGAACTAAAAGTTTTTGTTTCTAACCACGCTAACTTTACCCACTCGAAAGTCGCTCAACGTATTCTTGACAACTGGGACGATGAAATTAAACACTTCGTTAAAGTGATGCCAAAAGATCTTAAGCGGGTTTTAGCTGAAAATTCCAAATAGTAGTAAAAATAAAAAAGACTACAGTTAGTAGTCTTTTTTTATGGATAAAAATTAAGTTTAAAACTAGATAGGTACAGCATCAATAACGTCTGCCGCCTCATCAATTGCCTCATCAATACCCTCTCCAACAACAGGCACAATGGAAATTACTGCGCCACCTACGCGCATTGGCACGGTGACAACTTTAGTGAGTACACAGCTTGATAATAACAATGCCGACAATAGCAGGGTAATTATTTTAATCATAATTATTTTCTATCCAAAATAGTGAAATGATACGTGTGCCTATTTTTCTCATCAGGCTGGTGTGACTCTCTAAAACTCTCAACAAAATCATCTCGGTTAAATTTTGGAAAGTGTGCATCTCCTTCATAATGCCCCTCAATTTGAGTAATATAAAGGCGATCAACACTGGCCAACATTTGCTCATAAAAAGATGCGCCACCCATAACCATAACCTCATCATCAGCTTTTGCCAGCTCCAATGCCTGATCAATGCTACCAACCACTTCACAACCCTCAACCTGAAAGTCAGTATTCCGACTCACAATCACGTTTCGACGATTGGGCAGTGGCCTGCCAATAGATTCATACGTCTTTCTACCCATTAGCACCGTCTTGCCTGTGGTGGTTTTTTTGAAATAGCCTAAGTCAGCAGGCAAATGCCAGGGCAGGGAGTTATCTTTACCAATAAGTTGGTTATCGTCCATTGCCACAATGATGGATAAGCGCATGAAAAAGCCTTAAATAACGTAAAATAACTTCTATTTTACAAACACCGGTAGCACTCGTGGCATTAATTCTCGCTTCTTCTTCACCCTTTCGCAAAGAGCTTTTAAGCAAGCTAGGTTTGGCGTTCTCTATCCACGCTCCAAACGTGGATGAATCAAGGCAAACAGGAGAAACACCTGAGCAGCTAGTCTATCGCTTGGCACAATTAAAAGCAAAAGAAGTAGCAAAATCACACCAAGGCTTGATTATCGCCTCTGACCAGGTTGCCACGCTGCAAAATGGTCTAGGAGTTGATGATCAAGTGTTAGGCAAACCACACACACATAAAAATGCCATTAAGCAGTTAAGTGAATGCTCTGGAAATACTGTTACTTTTATTACAAGTTTGTGTCTTTTAAATACAAATAACAACAATATACAAACAATTGTTGAAACTTTTAAAGTTGTTTTTAAAACGCTTAGTCCTGAGCAAATTAATAACTATCTTGAAAAAGAAAAACCATACAACTGTGCCGGTAGTTTTAAATCTGAAGGCTTGGGTATTAGCTTATTCAACTCTTTGGAAGGTAATGATCCAAATACTTTAATTGGTTTACCCTTAATTCAGCTAATAAAATTATTAGAAAACGAGGAAATTGACATCCTTAGTCACGAATTCTAACCCTATGTCACATCTATATCCTGATGAGGTCTCGGCTTTAAACTCAGGCAGAAAAACCCATTGGGGATCCTTGTATGGCAGTGCAGAGGCACTTGCTCTGGTAGAGTATTTACAAAAACAACCTCAGGTTGTTTTACTGATTGCCAATGATATTACCCACTTAAACAGCCTTCACGAATCGTTAAATTTCTACAATAATGACTTGGATATCTTGACCTTTGACAACTGGGAGGTTCTGCCCTACGATCAGTTTTCTCCACACCCAGATATCACCTCAAATCGTCTAAGCACACTATCCAAACTAAGAAAACTTCAGTGTGGAATTGTTATTACCACGATAGAGACTCTATTTTCTCACCTATGTCCGATTGAATTTAGCGAGCAGTACAGCTTTAATATAAAAGCAGGCGATCAATTAGAACCGGATGCATTTAGTAAAAAATTACTAAAAATTGGTTATAACCGAGTTACTACTGTCATGGAGCATGGAGAGTTTAATATTCGTGGCTCATTAATCGATCTGTATCCAATGGGTGCAAAGACGCCCTATCGATTAGATTTGTTTGATCAAGAAGTGGACAGCATCCGTAGTTTCGACACCTCAACTCAGCGTAGTGAATCTCAAGTTAATGAGATTTCTTTATTACCTGCACGGGAATTTGCCACTGATGATGCTAGCATTAAGTTGTTCAAACACAATTATGGCCAGGCTTTTACTCAACAAGGGTTCATTTACACTGAAGTCAGTGAAGGACGTTTGCCGGGTGGTATTGAGTTCTATTTACCTTTATTTTTTAACTCAACCAACACTCTATTTGAGTATCTACCAAATACAATTACCATTGCCACCTCAACAAGCTTTAGTGCACTTGTTGATAGTACATATGCTGATATTCAATCTCGTTTTGAGAATGCCAAGCTCAATCTTGATCGACCGCCACTAAATATTAATCAAGTATTTTTAAGTAAAGAGCAACTATTTTCAGCGATTAAAAAACAGACGCAATTGCTCATTGGTAGCTCGAAGCTAGAAGAAAAAATGGGCAACCTTAATTTCAGTTCTAAGTTACTACCGCCATTAAGAATTGAGCCCCAAGCCAAAAATCCACTGACCAAGTTAGCCGGCTTTGTCTCTCGATTCAAAAAACGTGTTTTAATTGTATGCGGATCACAAGGCAGACAAAATGTTCTAGAAGAGCTGCTAAGTAATCACAATCTTGATGCCCGAGCAGTTACCAATTGGCAGCATTTCTTAAGTGGCGATCAACTGCTCAACATCACCAATCAGCCTCTGCCTCAAGGCCTGCTCAGCGACGACATTGCAGTTATCACTGAAGAAAATCTATTTGGTCAAGAGGTGGTGCAGCAGCAACGTCGACGCCGAGCCAAGCACAAAGACTTTGATGAAGCAATTAAAAGCTTAGTAGAGATTAAACAAGGCGATCCTATCGTCCATGAAAACTACGGCGTGGGGCGCTACTTAGGCTTAAAAACACAAACCTACGATAGTCAGCCTCAAGATTTTTTACAGCTAGAATATGCGGGCGGCGCCAAACTCATGGTGCCAATCACCTCTCTTAACCTTATCTCTCGTTATTCTGGCGCATCAACAGACAGCGCACCTTTGCACAAGCTTGGCACGCCCCAATGGAGCAAGGCTAAAAAGAAAGCTGGTGAAGCCTTGCATGATGTGGCAGCCGAACTATTAGAAATTTATGCCAAACGAGAGTCTCAATCTGGCTTTTCTTTTCCAGAACCAAATGACGCTTACTCTTCTTTTGTGGCCAATTTCCCGTTTGAAGAAACGCCCGATCAGCTTAAAACCATGGGCGAAGTGTTGGCAGATATGCAGTCTCACAAGCCAATGGATCGATTAGTTTGTGGCGATGTGGGCTTTGGTAAAACAGAAATCGCTATGCGCGCCGCATTTTTAGCTGTAGAAGCAGGAAAGCAAGTAGCAATTTTAGTGCCTACTACACTTTTAGCTAATCAACACCACCTATCTTTTGTTGATCGATTTGCTGATTATCCAGTTGAAATTTCAGCACTGTCACGCTTCCAAACACCTAAAGAACAAAAGCTGATTACCGAAAAGTTAAATACGGGAAGTATCGACATTGTTATCGGTACCCATAAAATTATTCAGGGTAGCATCAAATACAAAAACCTTGGGCTGGTGATTATTGATGAAGAGCATCGTTTTGGTGTTAAACAAAAAGAAGCTCTAAAAAAAATAAGAGGGCAAAGTGACATCCTCACCATGACTGCCACACCCATTCCAAGAACTCTTAATATGGCACTTGGCTCTTTGCGAGAACTCTCCATTATTGCCACCCCACCGGCCAAGCGTAGCGCAGTTCAAACCTTTGTGCAAGAATGGAAAGATGACAAGATCAGGGAAGCTTGTAGTAGAGAACTGCACCGTGGCGGGCAAATTTTTGTATTACATAATGATATTGATTCAATTGACAACATGGCTGAAAGCCTGAAAGAGCTCATGCCAAATGTACATGTTCGCATTGCTCATGGGCAAATGCCAACTCGAGAATTGGAGCATATTATGAGTGATTTCTATCATGCTCGCTTTCAAATTTTAGTATGTACAACCATCATTGAAACAGGTATTGATATTCCAAACGCTAATACTATTATTATTAATAATGCACAAAACTTTGGTTTGGCTCAACTACATCAGTTACGTGGTCGTGTAGGTAGATCACACCATAGGGCGTACGCTTATTTAATTATTAAATCTCACCAATCTTTATCCAAAGACGCAAAAAAACGCTTAGATGCAATTGAATCCTTAGAGGAATTAGGTGCCGGATTTATGCTAGCCAATCATGATTTAGAAATTCGTGGTGCCGGTGATTTACTTGGTGACAACCAGTCAGGGAAAATTAGTGAAATTGGCTTTAACCTTTACCACGACTTATTAAAAAGAACCATTGATGCAATGCGCTCAGGTCGCAAAATTAATCTTGATGACCCAATTAATCATGAAATTCAAATTGATTGTGGACTACCCTCAATTATTCCTGAGAGTTACCTAGAAGACGTACACGAACGCTTAGTGCTGTACAAACGCATTGCTAGTTGTAATGCTAATAACGAGTTAAAAGAATTACAAATTGAGATGATTGATCGTTTTGGCCTGTTGCCAGATTCTACCAAACACTTATTTGCCAACACTCGACTGAAGCTTTTTTGCGAAAAAATCGGAATTGATGAAATTAGCCTTTACGATGACAAAGCCATTATCACGTTTGGCGCCAAAAACACTATAGAGCCGATAAAGATCATTCAATTAGTGCAAAAACAGGCTCAAAAATATCAGATAAAGGGGCAAAATCAATTAATCGTTCGGGAAAAGATGCCTGAAGATATCAGACGTATTGAGTTAGTAGAAAATTTACTAAAAAAGCTGAATTAGCCATCTTTTAAACCGCTCTTGGATTCAATAAAATATAGCTGTGTAAAATGACGAAGATAGGCCTGAAGTGCCGAAAAAAGGAAGGGTTTAGGCTGAACTTGGACGAAGAAGTCTTGTTAATAAAGGTATTAATAATTTTAATACCAAGTAGATAACCAGCAAACTGCCCAATACATCACCCGTAATATAATGAGTAATAAAGTCCACTGCATTGATGTTCATGGTGATGCTTTGCATATAAATAAAGAACTTTAGCAGCGCACTAATGACTGAGGTAAAGGCAATAAGAAATATAACATGTCTAAAATCGATATTTTTCAAGTTAGAAAAATTACACATTTGAGTAATACGCATAACCCACATAGCAATAATTGGAGCCAGAGCGCCGGCACACGCTGCCATTGATCCTAATAGTAAATGATCATTCCAAGAATTAAACAATACGACACCTGTGCCAATGCATGCCAATAAAACACCTGGTAATACTCTAAAACCAAATAATAAGTACATTAAAATTTTTGCACCTAATGGCAAGTAAAAATAAGTGCCTACTGCTATTTCAAATTCACCAAATAACACCATGATATAAGCGGCAAAAAATACACTTAAAAAGGCAATTAAGTTTTCGGTCAGATAATTTGAAATTTTTTGCATAGCGATGCAAATTATAGTCAGCGTTAAATAACTTTACTATTATGGTAAACCATAATAGTGATTAAAGGATTACTGATTATAAGTCAGAATCATGGCGCGCTTATCGACGCTAGATTGTGTAGCAGTAATAATATTGTTAGACAACAAAACACCTACTGCACGTTTAATGGTTGATAAAGAATATTTAGCAAAATATTTATCTTTAGTAATAGCGGTAATATTTGCATCTTTACTATGCATAACAAACTCTAATACCGATTTTTCAACTTCTGACAATTTGTCAAAACCCATTTCACGCTCGTAACTGTCTAGTGAACGTCGTAATTCAAATAATTTTTCTAATGCTTTCATGCTGTCTCCTCAAACAAATTTGTAATTACCAATTATTATAATAGCTTACTCTTGCAAATATTTACAAACTATTAAAACAAAGCGGTGCCATAATTTTCTTTATAAAGTTTTTCAATACTATTAATGTCAAAATGATGATTTTGAGTGCCTAAGTGAGCAACTTTAATTGCACCCAAAAGGCCGGCTAATTGCCCAATCGTCCTCCATTCCATTTTATTCATGATGCCGTATAACAGGCCTGCACGATATGCGTCACCGCAGCCTGTTGGGTCTTGGGCTGATTGAGCTTTAGCCGGTGAAATTTGAATCACTTCTCCATTAGAATGAATCTCAGAACCTTCGCCGCCTTTGGTGATAATCAATGCCTCTACCATTGAAGCAATAGTGCTTAAATCTAGGCCGGTTTTATCTTGTAACATTTGTGATTCGTAGTCATTCACAGCAACGTAAGTTGCCTGCTTAACAAAAGCAGATAACTCTTCACCAGAAAACATTGGCATGCCTTGGCCTGGATCAAAAATAAATGGTATGTTGCGATCAGAGAACTGCTTAGCATGCTCAATCATACCGTCACGCCCGTCAGGAGAAACAATACCAATATCTGCCACGCTTACATCATTCACCTTGTTTTCATGGGAATTACTCATAGCACCCGGATGAAATGCTGTAATTTGGTTATCATCCATATCCGTAGTGATAAACGCTTGGCCGGTATAACTACCTTCAATAACTTTTATATGTGTTGTGTTCATATGGTGTTTTTCCATCCAATTCATATAAGGAGTGAAGTCCTCACCTACCGTTGCCATTGGAATAGAGTTTGCACCCAATAAGTGTAAGTTATAGGCAATATTACCACCACAACCACCAAACTCTTTGCGCATAGTGGGCACTAAAAATGACACGTTTAACATGTGTACTTTATCAGGCAGAATATGGTTTTTAAACTGATCATGAAAGACCATAATAGAATCAAAGGCGTAAGAGCCACAAATTAATGCTGTTTTTGACATGTTGCTTTCTCCTTGTTTTTGATACAAACTAAAAATATATCATTCTCTTAATTCTTCTGGAACTGGAAAATGCACATTTTCCTCAGCACCACTCACCTCAAGAACTTCTGTAGCGCCTTGAGTATATAAATAATCAATTACTTCCTGTACTAAAACCTCTGGTGCAGAAGCGCCCGCTGTAACACCGATGGCGCCCACTCCTTTCAACCAAACTGGGGAAATCTCATCAGCGCCATCTATCAGATAAGCAGAAACCTTCATTTTGTCGGAAATCTCACGCAAACGATTCGAGTTCGATGAATTCCTAGAGCCTAACACTAATAGCAAATCAACCGATCCCATTAGTGTTTTAACAGCATCTTGCCTGTTTTGTGTTGCATAACAAATATCATCTTTTTTTGGCGCCTGAATATTGGGAAATTTGTCTTTTAATTTATCAACAATGTCCTGGGTATCGTCAACAGATAGGGTTGTTTGAGTAGTATAAGAAACATCACTATTAATATCTAGTTGATTAATGTCTTCAAGCGTTTCTACCAATAGAACTTTCTTATCCTCGCTCGACTGGCCTAAGGTGCCTTCCACTTCTGGATGCCCCTTGTGTCCAATTAAAATAACCTGATTGTGTTGCTTTTGTTTTCTAACAACTTCCTTATGCACCTTGGTCACCAAAGGACAAGTGGCATCATAAACAGTTGAACTAATATTCTTTGCTTGTTTTCGCACCAATTGTGAAACGCCATGCGCACTAAAAATAACGACCTGATTATCAGGTACTTCGCTAATTTCTTTCACAAAAATAGCACCTTTGGATTTCAGATCATTAACAACAAATTTATTGTGAACTACTTCATTACGCACATATACCGGTCTACCGTGTTTACTTAATGCGCGTTCAACAATCTCAATAGCACGATCAACACCCGCACAAAATCCACGCGGATTGGCCAAAAGTATTTTCATTAGGGTGCTTCTAAAATCTCAACTTGAAATGAGATATCGGCTCCTGCCAAGGGGTGGTTAAAATTAACCCTGATATCATCGCCTTCAACATGATCAATACAGCCCACATAAGAGTCGCCTGTTGGCGTTTGAAATTCAACAGCTGCATCGAGCTCTAGCTCGATGTCATCTGGGAAGTCACTTCGTTGCATAACTTGAAAGGCTTCATCATGACTATCGCCAAAAGCTTCAGAGGATCCCAATAAAAAGGTTTGTAATTTACCTAGTTTGGCATCAAGCACACAACGCTCTAAACAAGGGTCAAGCTGCCCATCACCTATTTCAAAAATTAGCGCCTCATCCAAAGTTTCATCAACCACAGCACCATTTGCATGGCTAAGTTTATAATGAATCTTGTAACTAGCCATTATTAAATATCATTGCGCTTAATAGAGTGTGCACTTGCTGACGCAAATCATGGCGATGCACAATCATGTCAATTGCGCCCTTTTCCAATAAGAATTCACTGCGCTGAAAACCTTCAGGCAATTTCTCTCGTACCGTTTGTTCAACAACACGCGGACCAGCAAAGCCGATCAACGCGTTAGGCTCGGCAATATGAACGTCACCCAGCATAGCAAAACTGGCCGAAACACCACCCATGGTTGGATCTGTCAGAATAGAAATGAATGGAATTTTTTTATCATTTAGTAATTTAAGCATCAACGAGGTTTTGCTCATTTGCATCAGCGAGAACAAACCTTCCTGCATACGAGCGCCACCTGAGGCTGAAAAACAAATAAGTGGCGCGCCTGTTTCAAGGCTGTGCTTAGCTGCACGAACAAATTTCTCACCAACAACAGAGCCCATTGAGCCACCCATAAATTTAAACTCAAAGGCTGCAACAACAACATCTATTCCCTTTAGGGTACCACTTTTAACGATAAGCGCATCTTTCTCATCGGTGGTTTTTTGTGCTTGAGAATAACGATCTTTGTATTTCTTTTGATCTTTAAATTTAAGCGGATCAACAGCAACTAAATCAGCTGCAATTTCTTCCTGGCCTTCCTCATCTAAAAAACTCTCAATACGAACCCTGGCAGAAATACGCATGTGATGATCACATTTAGGGCAAACATAAGTTGTCTCTTTTAACTCTTCAGAGTAAATAGTTGCATCACACTTGGGACACTTACTCCACAAACCTTCTGGAATATTCTTTTTAACAACACTGGTAATCGAGGGTAAGATTTTTTCTAGCCAACTCATGGTTAATCCTTTGTTTTATTATTTAATTGCTAAGGAAATTTCCCTAGCTAAATTGCCAACACTTGTTAACATTTTATCCTTATCTTTAGCATATCGCTCAATAAATGCAACCAATGATGAGCCAACAATGACTGCATCAGCATTATCCGACACCGCTCTTGCTGTTGCTGCATCTTTAATACCAAAGCCTACGCCCACCGGTAGATTTACATATTGTCTAATTCTGGCAAGATTGTGCTTAACAGTATCAATGTCCAAATACCCTGCACCCGTCACCCCTTTAAGAGAAACAAAATAAACAAAGCCTGAAGCCAATGTAGCTAAAAATTTAATTCTCTCATCGGTTGTAGTTGGCGCCACGAGAAAAATAAAATCAATATCAGCAGAATCCAATTGTTGCTTAAGGTCGTGCGCTTCCTCAGGTGGCATATCAACAACCAATACACCATCTACACCGCTTGCTTGAGCATCTCTAGAGAAGGCCTGGTAACCGTAAACTTCAATTGGATTTAAATAACCCATCAGCACAATCGCAGTTGTATTGTTTACCGCTCTAAATTTTTCTACTAGTGCCAAAACATCTTTTAAACTAACACCGTCTGCCACTGCGCGCTCGTGTGATTTAGCAATCATTGGGCCATCTGCCATCGGATCCGAGAATGGTACGCCAAGTTCAATGACGTCAGCACCATTTTCAACCAATGTTAGCATTAACTCATAGGTATTCTCTAGGCCACTATCGCCCGCAGTAATAAATGGAATAAATGCTTTCTGGCCTTGAGGTAAATTAGAAAATACTTGGGCTAATCTTGACATGACTATTTAGCGCTAAATTCATGCACGCTATCTACCAATACTTTCATGTTTTCCGGATCAACATCTGGGGTAATGCCATGTCCTAAATTAAAAATATGCCCGGTGTCACCCTTAAATTGGCTTAATACTTTCTTTACTTCTGCTCTAACAATCTCTGGTGTGGCATACATAACTGCAGGATCTAAATTACCCTGAATAGCAACCCTGTCACCAATTTGTTTTTCAACATCACCCAGCTCTACCGTCCAATCAATACCAACGCCATTACAGCCAGTATTTGCAATTTCACTCAAATGCTTACCGCCATTTTTACTAAATAAAGTAATAGGCATATTCGGATGTTTGGCCTTAATGCCGCTCACAATTTTTTGCATGTAGCTAAGTGAAAAGTCTAAGTAATTAGCCTTAGAAAGCACACCACCCCAAGTATCGAAAACCATCAAACTATCAACACCACTTAAAACTTGTTGGTCTAAATAAGCAATCACACTATCAGCTAATTTGTCTAACAATAGGTGCAACATTTTTGGATCATTGAATAGCATCGCTTTGGTTTTGGCAAAGGTTTTGCTGCTACCACCTTCAATCATATAAGTTGCCAATGTCCAAGGGCTGCCGCTAAATCCAATCAGTGGCGCACGATCTCCCAAGGCTGTTTTAATGGTAGATACCGCATCAAACACATAAGTTAGGTCGTTATTAACTTCTGATGGAATAGCCTCAATATCCGCCAAGGTTTGAATAGGTCGTTGAAATTTTGGCCCTTCACCTTCGCTGAAATACAGACCAAGACCCATAGCATCAGGAATAGTTAAAATATCAGAAAACAAAATAGCCGCATCAAGATCAAACCGATCCATCGGCTGCATAGTCACTTCACAAGCAAGCTCTGGATTCTTACATAAACTCATAAAATCACCTGCCTTTTGACGGGTTGCACGATATTCAGGCAAATAACGTCCTGCTTGGCGCATGACCCAGATTGGTGTGCGTGTTGTTGGCTTCTTTAATAAGGCGTTAATGTAATCAAATGACATAAATTTAGGTATAAAAAATGAATGCCATAATTATAACGATATTTAGCTATATATCTGATTCAATCGGGCATAAAAAAAGCCACAAAATGTGGCTTTTTTCTTTAAATATATTGCAAGGCTTATCTCTTGAATGCGCCAAAACGTGACTTAAACTTCTCAACACGGCCAGCGCTGTCCATAATCTTTTGCTTTCCTGTATAAAAAGGATGACAGCTTGAACATACGTCTAAATGTAATTCCTCTTTGCCTACAGTTGAGCGAGTGTCGAATGTGTTACCGCATGAGCAAACTACTTTAACGGTGTCGTAATTAGGGTGAATATCTGTTTTCATGTTCTTAA
>ERZ1046740.1606-NODE-1606-length-15664-cov-5.230956_pt1 | contig 15664 bp, 12 predicted proteins | sample MGYA00383093_ERZ1046740 | MGnify/ENA primary metagenome ERZ1046740 (study PRJEB29581, sample SAMEA5548363) | metagenome | biome: marine; feature: coastal; material: water | depth 25 m | study: Short-term variability in the microbial, nano- and picoplankton... | reverse complement strand
GCTCCTACAACTCCCGATGCTGGCGGTTTTCTATAGTCTGCGGAGGTTCTATCCCAGCCACTATGCAGGACGCCTCAACAACCAGGTACTTTCCATCAGGCAAGCACTGAAGCGTGCCGTGCCGCTGTTCATTCGCTATCTACCCGTCATCTGGGTCGTCAGTTTTGTTTGGACGACGCTACTCAATGTCCTACAGGAGTCGGGAGTCATTGACGCATTCCCTCCCCAAGAGCTGATCACCCTGTTTGCGCAAGGCGGCGACCGTATCGCGATCACCCTGCTCGTGATCTTTGCCGTCGTACTCGCCCCGATCGTGGAAGAGACGATTTTCCGCGGCTGCATCTACCGTTTCCTGAAGAGCCAAACCACGCTCCTCCCGGCACAAATCATCAGCGGCATTTTCTTTGCCGTCATGCATGGCAACCTAATGTCCCTACTGCCATTGGTCGTCGTCGGTATCGTACTGGCACGCGTCTACGAAAAGTCGGGCAACATCCTGGTGCCGATCTGCTTCCACGGTTTCTTCAACGGATTCAGCCTGCTGATGCTGTACATCATGAGTCATTCATCCATGCCGGTCGGCTGACTCGGTGAGTCAGTCCACAATCTGCTCTTTCACGCTGCCGCAGTGCAGCATCATGGATCCGTAGTAAGGGTTCAGTACCTCTTTGTTCGCTTGTAGCCAACTGCCGCCTTTTCCATCGAAAGCCATGGAGCAATGCGCCACGAAGAGCGGCGTCTTACCGGTCGTGCCAATATGCTCGACCAGTGTTTGCAGCTCCTGCGACAGCGCCAGAAAGGCAGCGCGTGCCGTCTTCAAGTTGCCCGCTCCTTTTAGTTGAATTGCCGACTGCTGCAGAGAATCGACCGTGGTCTTCGCATTTGCTGCATCCGGCGCAGCTTGCATGGCAACGAGAAAGGCCGTCGCCGCCCGCTTACTATGCGCCAAATCGTCGCCGGCGAGCGAAGTCTGTATCTGCAAATATGGCGTAACCACGGTATCGACAAAGGCCGGCTTAAAAGCTTCAGAGTGAGCGGATGCGAAATGGCCCAGCACAAAACTGAGCGTGAATAGAATGACTTTTTGGATTTTCATATGGTTGCTTGAGTTGAATTTTGATTCACCACAAAAGCTCATCATCCAGACTGAAGTGTTGGTTGTGTGATTTTGGTGGTTAATTATTTTCACGATTTGGCTATGAATTTTAGCCTAACTTCGGCGATTCCGCAGTAGAGGACGGGCACGACAAAGATCGTCAGGATGGCCACCATCATGCCGCCAAAGGTGGGGATCGCCATAGGAATCATCACGTCCGCTCCGCGTCCGGTGGAACTGAGCACGGGCAACAACGCGAGGATCGTGGTGGCACTGGTCATCATCGCAGGACGTACGCGGCGTTCCCCCGCTTCGACGGTCGCCTTGCGGATATCCGCGACCGTCTTTGGATTTTGCCGCTGAAACACTTGCTGCAAATAAGTGCAGACGATGACGCCGTTGTCGGTCGCAATACCGAAGAGGGCCAAGAAACCGACCCACACTGCGACGCTGAGGTTGATCGTCCCCATCCCGAAGAGGTGGCGAAGATTGTGATCAAACACTTCAACATTCAGAAACCACGGCTGCCCGTACAGCCAAAGCATGATAAAGCCTCCGGACCAGGCAAAGAGGATGCCGGAGAAAACCAGAACCGTGGTGCTGATTTTTTTAAACTGAAAGTAGAGAATCATCCAAATCGCAAAGAGCGCAATCGGCAGTACGACCCCCAGCTTCTTTTCCGCACGAATTTGATTCTCGTAACTGCCGGTGAATTTATAGCTCACGCCCGCGGGAATGTTTAACTGCCCCGCGTCTATTCGATTCTGAAGATAGGCCTGCGCCTGCTCGACCACTTCGACTTCGGCATAGCCGACGCGCTTATCGAAAATGACGTAGCCCACGAGAAAGGTATCCTCACTTTTGATCACCTGCGGACCGCGCAGGTAGTTAATGGACGCGAGTTCCTCGAGTGGGATCTGCGTGCCGTCCGGTGCGGCAACCAGAATGTCCTCAATCGATTCGATGGAATCACGCAACTCCCGCTGATAACGTACCCGCACCGGATAGCGCTCGCGGCCTTCGACGGTCATCGTCACAGGCTTCCCACCCACCGCGACTTCGATCACATCCTGCACCATCGCGATCTTGATGCCGTAGCGCGCGATCGCATCGCGATCAATTTCGATTTCCAAATACGGCTTACCGACGATGCGGTCAGCCAGCACGGCTTCCGCCTGAATCGAAGGCACCTGTTTCAAATACCCTTCAATATCGAGCGCGACCTTCTCCAAAGTTTCCAAGTCGGGGCCGTAGACCTTCAACCCCATCGGTGCACGCATACCACTTTGCAGCATGACGATTCGCGCGGCAATCGGTTGCAGTTTCGGCGCCGATGTCGTGCCGGGAATTGAAGCGGCTTGAACGATTTCATTCCAGATATCATCCGGGCTGTTTATCTCATCGCGCCACTGGCGGAACGGGCGTCCGTGTTCGTCGGGTATCAAGTTTCCGGATACATTGTAAACGAATTCACCTGCGGACGTATCGTATTCAAAAGTCAGAATACGCCCGTCGTCGTCGGTGATGTATTCGGATTTATAATTAATGATCGTCTCGATCATCGAAATCGGCGCGGGATCAAGCGGACTTTCAACCCGGCCGATTTTGCCGACTGCGGACTCGACTTCGGGAATGGCATTGATCGCCATATCCTGCTTGCTGAGGACATCCATCGCCTCACCAATCGAAGCATGTGGCATGGTCGTCGGCATAAGCAGATAAGATCCCTCATCCAGATCGGGCATGAACTCCTTCCCCAAGCCCGGCACAGCGTGGGCCATCACGGCATAGGGCTTCGAATGTTTCACAAACCGCGGCATCCATCCGAAGAGCGAGCCGAAGCCCAGCCAAACCGTAACCCCGAAGAGCACGAACACCCCACACAGACCAAGAAAAACCAGCTTCCGCCGAAGGAGGTAGGCCAGCATGCGCGCATAGAATTTGATAAAGCAATACACCCCGCCCAGCAGCCCGCCGATGAGTAGCACCACAAAGAGAAGATTTGAAATGGTTTTTTCCGGCCCGAGTGGCTGCCAGTCAGCGGCGAGCAATACTGCGGTGATTATGGCCACAAAGAGGCACAAAAAGACACGAAAAGCTTTTCCAACGAAACCAATGCTCGGCTCTTTTTTTTGTGCTTTCTTGTGCCGCTTGGTGGCTAAAAGCCAGTGGGCCAGTGGCGGGATGACCGTCAGCGCGACGACGATGGAGCCGATCAGCGCGAAGGTCTTGGTGTAAGCGAGCGGACGGAAGAGTTTGCCCTCGGCGGCCACCATGGTGAAGACGGGCAAAAAACTGATCACAGTCGTCAACACTGCCGTCACCACCGCACCGCCCACCTCGGTGCAGGCGCGGTAGACCACTTCCAACCGGTTTTCTTCCCGCGGGGCTTCATCCAAATGCTTGAGGATATTCTCAACCAACACCACGCCCATATCGACGATGGTACCGATCGCGATCGCGATGCCCGACAAGGCGACCACGTTGGCATCCACGCCGAAGAGTTTCATTCCGATAAAGGCAAACAGCACCGCCAGCGGAAGCACGCCTGAAATGAGCGCGGCACTGCGCAAGTGCATCACCATCAGCACCACCACGATGATGGTGACCAGGATCTGCTGACGCACCGCGTCTTCCAGCGTGCCAAGTGTTTCGTAAATTAAGCCCGATCGATCATAAAACGGCACGATCTCAACCTGACTGACGGTGCCGTCCGCCAAGGTCTTTTTCGGCAGACCGGCGGAGATCACTTCGATCTGTTGCTTCACCCGCTTAATCACCGCCAGCGGATTTTCACCAAAGCGCGTGACCACCACACCGCCGACCGCTTCAGCGCCGGCCTTATCCAGAGCGCCACGCCGCAGTGCGGGACCGAACTCGATCTCGGCGATCTGCTCCAAGGTGATCGGCACGTTATCGCGCTGGGTGATGACGGTCTGGCGCAGGTCGTCCAGATTCTCGATAAAACCGATCCCGCGGATCACATACTCCACGCTGTTGATCTCGATGGTGCGCGCGCCAACATCGAGATTGCTGCCGCGCACCGCGTTGAACACTTCGTGCAGCGCGATGTCATAAGTGCGCAGTGCGTCCGGGTCGACATCGACCTGATACTCTTTCACATAACCACCGATAGAGGCAACCTCGGCCACGCCATCGACACCCTGCAGCGCATAGCGTACATACCAATCCTGCGTGCTGCGCAGCTCATCGAGATCCCAACCTCCGGCGGGATTGCCCCCGGGATCGCGCCCTTCGAGCGTATACCACAACACCTGCCCCAGCGCCGTGGCATCCGGCCCAAGTTGGGGCGACACGCCTTGCGGTAAGATGCCCGATGGCAGGCTGTTGAGTTTTTCGAGGATGCGGCTGCGCGTCCAATAGAACTCGGCGTCTTCCTTGAAGATGATATAGATCGAGGAAAAGCCGAACATCGAATAACTGCGGATCGTCTTCACCTCCGGTAGGCCCAGCAAGGCAGTGGTCAGCGGATAGGTGATCTGGTCTTCGATATCCTGCGGCGAGCGCCCCATCCATTCGGTGAAAACGATTTGCTGGTTTTCACCGATATCGGGAATCGCATCGACCGGCACCGGATCGCGCGGCAGCCAGTCGGTTTCCCAATCAAACGGAGCGACCATGACACCCCATAAAATGAGCGCCGCAGTGAAGAGCACCACAACGAGCTTATTATCGAGACAAAAGCGTATGAGTTTATTGATCATTTTATTTTAGCCACAAAAAAGCACGAAAAAGCACAAAAAGAAGACCATTAAGACGGGTCCAAAATATAACGTTTAATGAAAAGTTTTGGGCTGCCAAAATTGATCAGTAAGCCATAGCGTTTTCCGCTTCCCCTGAGATAACCAAGAAGTTGAGCGACATGATCATCGTTAACCGCCCTAACAGCTTTGAGTTCAACGATCAGCTCGTCAGCGACAAGTAAGTCTGCGTTTAAATCTCCGAGAATAGTGCCATCCTCATCATAAACAGGAACCGGTGCCAGTTGTAGGGCGGGGATATTTCGCTTCTTCAATCGATGCGCCAGACCGTTCTCATAGATCTTCTCTAAATGCCCGTGTCGCAAATGTGTATGCAGCCCGAAGGAACATTCCCGAACCGTATTACACAGCTGATTAATTTCATTTATATTCATGGCATCTATCCGCCTGGTTTTTGTGGCTAAATCATTCACTGCTCAGCGTCTCTTTCACTTCGCCACAGTGGAGCATCGTGGCGCCGAAGTAGGGATTTCTCAGGTTGGTGTTATTTTGCAGCCAATCGGCTCCGCGCTCGGGGTAGACCATCGGGCAGTGCATCCGATAAAGCGTTGTCTTAAAGGCTTCCGGCTTCGCTTGAACCGCTTCGATCATACGGTTCGAGAGTGTTTCAAAATGCGGTCGGCGCATCGCGTCGAGCGACTCCGCCGCCATGAGCTTGTGAATCAATTCGGCCAGCGGTCCGGCGTGTCCGGTGATCGCCATCATACTGGCCAACGAAGCCTTGGCGGCCTCCAGATCGTCCGCCGCAAGTGCGGCCTGCAACTCCAAATAAGGCCCCATCAATTCGACCGGCACCTCCGCCGGGCTTTCATGCGCCGAGTGATCGGCGACCGTCGGCATCGGACCACCGCGGGCGGGGTTTATCATGCTGGGCCGGGCTTGTATCTGAAGCGCACTGTCGATTTTGAACGCGCCGTTGGTCACCACGCGCTCAGCGGCATTGAGACCGGATTCGACAATAAATTCGTCGCCCGCTTTGGGCCCGAGCACGATCTCGCGCCCCTCATATGTGGGGCGATCTTTATCCGGAATTGCCACATAGATGACGGCTCGTTTACCGGTGCGCAGCACTGCGGAGGATGGCACCAGAAGCGGAGCAACCGCATTGGGATTGGACACGTAGCCGAGGTCTTCTGCCGGAACGAGAGCCATACCGCACACATCGCAGGGGCCCGCTTCGTCTTTGACGACTTCAGGGTGCATTGGGCTGACCCACTTCCCCGCCATGTCAGGGGCATAGATCTGACCATCTTCGGTGATTTTGGATTCTACGACCCCACGTGCAAACATGCCCGGTTTCAACCGCCCATCCTCATTGGGCACATTGACACGAATCGGCACAGTGCGTGTTTTGCGATTCAGCTCCGGCTCGATAAAAGCGATTCTTCCAGTGAAGATCTCGCCCGGATAGGTTTCAACCGAGAACTCGACGCGCTGGCCGTAGCGCAGCCAAAACAGATCGGACTCATAGGCATCGAGATACAGCCACAACTCACTGAGATCGACGATCCGGAAAAGCGGTTCGCCGGTCTTTACGTAGTCGCCTTCGTTGACTTTCTTCATCACCACCACGCCACCGATCGGCGCGCGCAGTTCGAAACGGTCTTTCGCCTCACCGCTGTCGAGGATCGATTCAATTTGCTCGGGAAGCAGGTCCCACAGGCGCAGCTTTTCACGAGCCGCCGCGGTAATGCTGCTGTTCGGGTCGCGCTGATGGGCGGCGATCAGTTCGCGCTGCGCGGTTAAAAGTTCAGGGCTGTAAACCTCGGCCAGATGTTCACCACGCTCGACGGGGACGCCGGTGAAGTTGACAAAGAGGCGCTCGATGCGGGCGGGGAAACGGGCGGTCAGCGACTTTTCTTTTGTTTCATCATAGTCCAGTTTACCGACGAGGCGGATTTGAGCGGTGGGAAAGTCGCGCCGCACCTCGGTGGTTTGAATATCGGCCAAGGCTCGCGAACTCTCGCTCATGGTGAGCGTGCGGGGTCCGTCATCGGCACCAGCGCCCTGAACCAACGGGACCAGATCCATCCCGCAAATCGGGCAGTCGCCGGGCGCGGGCTGCTGAACCTGCGGATGCATGGAGCAGGTCCAGATGGTGGACTTGGTGGACTCGATCGTTTTAACTGCGGAGGTCGACCCGGAGTTGAACGGGATCAAATAACGCCCTGAAAGTAGGCCGACTAACAGGATGCTAATTGAGAGGATTACTTGTTTGTTTTTCATTTCTATTTAGAATTTTTGATGAATCAATCGTACCGGTCAGGGCGTTGATGGCAGCGTCGGCTTGGATGACGTTCGCGACGGCGCGTGCGTAATTTAACTTGAGTTCCAGTAGTGCGCGCTCGCTGTCGATCAGTTCGAGCACACTGAGTTGGTCGCTTTCGTAGGCGCTGCGGGAATTTCCCAGTGCTTGTTCAGCCAACGGGATGAGCGTCTCCTGATAGCGCTGCGTGCGCCGAAAACTGTCTACCCGGCTCGCGAGAGTGGCGCTGAGTGCGGCTTTGAGCTGAATTAAACGGTCCTGATACACTTGCTGCGCGGAGCGTTGTTCTGCTTTGGCCGATTGAATCGCGGCGCGGTTCTTGCCCTGCCAAATGGGCAGGCTGACGGCCACGGAAACATTCCAAGGATCTTTACCCGCATCAGGCGCGGCAGTGCCGTTGTCGCCGACCTGAATGTAATGGATTCCAAAGGTGAAATCCGGATAGCGATCCAAGCGACTGAGATTGGCTCGTTGAGAAGCACTGCCAGTGCGTTGCTTCAATGCGAGCAGTTCGGGGTTCTTTGTTTGCAGTGCCGCTTGCAGCGATTGAGCGGATGGGAGCGCCGCGGCAGCTGTCCGAACCGTAGCCAATTCGCCCAGTCTGGATTCCTCGATAGATAACAAGGCCGCCAGTTGTGTGCGTTTGGTGAAGCGTGCTTGCTTATATTTATCGAGTTGATCACGAGTGCGCTCAAGCTCGACCTCAAGCCGCAGCAGGGCATTGAGCGACGCCCCTCCCCTCACCCTCTCTTCAACAATGGCGCGCATATCGTCGATCAACTCGAGATTGGCCTCAGTCGATTGCACCGCTTCGTCCTGATAGACGGCCTCGGAGTAGGCCGTCGTCACATCACGTCGCAGCGCGAGCAATCCTTGCTGGTGAACCAAGGACCAGGTCTGGGCATCGCTCGAGGCGAGCGCCTTGCGGGTCCCGAGTTTCTGCAACCACGGGACCGTCTGGCTCATCGAGTAAATCGCCTCTTGTGGACCGGTGCGCGTTTCGACGGATTCGCCAAAGTAGATAAACTGGACCTTCGGATCCGGTAGCGCCGAAGCACCGGCAATACGCTGCTGCGCCCCAGCCTGCCGCTCGCGCAGGGCGTCAAGACCAAGATTAGCCGACTCGGCACGCCGAAGCGCCTGCTCCAGCGAGAGCGTTTCAGACTGAGCAATCGAAGTGAGTAGCGCAAGGCAGGCACTCGCGAGAACGCCACCACGGGCGTATTGTAAAAGCTTATTCGTATACATGGATCATGATTGGTCATCGGTTATCCCAAAGTCATCCGGACAGAGATGCCGGATCAGACTGCATGGTCTGCGCAGCCAATGCGCAGCTCGGAACAACGAATCAATCAGATCCTGTAGACACAATACACCTGTGCGAACGACAGCGGCGGGGCCTGAGAGGCCGTGGCAACATCCACAGGAAACTGCGACTGAGCCGCAGACTCAAGAACGCGGCAATCGAACACGGCCCACAACGCGAAAAAAAGGCTCACCGCGTCGTGCGTGACAGCGGCATCTTTCCCGATCGAAGCTTTGTAATCCTTCAGCGCTTGATGCGGACAGTCCGATGGATCATGGCCGTCATCCGAACCGCAACCGAGCGGTGCATCCGGCAACTGCGATTGTTGCGATTGACAGCAACGATGCGCGGCTGGTGCCGGCTCCGAATCATGCACATCCAACACCCCCGCCGTACAACAGCAGAACGGATTAAAGATAGCACACACCATCAGGAGCTGAATGACCTTCGTAATCACAGTGAAATAAAGTAACCGAAGCTAAGAAGAAATCAACCCCGCATCTATTCCGACAATTATTCATTTCTGGCTTTTTTGTTTGTCGAAGTGTCTATGTTACGTTTTCGTTAGAGTCGGCTCGAGAAACCCTCAGTTGGCAATTTTTACCGACTGCCTCGAGGCAACCAATATACTCCATGTCTAAGTACCTCTACCTCTCGTTTACCCCGGAGGCGTTGATCTTTTCCATGCTGCCACCTAAGCAATTCGGAAAATATCTCGCGATCGGCGATAAGAAACAGTCCAGCTCACACGCCATTTTTGTCGATGTCGACCCAGACATCGACATCGACGGCCTGCAGATGGATATCGCCCGCAGCCGCTGCATCTCACACGACGACGGGACGCCGCGACGCTCCGCCTATATTTCGATTTACCGCGCACTGGAACGAGTGCCGCTCAGCGCATTGGGCGACCTTCACCTCGCGACGAGAGACGGGCTGGTGCTGACACTCAAGAAGGCGGAATACAGCCCGTGCGAAGGTCAGTCGCGCTTCCTGTATCAAGAAATTTGCCCGGTCAGCCCGCGCGTCGTCAGTACACTGGAGCCGCAGGAATTCTGCCAATATGTGACGAGTGAGCAGAATCCGCTCTATATGCCGAAGGTCGTATTTGCCGACATGAAGATTGGGAACCTCGCCAATAATCCGGAATATGGAGAAGCCAGTAACCTGCCCTATCCTTCGATCAACCATCTCCGGAGTTGCCTAACATCACTGGATTCAAAGCCCGATAAACAAACCAAGATCGAACGTCGGGGAATGCGCCCTGACATCATCTTCTACATGGTGAATCGCGGATTTTACATAGGAAACTCTCACGAGTTCCTCTACTACCCAATGCCCGGTGAAGATGCCCTCCTTGGAGAAAATAATCGTTGGTGGAACTCCGCTGCGAAAATCGAGCGCTACTAATCCCCTCAGCCCCTTAACAATATGAATGGAATTGAATTTCTCATTCCCACTCTGGGAGTGGTCGGAATCATTGTCGCCGGACTCATTTTCCGGAGAATCATGCAGCAATCCGGTGGTGACGGCGAAGTCGCTTCTATCGCTCATCAGATCCACCAAGGTGCCATGATCTTCATGCGCCGGGAACTGCTCATTCTCGGCGGGTTCACGATCGTGGTGGGCGGCTTGCTTATTTTAAAAGATCCCTACGAGTCGCTGGCCTTTTTCCTGGGCGCGCTGTGCTCTTCGGTGGCCGGCGTGATCGGCATGTTTACCGCGACCAAGGCGAACGTCCGCACCGCCTTGGCCGCCAGTGAGCACGGCGCGGCCCGCGCATTGACCACCGCGTTCTTCGGCGGCACCATCATGGGGCTCACGGTTGCTTCCATGGGCCTGATCGGCGTCGGCGGGCTGTTCCTCTTTTTCGGCAGCAACAAACACGACATTCACATCATTCACGGCTTCGCCATGGGTGGCTCGCTGGTCGCGATTTTCTTCCGCGTTGGCGGCGGCATCTTTACCAAAGCGGCCGATGTCGGCGCCGATTTGGTGGGCAAGGTCGAGGCCGGTATTCCCGAAGACGACCCGCGCAACCCCGGGGTGATCGCCGATAATGTCGGCGACAACGTGGGCGACGTCGCAGGCATGGGATCGGACCTTTTTGAATCTTACTGCAACGCGATGATCGCCTCAATGGCCATCGCCGCGACGCTCGCCATCGCCCAGGTCGACCAGCTCGGGGGAGATGCACATGCACTGATCTTTCTGCCCCTCGCACTCGCTGCGGTCGGGCTGCTTTGCTCGTTCACGGGAATCGGGATTGTCTGGCTGTCCTCAGGGAAAGATCCGGCCCGTGCGTTACGCACGGGCACACTCAGTGCGGCACTGATTTTCATTCTGGCCGCAGTCGGTGTAGTGACCGCCATGGGGGTCGCACTTAAAGTATGGGCCTGCGTGCTCGCCGGCTCTGTCGGCGGCATCCTGATCGGCTTATCGACGGAATTTTACACCGGAGGCCGCCCCATGCGTTCGATCGCCAAGGCCGGACTAACCGGCGTCGCCACCGTGATGATTCGCGGCGTCGCCGTGGGTCTGCAGTCGGTCGCCATTCCTCTAGTGGTGGTCGCCGTCGTGCTACTCGCGGCCAGTTCAATGGCCGGACTCTACGGCGTGGGCATTGCAGCCGTTGGCATGCTGGCCACCATCGGCATTACCATGAGTATCGACGCCTACGGCCCGATCGCTGATAATGCCGGCGGCATTGCCGAAATGGCGGGCCTGGGTAAAGAGGTCCGCGAAATTACCGATTCGCTCGACGAAGTCGGCAACACGACAGCGGCGATCGGCAAAGGCTTCGCCATCGGCGCGGCTTCGCTCGCGGCGCTCGCCATCATCGCGGCCTATGTGAATGTGATCACCGCCAACCATGATGGGTTTGCACTGTTGCTCTCCGATCCGCGTGTGCTCACCGGCGTCTTCCTTGGTGGACTTTGCCCCTTCCTCGTCAGTGCGATCACAATGGACGCCGTGGGCGACGCCGCGCAGGAAATGATTGAGGAAATCCGCCGACAGTTCAGGGAAATCCCCGGCCTGCTCGACGGTAACGCCAAACCCGACTCCAACCGCTGCATCGACATTGCGACCCACGCCGCGCTCAAACGCATGGTGCTGCCAGCCGCCATCGCAATCCTGACTCCCGTCGTGATCGGTTTCGGCATCGGCCCCGAGACACTCGGCGGGGCACTCATCGGCGCGCTCCTCAGTGGCGTCCTGCTCGCCCTCATGATGGCCAATAGCGGCGGCGCCTGGGACAATGCCAAAAAGCATGTGGAGCAAGGCAACTACGGGGGCAAAAACTCGGATGCACACCGCGCCTGCGTGGTCGGCGACACGGTAGGCGATCCCTTCAAAGACACCTCCGGCCCCTCGATGAACATCTTAATCAATGTGATGGCCATCGTCAGTCTGGTAATCGCACCGCTACTCTAAATCCGACGTGAAGGCCAAACTCGTGACTCCGCTGCAGAGCCCCTCTTCGATTGCTGTCGATTTGTGTGGCTATAATCTCATGGCACCATAAACAGGTACTTTTAATTCAGGAAATAAAATATATGGAAACAGGAATAGTTAAATGGTTCAGTGCGGAAAAAGGTTATGGCTTCATCACTCCAGATGATGGCAGCAAGGACCTTTTCGTGCATCACTCAGAAATCAAAGTGGATGGCTACGCATCACTCGATGAAGGCCAGAAGGTTACTTTTGAAGTCGGCTCCGGGCAGAAAGGCCCATGCGCCACAAACGTCACCGCAGCTTAATTCGATGAATTAGGTGGCTCTAGCAGCCCAAGCGAAAAGCGCCCTGACGGGCGCTTTTTTTTTGTTCATCTTCGATCGAAGGGTGACGAAGAAAACGACGCGCCACTCTCAATATTCGTGGCCGCTTCCAATCGACGGAACTTCTTCACCAATATGCCGTGCCTCGGGGCGCAGAAGAGAACAACCGCGAAAATCAAACCGGCCATGACTGCCATCATCCCGGAGGTCGAGGTGGCATCGACAACATGCGGATCGAAACCGATCAATCCGGGAAGGATGATCGCAGTCACATGCCCCGAAATCGCCGCGAATATCGCCAGCAGCACACTGATAAGCACCATCAGATCCAATCGATCCGTTAAGAGATGTGCCGCCGCTGCGGGTACGATCAACATCGCGATCACAATGATACTGCCCACCGCTTCAAATGCGGCCACAGTTGTAATCGCGACCAGCGTCATGAGCAAGTAGTGCATCAGGTTGGCATTGATCCCCATGGTCGTCGCCAGTTCCGAATCAAAGGATGAGATGCGAAGCTCCTTAAAGAAAAAGACCACAAAAAGAAGATTCACCAGACAGACTGGCGCAAGCACCAGTGCCGCGCGTGGCACTTCGAAATCGAGGCCAAACAACTGTGGCCGCCAGACGACGTCGAGCGGCGTCAATTCGATCGCTCCATACAACACGCAGCTGGCATCGAGATCGACATGGTCCGCCGCCTGCACGATAAGCAACAGCCCAAGCGCAAACAAAGTGGTAAAGACGATCCCCATCGAAGCGCCCTCATCCACCTTCCCGAAACGACTGACCCATTGGGTAAACACCGCAGTCATGACACCCACCACGGCAGCGCCGATAAACATGGTCAAACTGGCACGGGCTCCTGTAATCAAAAAAGCAATCGCCAAGCCCGGCAATACGGCATGACTGATCGCATCCCCCATCATGCTCATCTTCCGCAGCACGAGAAAGTTGCCCAACAGCGCGCAGGAAACCGCCGCCAGAATTCCGACGACCACGATCCATGTATCTATGCTAAACCATTCCATTGCTACGCACTGAGAGAGAAGGTGAAAGTAATAAGAAAAGTCATGCCTAATTCGTCATTTCAGATTTCGAATGCAACTCTAGTCCCCCGGGGTGATCGGGTGCGGGCTTGCGGGTACTTCGAGGCCATCGGCAGTTCGCAGTTTGACCAGCTTGGCTTCGAGTAGTGCGACCAGCTTTTCGCCAAGGACGTGCTCGACCGCATCGGCATCACGATCCACTCGACTGGTGGCCACATCGGCATATTCGATCAGATACAATTCCCAGAGCCGGTGATTACGTGTCACTTGAGCGGCCGCTTCCAGGCCTGCCTCGGTCAAAGTGATTCCATCCTCTTTACTGACCGCATCAATCAGACCATCATTATACGCACGCGCCAGACAGCGGCGTAACTGCTGATCGCTCCACGTGCGACGACCGCGCACCTGACGAAAAGCCACCGGGCGAATACAAATCCCCTCGATACGTTCACCATCGGCTTCCAAGATCTCATAGAGCGCACGCAGCAAATGCTGTCGTCCGACACTTCGCTTGAGACTCAACTGACGTATCAGGCGTACCAGTACCCCACGCTCCACGCCAAACAGCATGCTGATCAAAAAGCAGCTTGCGGCGACCAGCACAATCAATGCGCCCGCCGGCATGTTGGGAATCAACGCACTCACGCTGGCGCCCAACCAACCACTCACACCGCCGATGACGACCGAGAGCAGTAACATCTGGTCGAGCCGTTCCGTCCAGAACCGGGCCGCAGCCGCAGGTGTAATCAAAAATGCGATAATCAGAATCAGGCCGACCGCTTGTAAGCCAGCGACCGTGACTGCAGTCACCAAAGCGAGCAGTAGCACATCGAGAAACTTGACCGGCCAACCCTGCGCCGAGGCATACACTTCGTCAAAGCACAGCAAACGAAACTCCTTGAAGAGAAATACCGACAGGAGCAGCACACACACGGTCACCACGGTGAGTAGCCAGAAATCGCTCAACACCATGGACGCCGTCTTACCATAGATGAACGATTCCAAACCAGCCGCCGCACCATCGGGCATCTTCGTGACCATCGTGAGCAACGCGATCCCCGCGCCAAAGAAGACACTCAACACGATTCCCATCGCGGCGTCGTCCTTGATCCGTGAATTATTACGAATAAACAAAACCATGGCACAGCCCAACACTCCGGTGACGGTGGCACCGAGTAGCAGAAGGGGCAGCGACTTGCCCTGCCCGCCCAGCATGACGCCTACAAAGAAAGCAAGACACACGCCCGGCAACGTGGCATGCGACAGGGTATCGCCCATCAGCGAACGCTTACGCAAAAGCAAGAATCCTCCCATCAAACCACAGGCACACCCCAGCAGCATCGTGCAGATCACAACCAGCCGCGTATTATAATTCCGCAGCAGCAGGACATCGATTATGTCTGAAAACTCCATGACGCAATCTATTGGATCCGCATCAGCTCTTCAGCCGCCTCACTGAGCAGCGAGAGTTTGCCACCGTAGGTTTTTCGAAGGTTTTCTTGGGTAAAGATCTCCTTGGTCGGGCCCGCAGCCACGACGCGCATGTTTAATAGCACGGTCCAATCGAAATACTGCGGCACGGTCGCCAAATCGTGGTGCACGACGAGACAGGTTTTGCCACGCTGCTGCAGTTCCTTCAACAGCTCGACAATGGCCCGCTCCGTGGCAGCGTCCACAGCCGCGAATGGCTCATCCATAAAATAGACATCCGCATCCTGCACCAAGGCACGCGCCAAGAAGGTGCGTTGCTGCTGCCCCCCCGAGAGTTGACTGATCTGACGATGCGCGTAGTCGGCCAGGCCGACGCGATCGAGTGCTTGCAGAGCCAAAGCCTTGGAACGCTTGTTCACCCGACGAAACCAACCCAGCTTACCGTAGGTGCCCATCGAGACCACATCGAGCGCACTGACGGGGAAATCCCAATCCACACTTTCACGCTGCGGCACATACCCCACCCGCTTGCGCTCTTTCCCGTAGGATTCGCCATAAATTGAAACCTCGCCCGAGGAGCGTGGAATCAAGTCGAGACAGGCCTTAATCAAAGTACTTTTCCCCGCACCATTCGGGCCGACGATACTGACCAATTTTCCTTCCGGAATCTCGAGGTCAATATCCCAGATCACCGGCTTGCGATGATACGCCACGGTCAAATCGCGAATCACCAACGGAAATGTCTTCGCATCCGCCAGCGAAGTCGCTGACTGTATTTGTTGTTTGGATACTTCGCTCATTGGAATATAATTGTTACCTCAAAAAAATCAGTGCGACGCACCGGTCAGTTTCCACTGCATGCCTGCTTCCGGTGCCTCGCCGCCCAGTGCGCGGGCGATCGTCGTCACGTTGTGGTCAATCATACCGATGTAAGTGCCTTCGTAGGAACCGGGCT
>ERZ1046740.1605-NODE-1605-length-15672-cov-8.093936_pt1 | contig 15672 bp, 8 predicted proteins | sample MGYA00383093_ERZ1046740 | MGnify/ENA primary metagenome ERZ1046740 (study PRJEB29581, sample SAMEA5548363) | metagenome | biome: marine; feature: coastal; material: water | depth 25 m | study: Short-term variability in the microbial, nano- and picoplankton... | reverse complement strand
AGATGATTACGAAACAAAACGCGCTTTTAGTGATTTAACTTCTAATGGTTCAACAGATTTTTCTATTAGCGTAAATGGAGCTGTTTTATCTGATATAACTTTAGATTCGGCAGATGGGCAAACTTTAATTGATGCTGGTAGTTCTGGTGAAGCTGGTGAAGATTTCAAATCTTACGATAAAGGAGATTCAGTTTCTATATTTAATTTTACGGCTTCTGATGCTATTATAGTATCAGAGCAAGTTAGTTCTACTTCAGATGAAGTAATGAGTGTAAACTTATCATATAAAACATATTTAAACTAAAATGGCAAAATTTACAGATTTAACACCTATAGCTGGTTCGAGCATGACTACTAGTCATGTTTTTGCTGTTTCCACAAGTGCAGACACATTTCAATTAAGCTTAGACGCTTTAGAACAGTCTTTTACTGGTTTAACAGCAAAAGGCACTAGCGGTATATCTTTTATAGGTAATACGGTTCCTAGCGGCATTACAGTAGCTGACAATGGCTTTGTGGGAATTAATGACACTAATCCAAATTTCGTTTTAGATGTAGGAGATTATGGGGCCGTTACTCATCCAGAATTTAGGATGACAGCTTCATCTTCTTCTAGGTCTGTCAAAACTACGATTGCCGATTCTGGTGTTTATTGGCAATCAATAAAAAAAGCTTCAGATACAGATTATTACATACAAGTTTCAGAAGATGGTTCTAATTACACTGGAGCATTGAATATAGATAAAGATGGTAATGTAGGAATTTTTAATGGTGGCGATGATTTAACGAATAAGTTTTACGTTTCAGGTGGAGATGTTAAATTTCAAAGTGGGGTTTCTGGCATGGTTTTTGATCCGGGTGATGCAGAAATAAAAACTTCAGTAGCTGGTGATATTTTATGTTTAAATAGAAGTAATTCTGATGATATTCTTTTAGGTAACGGTTCTTTATATGTTTCTAACAATTCTTCTAATTCAAAAGTGGGAGTTAACACGGATTCTCCTAGTTATTCCTTAGAAGTTGAAGGTATAAACACTATTTTTAGTATAGCAAATTCTGCTACCTCACGCAGTAGAATGAAAATAGCTAATAATTCATCCACTAGTTATATAAGCGTTGAATCAACAAAATTACTTATAGGGCCAAATTCTACTTTAAGTAGTAATAATTTAGTTTACGATTTGTCTTCTAAAAAATTAGGTGTAGGGTCTACTTCTCCAGATAACAAGCTTCATGTTTACAGCAGTACTGATGATAGAGTTTCAAAATTTGAAGGTAAAAGTTCGAGCACTTCTGAAGTTTTTCAAGTAAATAATTTTAACAATGATGAACTTTCTTATACTGGCCCTCGACATACAGTATACACATTTGGTAGGTCGGTAGGCATTGGGCCTAGTTTCACGAATAATCAATCTAAATGGGGCATAGGGTTGTTCGATGATGGGATTGGGGTTGATTATGATGATGTTTTTGTTTTTAGAGTAGATGCGGACACCTCTTCAAATTCGTCTATAAAAGCTGAATTAGACCGTGACGGAAATTTTAATATTCAGGGTTCTTATACAACTAGCAATTCTTATTCAAAAGGTAAATTTGTACAAAATTATCATTCACGATGTATTTCTAGCGATATATATATAAACCCTTTTAGTGAAAGCTCTGCTACTAGTGCTAATGTGAGTAGCAGTACAGAAAATCCTTTCACTATAGCTCCTTTTGCTGGGGAAATTAAAAAAATAAAAATTATAACAGCAGATGTTTCTTTAACTCACTTTACTAATGGTGCAAGATTTGAAATTTCAGTTGTAAACCCTTCTTCTGGTGGTGAAAATGAACAGCTCACTTCTTTTACTTCTGTAGCCTCTTCTGGTCCAACTTCGCTGCCTTCAAATGGTGTTGTCGCTCAGTTTGGATTGCAAGGGGTTAGCGCTGCTGGAACTGTGTATAGTTTTGAAGGCTTTTCTGGTAGCGCAGCTTTTACTGAGGGGCAATTAGTTCAGTATAGAATTTGTCAAGCAGATGGTTCAGCAACGGATATCAATAGTACAATAATGTCAACAGTTTCCTTTACCGTAGATTAAATGTCTAAATTTTTAAACTATAGAGGCGTAGATTTTCAATTAGAAAATGAAGATTTCTATGCTACAAATGTAAGTCTTAGTGCTCAAGCTTCAGTTGATCCTGTTATCTTGAGTGATGGATCTTTATTGAGTTACGCTCCTTCCTCTGCTGTTGTAGGAAGTTTGAGTTGTGATTTTTATTTAACAGCTGCTTTACCTTCTTATTTAAATATAACAGGCACTCATGACACCCCTATTAAAGCTAAATTTGCTAATGTAGAGATAGCTGAAGTTTATCCTAAAAATATTTCTTTTAGTGTAGAGCCTTTTCAACCTGTATTGATTTCAGCAGAGTTTGATTGGTATGGTGATGTTAAAGTTGAAAATTTTGAAGAACAAGGTATAAATCAAGTAAAGCAAAAGCAAGTGCCTAATTATATAGCTCATTCTTATAAAAGCTATTTAAGTTCACGGAATATATTCAATTCAGATTACAGTGGGCCAAGTGGGCCAACTGGGCCTAGTGGGCCTAGTGGTCCTCAAGGTAGTATTGTTTCTTTTTCATATCGTTCAAGTTGTGATAGACCTACATTTTTTAATGTAGATGAAGTTGTTCCTTTTAGGGTGGGTAAACTAAATAAACAGTGTGAAGTAGATTTAAGTGCAAACAATTTAGGAAAATTAATATCTGTCAATGGTAAGAATGCTTCTAGTGTTATATATTTAAAAGATTTTTACGGAACGTCTTTATCTTCTTTTTCAATAGACGGAGTATTATCTAATCAAAATTACAATATTTCTGAGGGTCAATATTTACTGACAGAAGCTTCAATTAGGCAAACAATTACAGAAACAAAAACGTTGATTTAAAATGAGTTATTTATTATCAGGTTTAAATATAAAAAATATTTCGGAGTATAATTCTTCCGATGCATATAATAAATATGATGTTATCGATTTTCAGTTGCACAGTCAAAAATCTGCTTATCCGAATTATACAGGTTTTGGTGAAACAGGTTTATTATTTTGGTTCAACAATGAATACTTAAATAGTTTTAATTTAGATTTAGATAATTATATTACTGGATGGCTTAACAAAGAAACTTCTGATATATCTTCAGATGGCTTGTATGCAAATTTATTACAGCTTTCTGGAGATAAATCTTTAAGGCCTTTTGTTTATTTTGACGATAATTATATTGAGTTATTTGGAGACCAGTTTTTAAGTGGTTCTGGTTTTGATTGCATAGAAAGAACTACTTTTGTATGTTTTGATGCTTCTGCAAGTCCAGATACCAATCCTGAACAAAATATATTTAGGTTTGATAGAGAAGATGGTTGGGCAGAATCAAAATATTCTAATGGACCTTCTGGTTTTTTAAAGATAAAAGGGTCTAATGCTCAAGGTCAAGCTAAAATTATGGTAGACGAGCAAGAGTTTGACGCGTCTTCTCCTATATATAACGCTTTAAATATAATAACTTTAATTCAATCATCCGGTAACCCTTCTACAGACCCATCTATAACCGTAAGGCAAAACGGTCACCAATTAGGAGCTTACGAACATTACTATTCTGGATGGACTTCTGGTTTTCTTAAGTTGGGGGACACAAACAATCCTAATGGTGTTAAATATTATGATATTTTTTCTTTTAGTGGTGTTTTAAATGAAAGCGAAATCAAATCATACGAAAAATATTTATATGAGTCTTATTTTGACAGTAATGATTTTTATTTTGCGAAGGAAGATGTTCCTGCTGGTTTTTCTAAATCTCCTTTAAGTTATAACGGTAATGATTACTGGACTCAAGACATAGATGATTTATTTAAATTGAGTTATGGATCTTCAGTTAATTTTTCGGCTAAGCTTTCTAGATCAGATTTTGGTGACGGTTATCAGTCTAATGTATCTAGAAACATAAATAGTCTAAATAGCGTTTTTGATTTAAAATATGATGGCCTTACTGATGTTCAAGCTAAATGCTTGATAGCTTTTTTCGAAACCACTCCTGAAGCTGGCATAAAAAGTGAGAACGAAGGTTTTGCTGGTGTTAATATTGATTTGTTTCAGCCTTATAAAAAAGATGCAGAACTTTACTTTTTAGATATCAATCATTCAACCCCTTATAACGATATAAATACTATATCTATAAAAGCGGAATCATTATATGATAGTAATTTAGATTACAAGGGGATGTCTATTAAATTAGATGAAAAAAATATAAGAACATATTCTGACTCTTTAGCTGGTTTTGAGTATGATGATGTTGTTTATTTGGAGTCGAATTTCTATTCTGAGAGGGGGTATTATTATTATACGGGGCAAAAAACAAAAACTTCAGTATCTGAAGAAAACTCGCCATTAGGAGCTCAGTCTCATTTTACAAACGAATTCTATTTTAAATCAGATATAGATTATGATATTACTAATCAAATAAATTTAGTTACTATTGATTACGAAGGGTCAACAAAACAATACCTTAAAGATGGTATAAATTACAACGATTTAGAATTTAATTTATCTTTTTCAAGCAGATCAAATAAAGAAACTAGAGCGCTATTGAAATTTTTAGATGATAAAGCTGGTTTTAAAATATTTAGATATTCTTTACCTCAACCTTATAATAAAGAGATAGATGTTTATTGCCCTGAATGGGATCATACTTATAATTTTCACGACAATAATGATATTCAGGTTAAGTTTGTGCAATTTAGAGCCAAATCTTCGAAGTCAACTAACTTTGATACACAAATAGATTTCGTAAGTATATAATTATGACTACTGAATATAATAATGGAGTTTATATGAATCCTGTTCCGACAGGTTTTGGGAGTTATACTGGGGTTTCTATATTTAATAGATCCGCTAAGTCTGTGACTTATGTTGCTGAAATGTCTGAAACAGTTTTATATAAAGCTGGTGATGTTTTATTGCCAGAAGCAGAAGCTACAAATCAAAATCTTTATAATACTCTTTTTGTATCTAGTGGTTTAACTGATGTTAATACCGCGTTAAATGAAACGACTCTAACTTTAGGTGCTGGTGAATCTGGTAATATTTATATAGCTCACAAACCTTTTAATACTTTTTCAAGTTCTGCTGTGGCGAGTACTGGTATAGAAACTGCTACTTTAAATATTCTTTCAGAATCTTCAGCAGGAGATCTTGATGCATCGATTAACATAGAAATAACGGGTCAAAGAATTCTAGATCCTCTTCTCCCAGATAAACCCGGAAGATTTTTTGCTATAGAATCTTATGACAGAACTAATAAATATGCATTAAATTTCAATTGGAAACTTCTAAGTGGGCAATCTTTCGTTACTGGTTTTAAACTAGACTTATGTAGCGATTCTAGTTTTAGTACTCCTGTTAAAGATTCGCCTTATGAAATTCCTATCGCGAAAAATTCAGAATTTTCTGAGCCAGATTATTTGAGTTATTATAATTATGGTACTATAGATTTTTCATACAAAGTGAATGAATTACCAACCGATGGTGACTTGTATTCTAGAATTTTTGCTGTAAACGGTTTGGATGAAAACAGCGATGCTACTTTTTGTACAGGTTTCAAATCTAATATTTTACCATTTATAGATGATGTAACTTACAGCGGTCTTCATCCTACTCCGGGGGATAATTTAGGTTTTGGTACAGATTTTTTGTCAATTGATTATGTTGTCGGAGGTGGACAAGTGGATTTAACAAAGATTCTGAAAGAAAACAATGGTGATTCTTATGATTTTACACATTATACGGGTGTCGTTATAAATTTTATATCTTCTGATAAATCTAATAACCAGATCTTTTCCTCTGAAAAAGATGTAGCAGCTATAAGATTAAAAAAACCAGAAGGTGAATCTTTTTCTTATAATGTTAATAGTAGCAACAAGTTTAATTTAGTTTTAAACTTTGATGATGTTTTTGTTGCTGGGTATAATGGTAGAGGGGCTGATGGAAGTATTGCTGGTGAAAATGGTAGTGCAATTTTTGATTTTGACAATTTAAATTATGGTAATAAGGTTTTTGATTATTATATAAATAAAGATAAAGATAGTGTTTTTTATGCAGGTTTGGGGGGAGAGCAGTCTTTCAAAGCCGACAGCGGCCAAGCTACAGATGTAACAGAAGGACGCCGTTTAGGCCATAACAATTTATCTAATCTTGATTCAGTTAATAGAAGAGAACTAGATGGTCGAGAACAGGCATTTAAAGCTGCAGGATCAGATGGTAAGTTGATTAAAGAATCTCCTTCGTCGTTTCCTAATTTGTATTTAGGATTTTCACAAAAAGACGCGAGCAGTTCTATTCCTGATTCTAAGCTTTTGTTTAGATTCAAAACAGAAAATATGGGAGGTACTGCTGGTGATGAAGTGACTAGTTGGTCTTCTTCTAGTGGTGTTGGGAAGCCCCTGTCTTTTAAAAACACTGATGGCGACAATACTTCATTAACTGTAAGAGAAGCTTACGGTAGAAAGTTTTATGAACTAAAGGGAGCAGTAGACCAAGGTAAAGCTATTAAAGCTGTTACAGCTGGCAATAGTAATCCATCTTTTGGAGTCGATGCTAATGGCGTTGATTTAAGGCCAAATTATACAATACTAGTTTTTGCTTTAGCAAGAAAAAATTTAATAAATAATAACTATGATGAAACAATAACTGACATGCTTTCTAAATGCGGGGCTATTCATAAGTTTGTTGACGAAACTAGGTGGGGCATTGGTAGCTCAGATCTTTCTGAAGGGTTTTGGGGTCAACAAAACGCGCCTTTTGACCCTAATGAGCTAGTATATAATTTTTATAGAGAAAATAAAAATACTGCTACTAAAAGTTCTTTTGTGGGCTCCTCTTTGAATAGTCCTGCTTTTGTTCAGCCGGGTTCTAACGCACAACTTTATAATGAAGAAGAAGCACAAGTAAACGAAAGACTTTTTTTTAATTATTCTAATCAGCAAAAGCTTGATTCCAATAAATGGCTACCAACGATAAATACAGCTAATAATAGGGCTGTAGCTAATCATATAAATTATAAGAATTTGAATTTAGCTAAAACTTTAAGTTTAGGTTCAAGTTCTCAAGTATTTTCTGTATCTGGTGATGATCTTCAGGCGTTCGAATTATTTTTTGTTAAAATGCATTCAACTTTAGTTGAGTCTAAGCCGGAATTTGTTGATCTTAAGAATGACTTTGTTCAGGGGCTTCAAAATGAAACTTTTATAAACGATAGAAGAATTTTTGATCACACTTTAGCTTTACAAAAAAATAAAACTGCTAAAAAGATGTTAATACAGCTCAATAATAATGATAGCAATGCTGGTGATGATACGCGAACTAGACTTTATCTTTTTGATTATCTTTATGGGGCAGCTGAAACCGTTGATGAGAGGGATAGTGACTCTGAATCTATTATGCAATATTTATCAAGTTATTATGCTCCATTAATTGTTAAATCTTCGAGCGCAAAATTAGTAGCAAGGAATAGCGGTAGTAGTGGTGAAGCTGGCAACGATCAGCTCGCTTTTGATTTGCCTTTAAGCCATAATTATTTAGATTTATATTCAAGTTAAAATGTCAAATTTATTTTTATTAACAAACAGTGAAGTTATCGACTTATTTGAAATAAAGTTGAATGATTTTGAGGGTTATCTTTATTTTCATGGGTCGAAAAACTTTGAGAAAGATTTAGTTTTTCAGGGTAGAACGTATTTATATATACCTTGTGAAATGTCAAACCTCCAATATGGTTCAGATGGTAAACAAAACAGACCAGTTATTAAGATATCTAACGTTAATAATTTTATAAGTAATTTAATAAAAGATAGAGGCAATTTATTAGGTAAAGAATTTAATAGAAAAAAAATGTTAGCTAAAGATTTGGATGCTGTTAATTTTGATGGCGCGTCCAAAAACCCTTTAGGTTCTTCTGGTTTTAAGGATTTTATTTCAAATGATAAATTTGTAGTAAATAAAAAGAATTCAGAAAATAAAGAAAGAGTAGAGTTTGAGCTGTCTAACATATTAGATATAGATGGGTTGACTTGCCCTTCGAGAAAAGTGTACAACAATACTTGTCAGTGGCAGTATAGAGGTCATGGGTGTAATTACGGTAAGATTTTAAATTATAATGGCCCTAATGTTCAAATAACTAAACCTACAAAAACAAGTTTAGAAGAGGTTTTGAATTTTTATGATGATAATTCAATTAAAAACTATCTAGGGGTTTGGTTAGATTCTAATGGTTTAACTGCTTCATCAGATTCAACAAAATACCGTCGAGCTGACAGCGTAGATATTTTTTCTGCGCCCCTCCCCGGTTGGAATGCCAGATATTCTGATTTATTTTTCAACACGGCGCTTAATTCTTGGGTAAATAAAGCGGACACTTTAAATACTGATCCTGCTAATAATGTGACAACTACTCAGGATATGACTTGGGATACTGATGATGTGGGGCCAATTATTTTTACAAATTCAGGAAGATTAAAAAATAATTCTGGTGTATGTCCTGTCCGTCCTAATCTTAGAAAATTTGCTATAAAGCCAGTTAGTTCATATTTAAAACTTGATTTACCTACTGATTACGACAACAAAGATTTAACTATTTTTTATGTATTTGAGCCAACTACCATTTTTGTGCCTACTAGGGGTTATTTAGGTAGAGCTTTACAAACACAAGATCTGAGCACGTATATCGGTGTCCATGGGGGCGGGAGTGATTTTAAGCGTAATACAAGTGCTCGTTTAGACTCTTTTCAGATTAAAAATTCTAATGTAGGGAATGCAAAAATAAGTAATGTAAGATTTTCGAATAACTCAGCCGAGAGACCTTCTTTATTGGTTGCAAACATTCCTGTAATTTATTCTTGTTCTATTCCAAAACTTAATGGTGGGAATATTAGTTTTTATAAAAACGGTTCTCTTTTAAATTCTTCAACAGCAAATTATGGTTCAGATAATAGTCATGAAATAAATAATTTAGGGTTTAATAAAAGCGTAAGTACTTCTAGTCATATTGTCATTTACGAAGTTATAATATTCGAAAAACAATTAACTGAAGAAGAAATAAAAGGCATTAACACTTATTTAGGTAACAAATATGGAATTTCTACTGCTGATTCAGAAATTTCATCTAGTGAAGGGAAGCCAAGTTCTGAATTTTTTAATCAGAATGGTGAAGATGGTAATTTAGGTGTTCCTATGTCTGACGAAGATGATAAAATGTTTTTTAAAAATTATAATAAAGAGCTCAAATATTATGATTCTTATGGTTTAGAAGACTTGATTTACAAGGGGGATTATAATAGCAAAACGGTTTATCAAAAAGGAGATTTTGTTAAAATTGATGCTAATATAGATTTTGATTTCACTAAAGATTCATTAACTCAAAATTCAGAATTACCGCATAGATTTTTTGTATGTATATCGCAGCAAGGCTCTAAAGGAATAAATCCTTTGGATAATAGTATTATATGGAAAGAAGATAAATGTTCTAAGAGTTTATCTGGTTGCTCTTTAAGGTTTGGGTCTGATGGAGACATTGGCAAAAAAATTCCTTTTGGAGCGTTTCCGGGTACAGTAGATTACGATTATGAATTACCTAGCTAAATTAAAGCATAATAAATTTTTGTTTAACGATTTAAAAAGCAAATCTTTAGAATCTGAAAAGGAAATTTGTGGTTTTGTGCTTGGCGGGAAGTTTGTTCAAAAAAAAAATATGCATCCAGATCCTGTTAATCACTTCTTAATCTCTCCGAAAGAATGTATTTGGGGAGGAGATGTGGTTGTTTTTCATAGTCATCCTAATCATGTTGAAGAAAAAGGTTTTTCAGAATGGGATTTAGAAAATCAAAAATTTTTTTATATGGATATGCTTTTATATAGTGTAAATGAAGATGAATTTTACTTTAAGGAAAAATAATGGTTAATGTTACTTTAAAAGGTATTTTAGGAAAAAAACTTGGTCCCGATTGGAGCTTGAGCGTTTCTTCTGTTTTTGAGATATTTGAAGCTGTAGAGGCTAATTCTTCTGCAGTATCTAAAAATTTTTCTGATCTACGGAAATTTGTGACTCATTTTATGGTTTTTGTTGATGGGAAAGCTGTTCCTTATTATTTAATGAATAGTAAAATTCTAAAACAAAATAGCAAGGTAGAAATAGTTCCTCTTGTTCAAGGTTCTGCTGCTATTATACCATTTGTTATAGCTATGGTTTTTTCAGTAATATCTATGATAGTGGTAAAACAAATGAGCCCTAAATCGCCAAGAGATGTTAAAACTAATTCAACGATTTTAGGGCAACTTCGAAATGTTTCATCCAGAAATGTTGTAGTACCTATTGGTTACGGTAGATTAAGATTAGGTAGCGCATTGATTTCTAATTATATAAATGTGCAATCTAATGAAGCTTCAGGGCCTTCAGGGGCTACAGATCCCATGGATATTACCAGATCATTTGGCTTTTTTTAGGCAATCGATATCAGGAAACATATAACACTTATAAAAACAATTCTTAAATTTATTTACTATAAATTATTAAATCATGAATGATGTTCCAGCAATTACATACAGTTCTCCCGGTAACACAAAATTAGAAAGCGATGAGTTTTTATCTTGCGTAGATTTAATTTGTGAGGGGCCGATAGCTGGCCTTGTTGATTCTAATGGTAACATTTTAAAATATTTACCTGATGTTCAATATCCAAATATTATTTTAGGCAAAGGGGTCTATTTTAATAATGTTCCCCTTGTAGATTCCAAACTGAATAAACTTAATTTTGTTACTCAAGGTTTTAATATTTTTAATGGAACACAAAGCAATCACGCTTTCTACGATAAGCCTTCTACAGTATTTAACTATAGACAGAACTTGTTACTAAACGAAAAAGACTATCGTTTTAATCTTACTGGCAAGAAGGATGATGCTGGAATTCACAACACCTATTTTTCGAGACCTTTTAGTTTTCTTCGTTCTGGAGGTATAATTCAAAAGAAAAAACTTTATAAATACCATGCTGCTGCGTTAACAGACTCAGGCGACCAACCAAACGTTATCACAGGTGGTACCGCAGGAGCGTGGGATAATCTCGCAATGAATATAGAAGAAGGTAAGGATACTTGCACTCCTTTTATTCATGAGTTAAAAAATAAATTCGCAAACAAGGTAACAATTAATCTTTCGGTTGATCAGCTATATAATATTAGCTCTAATGGTAGTACCAAATCTTCTAAGATTGATTTTGTAATAGAGTTTTTCGAGGACAGTACAAGTGATGCATTTTACTTTTATGTGCCTATTAAAGGCATATCTAAAAGCTCTTATGTTTTTAGTGTTATTTTGGATTTAGATATAAATCCTTTTTTAGATAAAAAATATTACATAAGAGTTTATTCATTGACTCAAAAAATATCTTTTGATAATGCTAAAACAGTCGCTTCTATCGGTGTAGCGTCTATAGTTGAAACAGTAGATAATAAAGGAAATTTTACTTACCCGTATTCGGTTGTTGTTGGGTCATCAATTTCTTCGGCTCATTTTAAAAATCAACCTGACAGAACTTTTGATTTAAAATTATTAAAAATCAAAGTTCCTGATAATTATGATCCTGAATCTAAGTCTTATTCTGGAAATTGGAGCGGGGTTTTTAATAAATTTTTAAGGTGGACAGATAATCCGGCTTGGATATTTTATGATATTTGCACTAATGGGAGATACGGAGTAGGGAATGGTAAGGTTTTGCTAGAAGATCTAAATAAATGGGAGTTATATAAAATAGCTAAATATTGTGACGAATTAGTAGTCTCTACGTCTCCAAGAGGCGCAAGTGAAAATTCTTTTACTTACGATCCTACCGATAAAACACATATTTATTTACAAAAGTCATCTGAAGACGGTTCTGTAAACACTTTGAAGAGTTTAGCAGAAAAGTATCGTCCGATTTATCGTTATCAGGGTTTCGGTGGTGCTGCTGAGCCTCATAATTCGCTTATTTTTATTTTTGATATTAATGGTCAAGTTTCGAATAATTATAAGAAATTTGTCATGAGTATAACAGAGGGAAACCTTGGTGATAATGGCGTGTTTAGTGAAACTGCTGTAGAGGCAGGTTCATGTTTTAAATTTCATTTAATCCCTTGTTTTGGGCCTACATCAGCTTTTGAAAAAGAGCAAACAGGTAACATGTTGAAGAGTTTTAAGGAAACAATTAAAAATGTTGCCCAATTTGACACTAACGATGCTGGTTATTTAAAAGCTATGCTGGGGAATTCAAAAATAAATACAGAAAATGGGGCTATGGATTTTATTTTGAGATTTATTTCTACAAAATGGAATGAGGCTGGTTATGAGCAATTAAAAACTGATTATATCGAAGCTCCTATTTTTTCTGGCGAGCAATCTTCTTTAACCTTACAAGGAAAATGTTTACCTAGAGTGCCTCGCTATAGAGACCCTTTAGAGCCTAGATTTACAGCGAATGTTTTTATTAATAATGAAACAGAGTGCTTAAAGTTGTTGAATGATTTAGCTTCAATTTTTAGAGGTTTAACTTATTATAGAAATAATTTAATTACAGCTACAATAGATGTTGCGAAACCTATTTCTTATATTTTTAATAATACTAGTATAAAAGATGGGCTTTTTGATTATTCTACAGGAAGTTTAGATGGAAACTATAGTGTCGCAAAAGTTTTGTATAAAGATCGGTATGGTAATTTTAAAGATGAAATTGAAATTGTAGAAGATAGTGATTTAATCAGAGAATATGGTATTGTTTCAAAAGAGATACTTGGTTTTGGTGTGACTTCTAGGGATCAAGCTAGAAGGATGGGTTTATGGCTTTTAGCTACAAATAGATTCGAAAATGAGACTGTTTCTTTTTCGACTGATATGCAGGGAATACTATTGAAGCCCGGAGATGTTATTCAAATAGAAGATTCTTTTAAAAGTGATTTTGTTTTGCATGGTAGAGTTGTGGATGTAAATAGGTCAGAAAAATACATTGTTGTTGATAGACAAATTAGTGTTGAGTTTGCGGGGAATAAAATAAAATTTTTGTATGACAGAGATTATAAATCTTTTGAAGATATTTCTAGTTCAGATCAATTTTTTGATCAAGAAAAAAATGATGTTATTGAGCTTTTTATAGACCATGTAGATAATAGTACTAATAGAATTTACTTTTCTGAGCCTTTGAATGAGGATGGAAGTTTAAATGAGGAAGCTTTTTCTGTGTTTTATAAAATTGCTGTATCTTCTCCGTTTATTATCGATATTGATTCAAGTGTCGAAGGTGAGCTCGAACCTTCTGTTGATAATAGAAACTTATACAAAATAGTAAGCATAAGTGAGCAAGACGTAAACGAATATTCTATTTTTGCTATAAAATACGATAAGAATAAATATTCAAGCTTAGATGATAATGTTATAAGTGAAGAAAAAAACATTTCCAAAAAAACCATTTCTTATTCTTCTTCAGAAAATATAGTTGAACTTGATTTGTCTGGTATGGACCCATCTTATTATGATTTGACCCAGCATAACATGCAAGATGTTAACCAACTGGATTTTGATTACTCTTTTTGCGAATATGAATCTATTTTATCTAATGGCGGTTCAGATGTTTACGGTTCTATGAATTTACATTTTGATTTAATTAAAAGCTTTATTGAACAACAGGCTGACTCTGAGGTTAGTTACTATTCAGAAATCAATAAAGTGCTATCTGTTGGGGGTGGTTTTATTTGTAAAGTTATTTCTAATAATCAATCAATTAAATTTAAAGTTCCTTTTTCTGAAGCTGAAAAGAAAAGTATTTTTTTAGGGCAATTCCCTCAAGACACAGAATCACCTGATATGATATCTTTACAATCTTTTGTGAAAATATATATATACGACATAGAAAATAAAATAATTGAAGTGTAATATAAAGTATGCCAGTTATTACAGGTCCAACAGGCCCTTCGGGTCCTAGTAGTTTTTTTGAGATAAATAGTTTAACTATAGATAATCTTGATTTTTATAGTGAAGTTGATTATATAGTAAGCCCGTCTGTTCATGGGTTAAGTTCTAACTCTAAGTTGATTTCAGCTTCTCTTCTCCAAGATGATGTTTCTTTTAAGCTGGATATATTTGACCCTTCTACTAGTAAGGTAATAACTGATTCTTTTGTAAGGTCTACTTACTTTTCTGGCATAAAAGTAGATTTATATGATTCGAATAGGAATTTTATAAGTAATATACTTGATTATACTAAAGACACTAATATAAGTTTTACTAGTTCTTCTTTAAAAGAATCTATAGAAATTTATACAGGTTTTGATAGTATAAATAATTTTAGAACGTTTTTTTTAGATTTTACTACTTGTAGTATTTATGGTGATAAAGATACGTATAGCAGTTTATTAACATATCCACAAGTAGAAATAACAGGGTTAGAAGTATTAAATACAAATCCAATACAAATAGCCCCGCTTCTTAACGATTATTCGTACGCCAAAAGTATTTCAACTTATTTAGTTGCAGATCCTAATGAATTACCTTCTGGAGATGCAAATCTTTATAATCCTGTTAGTGGGTATTCAAATCAGGATTTAGTTTATCAAAATAACAGGTCGAAAACTTTTTTTGAGTTTAGTCCTCCTGCATCTGGGGCCACTTATGTAGATTACACTAATCCTTTTAATTTTATATTTTTGCCGTATGATTATTTTAATACTGGTAGTTATTTTTCAAGCTCTGGGATTAAAACTTCTTTTTATGAAACAGAAGTAATATCTTCTTCAATAGACAATATAACAGGTTTCGTTTCTGCTTCTCAGAATAAATACGATAAGAATTTAGATCTTAAAGCTTTTGTTAAATGGGACGCTATTCAGCAGCAGGAAAACTTATCATTTGAAGCTCATGTTAACGAAAAAGGTAGTAATCATATAAGTTATGTCTTTAATAGCCCTAATACTCAAGTAGAAGCTATTGAATATATAGCCTATGGCACAGGCAATAAAATAATTAATAATTCAGATAGATCTAATTATTATTCTGGAGTAGATTCTATTTTTAAAACTTATGGTCAGCAAGGTATTGAGTGGTCTGATCATACTTTATTTGTAGATAATTATAATTCTTTACCTGTCGGTTTCTATCCTACTGGGTCAAAATTAAGTAGCGTATCAGAAATTCGTATACCTGCTGGAGTATCAGATAGTCCAGAGTTATATTTCGTTTATGATTATGAACCTTCTACGAATTCTTTTTCTATCTTGCCAAGTGGGGGTCAATATGCTGGGGATGTTTACACAGGTACTTATACTGGAGCAAAATATACTGGAGTTTATTCTAATTCAGAAGACTATGGGCCTTCGGGTTACGATGGTATATCAGGTAAATCTCCTATTTATGTAGATTTTGAAAGCGGCACGTTATTAGCTAAAAGAATAACAGGGTTTACAGGTGAAATTGATTTTATATTATCTGAATTTGAGCCTAAGATTGAATTTAATGTAAAACCCAATAAAGATTACGAGATAAAAGTAAGAGCTTCTTATGAAGATGGAACTTCTTCTGATTTTTCAGAAACCTTGTTATTTACTTCAGGCCAAATATTAAATAATGTA
>ERZ1046740.1600-NODE-1600-length-15721-cov-5.191561_pt1 | contig 15721 bp, 17 predicted proteins | sample MGYA00383093_ERZ1046740 | MGnify/ENA primary metagenome ERZ1046740 (study PRJEB29581, sample SAMEA5548363) | metagenome | biome: marine; feature: coastal; material: water | depth 25 m | study: Short-term variability in the microbial, nano- and picoplankton... | reverse complement strand
TGTCCGAAGGCGCAGGCCACGGCAGCGGTGCGGGATCTGAAAGGAATTTTTGGAACTCATCGGTGTCGACACAGATTGCCGGAATGTTCAGATGGCTTGCAGCGTCAATCAAAGCGGTCTGCGAAGACAGACAAAAAACCACATCTGGTGGAAGTTTTGCCAACGTCTGGCGATGCAAGGCTTCCGGCCAGTGCGGGTCCAGCAATTCAACGGCGTGTGGACCGGCAAGAGCCGTCGCCAAAACCACGGCCGCAGCCGGATGGTTGCCAGCAGAAAACGCAAACAACCGACCCGAAGGTGGCAATGACACCTCAGGCCTTGTCTTAGTGGGCAAATCTATCAGCGCGCCATGCAAGCGCATAATTTGGTCGGATAGTTCGCCATAGGTCAGACGGTTGCCAGAAATACATACTGCCAGCGCATCGGGGCGCTGGCGGGCGTGAGTTTCTATCGCATTGCGAAGGGGCAAATCGTCTCCTCAGAAGTTGGGATACGCCCGGCGAATACCGCGGGTGACAATCGTCGCAAGGATCACCTTGACGATATCACCGGGTACATACGCCAGCATGATTGTGAAGGCTTTGGTCAATGGCAGGCCGGCCACCAATGCCATCCAAGGAATGCCCACAGCATACATCACGATGATACCACCAAAGCCAATTTTCAAGGCCATTGGGAGAAACCCAGCACCAGAGGATTTACCAATCAAAAATCCGATGACAGCCGCCGAAATTGGCCAAGCCAACAAGAACCCACCAGAAGCTCCGGCAAAAACGCCAAGCCCACCGCGTCCACCAGCCAACAGTGGCAGGCCAACGGCGACCAAAGCAACAAAGAGCACCATAGCCAACCCACCTCGGCGCGCGCCCGCGATACTGCCCGCGAGCATGACACCTAGCGATTGAGCCGTGATCGGCGGCAGGGCGAGACCCGCGAAACTGATCGGAGGCATCAACCCCAAAGCTGCGGTCAGAGCCGCAAAAAGGGCGATGTAAACGATGCTCTTGGTGTCCATGTCTTTGTCCTTTTGGCACGATTGTCTTTGGCGTTTGGACGGCCTCGTATGAAGAGTGGTTTTAGAGGACAAGTCGGCCTTAGAAAAGGGCGCTGTCTTAAGGACGATATCCTCGGGATTCGATTGCATCCGAAATATCGTCCGCCATTTTGATGGTTCGAATGGCCATGGGCATAGCTGTCGCGATCACAGACCGTTCCAACCCTCGCGTCTTTTGGGCTTCGCGGACTTCTCGGGTGATTTGGGCCAGCACCGGGATAAACCGTAAGGCCAACGAGATCGCGAGACCGATTTTGGCCGGATTGACACCCAAAGGGCGCAAAAAACCAAGTGCACGGGTTATTGTGTCGATCATGTCACTGGCGCGTGTGGTCAGCGTGACAAGGCTGGCGAGCAGGATCAAAGTAGCAAGGCGGATGACGACAAAGGCAGCGACAGTCAAACCACTCAGCCACCATTGTAGGGCAAAGAAGATGCCAAAAATCCACAGCAACGGTCTGATCTGAGCCCATGCTTGCTTGGCCGTAAGGCCTGCCACTGGGTAAAGTGCCAGCACACACACAAAGGCCGCACAGGCGATCGGAAGACTGTCAAATACAAATAGGCCAGTGCCACCCAACATCATGACAAGGATTTTCGCTCCCGGAGACATGCGATGGATCGGCGAGGTGCCTGGACTGTACAGATCCAGCATCAAGACATCCGATCGATGTAGAATGGAATGGCCTTGGCAGGCACGTCGTCAGCGACGATGCGGCCTTCGTCAAACACAAGCACACGATCAAAGTCGTGCAGCAATTCCAGATCATGACTGGCCAAAATGACCGTCTGTTCAAGCGCTTGAATGACCTCAGTGACGCGGCGTTTGTTGCGCAGATCCAGCAAAGTCGTGGGCTCATCCAGCACGATGTAATCGGGTTCCATCACCAAGACACCAGAGATCGCTAACAGTTGCTTTTGGCCGCCGGACAACAGATGCGCAGGATGTTCGCGCAGATCGGACATGTTGTAGCGGGCCAGAATTTCGTCCGTTTTCCGAGTGATTACATCTTTAGGGAAACCAAGGTTTTTCATCCCAAAAGCAAGATCTTCCTCGACCACCGGAAAGACAATTTGGTTGTCTGGGTTCTGAAACACAAACCCAACGTTTTGGCGGATATCCTTGCCGTGGCTCCTTGTGTTCTGACCATCCACCAATACGTCACCCGTCGTTGGCAGAGTGAGGCCATTCAGCAGCCGCGCGAAAGAAGACTTGCCAGAACCGTTGGCCCCGACAATCGCGATACGGCGCTCGGAAATCCCAAGTGAAAGATCACGCAAGACCACGCGGTCCTGATAAGCAAGGGTGACAGATTTTATCTCGATCATTGGAACGGCTCTTGGTGCGGTTGGCTGCCTTTACACCAAAGGGCGCGCTGGTTGAAGGTTCATGGGCCTCTGGCGGGGATATTTGTCTCCGTTTCGACTTCAGGTCAAACCAAAGACGGTAACCACAACACAATTGCGGGGAACGCCACCAAAAGGGCGATGGTAATGCCATCTGCAATGAAGAACGGTGTCACGCCCTTGAAGACATCCTGCACTGTCAGGTCGTCACGCACGCCAGCCACCACAAAGCAGTTCAATCCGATGGGGGGCGTGATTAGACAAAACTCTGCCATCTTGACCACCAAGATGCCAAACCAGATTGCGCACATCTGACCGCTCATGCCAAAGGCACTGTCAGCCGCGGACACAAATTCACCGCCATTCAGTGCCATCACCGCGGGGTAAACAACGGGCAACGTCAAAAGCAACATTCCAATCGCATCCATAAACATGCCCAACACAGCATAGGCCAGAAGGATGCAGATCAGGATCAGCATCGGCGATGTATCCAGCCCGGTGATCCAGTCGGAAAAGGCGTCCGGCAGTTTGGCAAAGCCAAGGAACCGCACATAGATCAGCACGCCCCAGATGATCGTAAAGATCATCACCGTCAGTTTGGCGGTGTCGATCAGCGCGGACTTTAAAGCGGGCCAACGCATGCCACGATAGAGCGCCATAACAAAGATGATAAACGCGCCCACAGCACCGCCTTCGGTAGGCGTGCCCCAAGCATCGCCAAACGGGTTGTAGACAAAGAAGATGATGATGATGACCACGGCCACAATCGGCAGGGCCGGGGGCAGAGATTGAAAGCGTTCTTTCCATGTAAAGCCACCAACAGGAGGGCCGACATTTTTGAACACCACCGCGATGCCAATGATAAGCACGGCATAGACGATTGCGGAAAACACGCCCGGAATAAACCCTGCCAACAACAGCTTGCCCACATCCTGCTCCACGATGATCGCATAGATCACCAAAATGGCCGAGGGGGGGATCAGTGACGCCAACGTGCCGCCCGCGGCCACAACGCCTGCTGCAAATTGTTTGTTGTAGCCAATCTTAAGCATCTCAGGGATGGCGATGCGCGCAAAGACGGCGGCAGTGGCCACAGATGCGCCGGACACCGCCGCAAACCCTGCCGTGGCAAACACGGTTGACACCGCAAGCCCACCGGGCACCCACGCAATCCAGCGTTTGGCGGCTTCAAAAAGGGCCGTGGTCAGTTTGGCGTGATAGGCCAGATACCCGATCAGGATAAAGACCGGGATCAGGCTCAACACTTGCGCGCTGACTTTGGAATGCGGAGTGAGGCCCGCCACGCGCACGCTGATTTGCAACGCTTTGCCAAATCGGCCGGGGTCATAGTCAAACCCGTTCCAGCGCAACCAAACCAAGCCCACAAAGCCCGCAAGACCTGCGGCAAAGGCCACACGCATGCCCAGCAACACCATGACCAGCATGCCGGCTGAGACCCACAATCCGATTTCAATGGGTTCCATCAGTCGGCTCCTTCCAGCGCTTCGGCTTCCAGCCGCGCCTGTTCAGCCACACTCAGGTTCAGCGGCACCGCCACTGGCGCCTCCAACCCCAAAACAAAGGCACGGCCGTAACCGGCTGCCTGTATCAAAAGCCGCAGAACCAACACGCCAAACGCAATGGGCACCACCAGCTTGCTTGGCCAGATCGGAATGCCAACATCGATGGAACTGTCTCGGCTGCACAGGGGCCGGGCACAATCAAACGAGCGGTCAAAATGATCCCAAGCCCCCCAAGTGAGCGCAACGATCAGCACCAGCATCAACAGCACCGAGATCAGCTCGAATAACCAAAGCATGCGACCTTGCAGTTTGCCGACCAGCATATCCATTCTAATGTGGGTGCCGTCCCGCTGGACGTAAGACACGCCCATAATGGCGATGATCGGCATCGCGGCCTCGATGTAATCGACATACCCCATCATCGGAGAGGCAAAGAACTTGCGCCCTAAAACGGAATAGACCGCCAGAAACATCAACGAAAAAATCGCAATCCCGCTAAGGATCGCACAAAAACGTTCGATTGGTAAAAGCGCTCTGTCCAGTCGACTAAGTAGACTGGAATCTTCAAGTACCGCAGCGGATCCTGCCATGGTCTTGCCCCCCGAAAATTATTGGAAAAAGGCCGCTTCGGTCAGAAGCGGCCTTTTCAGATTTAGCTGCCTTTGGCGTCGGCAAGGGCTTTGACCACCAGATCATACAGCTCTTGGCCAGGTAGGCCTTGGGCTTCCATGTCTGCAATCCAAGCATCGCGGATTGGATCAGCCGCAACCGAACGGAATTCGTCAATCACAGCCGGGTCTAGTTCGACTTTTTGAACGCCTTTTTCTTCCAGCACAGAATCCCAGCGTGTCAGAAGTTCGGCGTAGTTGGCCAGATAGTGGTCAATCGCCTCAGCAACAGAACTGTCCAGCGCCTCGCGGTGCGTATCCGACAGGCCCTCATAGGCGTCAATGTTCACCACAACCGGGCAATTCACAGTGCCGGGGTTCAGGTTGGCGGTCCACCAGTCAGCCTGGTTGATTGTGCCAAAGCTCAGGTGGGCGTGCTGGGCAAAAGCCACTGTATCCACAACGCCGCCTTCCATCGCCTGATAGGCTTCGGTGGCTGTCACGGATGTTGGAACACCGCCCACAGCTTCAAAAGCTTTGCCAAGACCGCCGGTTGCACGGACGCGCATACCTTTGAAATCAGCCAGCTCGTCACGTGGCTCGCCGGTGCCGACAAGGTTGTATTGCGGCATCGGTGACGTCATCAAAAGTTTTGCGTTCCACTGCGCCATTTCTTCGGTCGCGGCAGGGTGTGCATAAACAGCGGCTGACACGGCGACTTCTTGTTCTAGGTTCTCAACACCCAAGAACGGCAGCTCAAGAACAGTGATGACGCGGTTTTTGTCGCGGTGATACCCTGCGCAGAACTGGGCCATCTCAAATGCGCCAATAGAAATACCATCAAGGTTCTCACGGTTTTTCGACAGACCACCATAGCTCACGTTCATCGTGAATTCGCCGTTTGTCTTTTCGCTGACCAATTCGGCAAGCTTTTCAACATGCTCAGTAAAGGCGCGACGTTTGCCCCAAACCGAGACATTCCATTCTGTTGCTGCTGCTTCAGACGCAAACGCAACTGTAATAGCCGCAACAGCGGCCTTACCCAAAAATTGCTTCATAATTTTCCTCCCAAAACACAGGTCATTGCTTGCCCGTGCTACAGAGGAGCCTAACCCAGCAAAAGGTCGCTTGGGTAGTCCGTATTATTAGGTAGAGACAAAGACCCTGCTAGAAACCCAGCAGGAGCCTTGTTTTTAGTGGTATTTAGTCATCGCCAAGCCTGTGTTGCCTAGCAGGTGGTGATTAAAGAAACCCGGTGTCTGCAAAAACGCGTCGTACGATGTCTTCGCGTGTGAGACCTTTTTTGGCCAGATCTTCATCTGAGAGAGAGTTCAGATACTCAACGGCTTTGGCGCGTGAACTTGCTTCGCCCATCGCCACCATAAAATTGCCGATCGCAACGAATGGCGAGGCCAGAACGCGCAGAACCGCGCGGTAGTCGAACGTGTATGTAGCTGTATGTGCCATAAAAATTTTGCCTTTTTGAAACATCAGCCTCCCTTGGCGCTATATAGGTTCGTCCAAAGACCGGATACTAGTGACTTTTGGGCATTCCCGCGATGCGTCTGACGCAAGGCTGAAAACAGGGATGATTGCACTTTTGCCCCGTACGGCCCATTTTCAGCACAACCGACGAATCGCCTGCGCGACGCAGCTACAAAAAGGCCTGTTCTATGAGCTTTGACCGTTCCCTCAAGATTGCCCCATCCATTCTCTCCGCAGATTTTGCCAACTTTGGGCAAGAAATTCAGGCCATCGAAGCGCAAGGTGCAGACTGGGTGCATGTCGATGTGATGGATGGGCATTTTGTTCCCAATCTGACCTTCGGCCCACCCGCCGTCAAAGCGTTCCGCCCGCATGTCAAAACTTTCATGGATGTGCATTTGATGATCGCGCCAGTCGACCCCTATATCGAAGCCTACGCCGAAGCGGGTGCTGATATGATCACCGCCCACGTCGAGGCCGGCCCCCATATTCACCGCACAATTCAGGCGATCAAAGCGACCGGAAAAATGGCTGGCGTGTCGCTCAACCCCGGCACTCCACTAGAGAGCATCGAACATGTGCTTGATTTGGTTGACATGGTGCTGATCATGACAGTGAACCCCGGTTTTGGTGGTCAAAAATTCATCCATTCCGGTGTTGAGAAAACCCGCCGCTTGCGCCAGATGATCGGGGATCGTGAGATTCACATCCAAATCGACGGTGGCGTGACAACCGAAACCGCGCCTTTGGTGGTTGAAGCTGGGGCTGATGTCTTGGTTGCCGGTTCGGCCGTCTTCAAAGGTGGCAGTGTCGCGCAACCAGAAGTGTACGGTGAAAACATACGTGCAATCCGAAACGCGGTAGATTCGTAACAAATCGCTCTTTTAAGGCTTGGAATGTCAGGTTATGAAAAATTAATTCACACATTCACTAATTTCTATATACCTGTAAACAAAAGATAAAAATCAAAAAACATGTGAAACTTTTGTAAAGATGACTGTTGTTTGCGTCTTTATTGATCTAGCTCAAACAGAGCGCCAGCTATGTTGTTTACCCTTGTATTCTTAATGAGGGACGCGACATGCAATCGAATACATTAGAAGAGACCAAAGGTACGCCTATTCTAGACCGTCTGTCCCAGCCGGTTCGCGATTGTCTTTTGTCGAAAGCGCAAACCAAGACATTTGAGCGTGGCGCAACCATTTGCTTGCAAGACGAACCGGCGACCTCAATGAAGGTGGTGCTCAAGGGCTGGGTCAAGATGTACCGAGTATCCTCTAGCGGTAACGAAGCTGTGCTTTCGACACTCAGAGATGGTAACAGTTTTGATGAAATCGTTGCATTGAAGGGCGGCACCAGCCCAGCATCAGCTGAGGCTGCGAGCAAATGCACAGTGATGTTTTTGAACCTGTCGAGCATTTGCTCTTGCGAGAACGCTTTCATGGATATTTCGAACGCGGTCCTCTCGGCTGCGTCAGATCACATGGAGGCCATGATCGGTCATATTGAGCAGCTAAAGGTCCAAAACGGGACACAACGACTATCAGAGTATCTGCTTGATCTTAGCGAAACCTCTGAAGGCTCTAAAGAATTGGTGTTGCCCTTTGAGAAGGTGCTGCTGGCGGGAAAACTGGGCATGAAACCCGAAAGCCTTTCTCGCGCTTTTGGACGTCTCAAGGACATCGGCGTGTGCAGTTCACAGAGAAATGTGAGCATCAATTGCTTAACCAGCCTCAAGACTCTTGTGGAGGATCAAAAGGCTTTTGCCTGATCCCATTGCAATAAGAACATTGGAAAACGGTCAGTCCCGCAACTCTTCCAACTTCACGCCCCAAAGATCGGCCTTGTTGGCCCAGCCTTTGTAGCCACCTGATGTGAGTCTGCACCATTCTGGCCCGCATTCTCCAAGGCGTGCCACAACACCCAATTCGAGCAGGGCCACTTCTGGTGCATTGGGTTCCGGCTTCATGACAATCGGCATCATGTCTTCTTCGACAATCACTGTGCGCACACCGGATAACAACGAATAATGCACCCAGCCGCCAGCGCCATCCATATCCTGAACCCGACGCCAATGACCGTGCTCGGCTGTGATCTGCAACGGCATATTGCGACGCATGAACACCCAATCAATACGATGCGTAAGGGACGGCCCCCGGCGAACATTGGCTTTGCTGGCCTTGAGCGACACATATCTCGGCATGGGCAGATTGGTGACAGGTCCGCGCAATTGCTCGGCCATCACGGATGATGCGAGCATCACAAACGCTATGCTCACAGCACAGCAAAGACGTATCATAACCTGTTTAGACATTATTGCCTGTTTTTCTGCTTTAGTTTGGTCGCGGGTTCTTGTGCCCCGTCGGTCTGTGAGGCACTCTGACATCAACACAGTGATTTGCAAAGGACTGGGAGGCCCGCATGCCAAAGGAACGTCTGAGTGTTGTTGTAACGCGACGCTTGCCCGAAGCGGTCGAAACAAGGTTGTCAGAATTGTTCGATGTGCAATTGCGCGATGACGACACGCCCATGTCTCGTGGCGAGTTGGTGGATGCGATGACAAGCGCAGATATTTTGGTGCCAACACTGACCGATGTGATCGATGCAAGCATGATTGCGCAGGCCGGTGACCGGCTCAAACTAATCGCAAACTACGGCGCGGGTGTGGATCATATCGACGTCGAAAGCGCGCGCCGCCGGGGCGTTTTGGTGTCAAACACACCGGGTGTTGTGGCGGATGACACCGCAGATATGACGATGGCCATGATTATCGGCGTGACCCGCCGCATTCCCGAGGGCCTGCGCACAATGGCCAAAGGAAATTGGACAGGCTGGGCCCCGAACGCCATGTTGGGTGGCCGCGTGGGTGGCCGCCGTCTGGGCATTCTGGGCATGGGGCGCATTGGTCAGGCCGTGGGCAGACGCGCCAAAGCCTTTGGGATGCAAGTCCACTATCACAACCGCCGCCGCCTGCGTCCTGAGATGGAGCAAGAGCTTGAGGCGACGTGGTGGGAAAGCTTGGATCAGATGGTTGCGCGGATGGACGTTCTGACCATCCATTGCCCCCATACCCCTGGCACGTTTCATTTGATGAATGCACGCCGTTTGAAATTGCTCAAAAAAGACGCCTATCTGGTCAACACGTCACGCGGTGAAGTGGTGGACGAAAACGCGCTGGTGCGGATGCTAAAAGCCAAAGACATCGCCGGAGCAGCCTTGGACGTATATGAAAACGGCGCCGACGTGAATCCAGATCTGCGACGCCTGTCAAACGTCGTGCTGCTACCGCACATGGGATCTGCCACCATCGAAGGCCGACTTGAGATGGGTGAAAAAGTGCTCATCAATATCAAGACCTTCGACGATGGTCACCGCCCACCAGATTTGGTTGTGCCTGCGATGCTCTGACGGGGTAGGTAATTCTACTCCGGTAGGTTTGAGATCGATTTCTCGGATTTTGGCACATGTTCGGTCGTGACATAGTTCTCATCCAAATATTGGATGCCCAACGACAAGAAGCACTGCTGATGTAGATGCCGACGCAACTCGGTCTCCAGATCACCTAACAACGCCTTGGTAAATGCCTGATCACGATGAGGCTTAGAAAGCATTGAAAGGCTTAGCAGGCAATGACTGTGGTGAACGCTGTCAGCAGGGTAGGCCCGACCTTTGCATTCGCCCGAGTCCGCATCGTGATTAAGAATAATTCTCTCGATGTCCCTCAACAGTGTGGTCGCATCTAACTCTAAGTCACTCGAAAATTTTAGCTCCGCATGGGGCATGTTATTGATCCTTTGAATGGTGCTGGTGGGTGCTTTTCCAACTCACATTTCCATCAGATACACATCGAACGGGAACTGTTCGACGACTGAATCATAAAGACGTTTAGCTGTGGCATTGTCCTTGGCAGTCAACCAGTAAACTTCGCTCACCCCATCGGACTTGGCGTGTGCGTTCACCGCTTCAATCATCCTCCGCCCCGCACCCGTGCCTCGGGTTTCGGGTAGCACGAACAGATCATTTAGATAACAGACGTCCTCGGCCTGCCAGAAATTCCGGTGATAAATGTAGTTCACCAGCCCAACCGCTTTACCATCGTCATTCAAAGCAATCTGCGCGAACATCGGCTCGGCGTCGTCCAGTAGGCGCTTCCAGCTCAAATCTTTGATCTCTTGCGAGCGTTCGGTTTCATAAAACGCCAAATACAAGGTCCAAAGCGCCTGCCAGTCAGCTTTATCTTTTGCGGAAACCGGTCGAATTGTGATTGTCATGAGCGCTCCTTTGGTGTGATCCTGACGTGTGATTTTGCAAATGCCAAGAGTGTCGAAAGGAATCACATTGCCGATTGTGGCATCTCGGCTAGGCTGGCCCCAAACCATCACCGAGAACCATCTAGGGACGCGCACCATGAAGAGTCTTTTGAAAATGTCAGCTCTGGCTGTGGCTTTCGGAGCAACGGCCACATTTGCACAAGAAACCGCCGACAGCGTTGCACCAGAAGAAGCCACCGCTTTGGCCCAAGATGTCAGCGCTGTTTTGGCAGACTCCCAAGCCGCAAAGGACGCCGGAAAACCTGTGCAGGCCAAAGATTGGATGGTTGTCGCGGCACATCCATTGGCGGTTAAGGCAGGGGGGCGTGTTCTGGCAGATGGTGGCACGGCCGCTGACGCCATGGTGGCTGTGCAAGCTGTTTTGGGTCTGGTTGAACCGCAAAGTTCGGGCCTTGGTGGTGGGGCATTTCTGGTTTGGTATGACGGTGGGACCGGTAAAATGACCACGCTTGATGGCCGTGAAAAGGCGCCTTTGTCAGCCACGCCGAAGCTATTGCAGGACGCCAACGGCGAACCCCTCAAATTCTTTGACGCCGTGGTTGGTGGCTTGTCTGTCGGAGTTCCCGGCACGCCGTTGTTGATGGAAGAGGCACATTTGCGCTGGGGGAAATCCGAATGGGCGGGCCTTTTTGCCGAGGCGATCTCGCTTGCAGAAGATGGATTTTCCGTATCACCACGTATGGCCGGTTCCGTGGCCCGTGATGCGGAACGGCTGGCAAGCCATCCCGCCACAGCGGCCTATTTCCTGCCAAACGGAAAACCTTTGCAGGCGGGTGACAAGCTGCAAAACCCGATCTACTCGGATACGCTCAGAAACTTTGCCGCAAATGGCGCGATGCCATTTTACACTGGCAGCATATCCGACGCGATCGTGACTGCGGTGCGCGAGGCGGACAATCCGGGCCTGCTGACACCTGTAGATTTGGCGCTGTATAGCGTGGAAGAACGCCCCGCCGTGTGCGCGCCATACCGTGGCACGGACATCTGCGGCATGGGCCCACCTTCGTCTGGGGCGCTGGCCGTGGGGCAAATTCTGGGCCAACTTGAAGCCTATGATCTGGCCGCAATGGGACCGGATAGTGCGCAAGCTTGGCGTCTGATCGGAGATTCCTCTCGCTTGGCGTTTGCAGATCGCGGCCGTTACGTCGCCGATAGTGATTTTGTACCGGTTCCAGTGCAGGGGATGGTGGACGCCACCTATTTGCAAGAACGCGGAAAACTGCTGGCAGGGGATGATGCCTTGCCCGAAGTGACGGCCGGAAACCCAGAGTTCGAGCATGCGCTGATCTGGGCGGATGACGAAGACCGCGCTGCACCGTCCACGTCGCATATCACAATCGCGGACAGCTTTGGCAATGTGTTGTCGATGACCACCACGATTGAAAACGGCTTTGGAAGTCGGGTGATGGTCAAGGGGTTCTTGCTGAACAACGAATTGACAGATTTTTCGTTCCGCTCGCACAGAAATGGTGTGCCGGTGGCCAATGCGGTGGCACCTGGCAAACGGCCAAGGTCGTCCATGGCGCCGACAATCGTGCTGCGCGATGGCAAACCCATATTGGCTGTCGGCTCTCCCGGTGGCAGCCGGATCATTCCCTATGTAGCCAAGACGATCATCGCTCATCTGGATTGGGGCATGGATGTGCAGCAGGCCGTCAGCTTGCCACACAAGGTCAATCGCTTTGGTACCTACGATCTTGAGGATGATGCGATGCAAAGCGCGTTGGAAGATCTGGGCTATGAGGTCAACGTCCGAGGTCTGAATTCAGGCCTGCATGCAATCTCGTTTGGGGATGGTCTGCAAGGCGGTGCCGATCCACGCCGCGAAGGACTGGCGCTGGGCGAGTGAGGCCTTGCAGCCCTACGCGGAACGACGGATAGTCGCCTCGCAGAAAAAGGAATGTGTGTCATGGTCCAAGCCACCGATTTGCCGCGTAACGAGGCTGGCATTGCCGCTGCTTTGGGCGTTCTAAAGCAGCAGTTCGGCGAGAAATTCCAAACTGGCAACGCGATCCGTGAACAGCACGGTCACACCACAACTTGGCTCAAAAACCAAAGCCCGGATGCGGTTGTCTATCCACAAAACGCAGACGAAGTGGCCGAGATCGTCAAAGTCTGCGCCACCCACAAAGTACCGGTGATCGGCTTTGGCACGGGCACGTCACTCGAGGGGCATGTGAATGCACCCGCGGGTGGTGTTTGTGTTGATATGACCGAGATGAACCAAATACTGGTCGTGCACAGCGAAGATCTTGATTGTGTGGTGCAACCCGGTGTAACCCGCGAGCAGTTGAATGTGTACTTGCGTGACCAAGGCCTGTTCTTTCCCATTGATCCCGGTGCCAACGCCTCGCTCGGGGGCATGACGGCCACGCGTGCCAGCGGCACCAACGCAGTGCGTTACGGCACGATGAAGGACAGCGTTCTGGCTCTCGAAGTTGTGACACCCCAAGGCGAGGTGATCCGCACAGCCAGCCGCGCCAAAAAATCCAGTGCGGGCTATGATCTGACCCGCCTTATGGTGGGCTCAGAAGGCACCTTGGGCCTTATCACCGAGATCACGTTAAAATTGCACGGTATTCCCGAGGCGATGTCGTCGGCACGGGTGTCCTTTGACAGTGTGGATGTGGCCTGTCAGGCGGTGATGACCACAATTCAGTATGGCATCCCCGTGGCCCGTATGGAGCTTTTGGACGCGCTAACTGTGAAGGCCGTAAATGCCTATTCAAAACTCGATTTGCCTGTTGCGCCTTTGCTATTGCTAGAATTCCACGGCTCTAACGCCAGCGTGGCCGAGCAGGCCGAACTGTTTGGCGGTATTGCAGAAGAGTTTGGCGGAACCGGATTTGAATGGACCACCAGCGCTGAGGAACGCAACAAACTGTGGCAGGCCCGCCATGATGCGTATTGGGCGACCCTCGCGTTGCGGCCGGACGCCAAAGGGATTTCAACAGACGTGTGCGTGCCGATCTCGCGATTGGCGGAATGTGTAAATGCCGCACAATCCCGGCTCGACGAGCTGGGGTTCATCGCGCCCATCGTTGGGCACGTTGGTGATGGAAACTTTCACACATTACCGCTCATCGATATGGACAACGCCGACGAGGTGGCCAAAGCAGACGAATTCGTCGGCTGGCTCAACGATCTGGCAATTTCTATGGGGGGCACCTGTACCGGAGAACATGGCATCTGGCAGGGCAAACGGCCTTATCTGGTCAAGGAACTGGGCGGGGCAGTTGATATGATGGCGGCGATCAAGTCAGCAATTGACCCCGACAATATTATGAACCCGGGTAAGATTTTGCCGACAGCTTAACCAGACCCGTTGGACATGCTTGGAAGGACCAGAATGCAACACACATTTAGACACCTTGGTGCACTCGTTTTTGGCTTGATGACTTGCATCTCTACCCACGTGATGGCCGAGGAAAATGCCTCAAACCCTTTGGCCGCGGTGAACAATACTGACTTTCGCTATCAGTTCTTTGATCTCGGTGGCGGCGCGGATCAGCAGGACGCGTTTATCGACGGGGCCTACATGATCCGGCCGGATTTCAAGTTCAAATACGAGATGCACTACCAGTCCTCGGATGCATCAGGAACGCGCACCAGTGAATTCAGCCGTGTGAACCTCAAGGGCATCTATTTCCCGTCACAGACACAACTGAATGCGAATTGGGGAATGAAGACGGCGGTTGGTCTTGAATGGATTTTGGATTTTGGCACGCTTGCGAATAATACAGGCACAGGGTCAGATCAGATTGCCCCATTTGGTGGTCTGGCATTCGCCAATCTCAACACTGGCCTTACCCTTATCCCACTGATCCAGCACTACGAATCCTACAACGGTCCAACCGACATCAGCCAGACTGCTATGCGTCTGATCGCCTTGCAGCCTTTCGGCGACGGATACTGGCTCAAAGCGGACCTCAAAGTACCATATGACTGGGTCAACAGCACTTGGCCTGCCTCCGCGGAATTGCAACTTGGCAAGAACCTCCGCCCGGGATTGGCCGTTTACGGCGATCTTCTGGTCGGTTTAGGAAGCGACCGCATGTATGATCAAGGTGTCGGGGTGGGCATTCGGTTCAACTACTAAAACCGTGCGCCCGACGGACCGCTACCGATACACTTCATCTTCGCTTGGAAACGCCATTGCGATTGAAAGATCCCGCGAAGTGACGCGTGCGTTCTGACGACGTTTGAGGACGGCGGAACGTCCCATCGATCCAGGCGTTGTTAGTTGCTATCCATGAACGCAAAACACGTGTGATTGGACAGCGCAGCAAATACGGTCTCGTTCGGAAAATTGTATTCGTAATTGATGCTTTCAACACCACCTAAAAAGTAGCCGTGCATGTCTGTACAGATGTCCTGCGTAATTTCAGAGTTGATGTTAAGGCTGTCTTCGAAATACACCCTTTCACCAACTTCCAGCGGATAATCGACCCAGTAATAATACCACATTTCCGCGCCCTTCAGGTATGCCCTATAAAGCGTAAGCCCGTCACCCATGTCCTGAGGCAGTTGATTGTTCAGCTCTCTGAGCTCGATTTTCACAAGAGCAAGGGGAACCGCCAAAGACGGAAACAAAAGGGATACTGTTGTAAAGGTAAGAAACAGAGTTCTTAGCCCGCTGATGACAATGCCAATCCAACCCCAAAATCCAGGGCGACGATTGTCAAAACCCGCTATAATCATTGCCCGGAAAAGAAGGCCAGTCAAAACTGACCCCACTGCTACTAGACTGATTTGTATCAAATCGAGGCGTTCAAGTGCGGCGTCATCCGAAGTCGTGAGGTAGAGATAGGTGATGTAACGAAGGCTGACTTCCAAAATCAAACCCAGCCCGACAACTCCCCCCCCAATAGGTCCAGCCAAGCCCCAATTTTCCATTGAATAAGGACTTCATGTTTTTACCTTTTTACCTAGCAACTGCCCAAGCAGTTTCACACGCATAGGCTGCATTCAAGCAAAAAGATGTCACTCTTGGTGATCTTGACTGTCGCAGGAATGAAGGCGTGAAGGTTAACGATATACCTCATCTTCGCTTGGAAACGTCCGGTCTTTGACCTCTTGGGCATATTGGCCAACTGCGCGCTCAATTGCCGGGCCCAGATCACCGTAGACTTTGACAAATTTCGGCGTCCACTCGTTCAGACCCAGCATATCTTCCAGCACCAGAATTTGCCCATCACAGTCGGCCGAGGCGCCAATCCCGATGGTGGGAGTAGCGATCTGTTTGGTGATCTTGGCAGCCAGTGGTTCAACCATGCCTTCCAGTACCACCGCAAAGGCACCGGCCTCAGAGACGATGCGCGCGTCATCTTCGTGCGCGGCCCAGCTGTCTTCCTCGCGACCTTGGGTCTTAAA
>ERZ1046740.1598-NODE-1598-length-15731-cov-4.832419_pt1 | contig 15731 bp, 15 predicted proteins | sample MGYA00383093_ERZ1046740 | MGnify/ENA primary metagenome ERZ1046740 (study PRJEB29581, sample SAMEA5548363) | metagenome | biome: marine; feature: coastal; material: water | depth 25 m | study: Short-term variability in the microbial, nano- and picoplankton... | reverse complement strand
CACGATCACCGTAGATGTTGGGCCTCTGCAAGAGGCTGTTATCAAATCGGCGATCGACGAAGGCATCAATCTGCGTCGTGTTGGTGAACGCCGTGTAGGCATCACGCTAGACGAAGCGACCCGCCCAAAGGTCATCGAAAAAGTCTGGCGTGCCTTTGGCATCACCCGCTTAGATGATGACTTCAAGCCGGAGTATCGCGTGCCGGACGGCATGCACCGCAAGACAGATTATCTAACTCATCCGATCTTTCACATGAATCGGGCTGAAACCGAGATGATGCGTTATATGCGTCGACTGTCCGACCGGGATTTGGCATTGGACCGCGCAATGATCCCGCTGGGCTCCTGCACAATGAAGCTAAACTCGGCAGCTGAAATGATGCCGTTGAGTAGTCGGGATTTTTCGCGGTTACACCCATTCTGCCCCAGCGATCAGGCCGAAGGCTATAATGTTCTGCTCAAGGATCTATCGGACAAGCTCTGCCAGATCACTGGCTATGATGATTTTTCGATGCAACCGAATTCGGGGGCGCAGGGCGAGTATGCGGGTCTTTTGACGATCTCGGACTATCACGCCTCGCGCGGTGAAGGACATCGTAATGTCTGTCTTATCCCGATGAGCGCGCATGGCACCAATCCCGCCTCGGCGCAGATGGTGGGGTGGAAAGTTGTCCCTGTAAAGTCCGCAGAAAACGGGGATATCGATTTGGACGATTTCCGTGCCAAGGTCGAAAAACATTCCGACGAACTGGCGGGATGTATGATCACCTATCCATCTACCCACGGTGTGTTTGAAGAGACCGTTATTGAGGTCTGCCAAATCACACATGATCATGGTGGCCAGGTTTATATTGATGGCGCCAACATGAATGCCATGGTGGGTCTGTCGCGCCCAGGTGATTTGGGTGGGGACGTGAGCCATCTCAACTTGCACAAGACATTTGCCATTCCCCATGGTGGCGGTGGTCCCGGCATGGGACCGATCGGTGTAAAGGCACATCTCGTGCCACATTTGCCCGAAAAGGCAGGTGCTGTGAGTGCCGCTCCATTTGGGTCGCCTTCGGTTTTGACGATCAGCTGGGCCTATATCTTGTTGATGGGCGGCGAGGGTCTCACTCAAGCCACGCGTGCTGCAATCCTCAATGCCAACTACATTGCCAAGCGCCTCGAAGGGGCATATGACGTTCTCTACAAAGGGCCTACAGGCCGTGTAGCGCATGAATGTATCATCGACACGCGGCCCTTTGAGGAAAGCGCAAATGTGACGGTCGAAGATATTGCCAAACGCCTGATGGACTGTGGCTTCCATGCGCCTACCATGAGCTGGCCGGTAGCGGGAACGTTGATGATTGAACCCACTGAATCTGAAACCAAAGCCGAACTGGATCGCTTTTGCGACGCTATGCTGGCGATCCGTGCCGAAATTCGCGAAGTCGAAGAGGGGCGAATGGACGCCGAGAACAACCCGCTTAAAAACGCGCCTCATACTACTGAGGACCTCGTTGGCGAGTGGGATCGGCCCTATAGCCGCGAACAGGGATGTTTCCCTCCGGGCGCATTCCGGGTCGACAAGTATTGGCCGCCTGTCAATCGAGTTGATAATGCTTATGGGGATCGAAACCTGATTTGCACATGTCCACCGATGGACGACTATTTAGACGAGTAGCTCAATCGGAACTCAAAATGAAAAAGGCGCCCACGAGGGCGCCCTTTTTTACTCTAGCAATTGCCAGTGAATTGAACGATCAGTCCACCAAAGCCAGATTAACTGCGCTTTCACGCCCATCACGGCCAGCTTCCATTTCGTAGGTCACTTTCTGATTGTCTGCGAGGCCTGTAAGCCCTGAACGCTCAACAGCAGAAATGTGTACAAATACATCATTGCCGCCATCCTCTGGTGCGATAAATCCAAAGCCTTTGGTCGTGTTGAACCATTTAACGGTGCCATTAGCCATCCTTGTTTCTCCTGTACATTGCTGCCCGCGGAAGTGCGGCAGAACGGCGTAGTCAGTGCAAGATCGAATGACTGAGCCGTGTGGAACAGAAGGTCGATAGCGGTAACGTCGCGCGGGAATATTGGACGGGTTTTAAAAAAATTCAAGAATTCTTTGATTCCATTTTTGCGACACCGGCTTGAAGAACTGGCAATTTCCGCATGATTTTATGTGTGTATAAGAAAAAATTTTACCAGTTGATAAAATTTTTAACCTGTGCCAGCTTACACAGGTAGCCAAACGAGGACATGGGAAAAGACATGACCAATTCACCGTTAAGCGAAGGTATTGTGGCGGGGCGGTTGTCCGGCCCAGACCTGAATAAAAACTTCGCCGACTTACATCCGCGACTGGACGACCACGAAGCTTTGGTGGCAGCAGACCGTTGTTATTTCTGTCACGACGCGCCCTGCATGGACGCTTGTCCAACAGATATCGACATACCATTGTTCATTCGTCAAATCTCAACAGGCACGCCAGAAGCGGCTGCAACCACAATTTTCAGTCAGAATATTATGGGCGGGATGTGCGCGCGGGTTTGCCCCACAGAAACCCTGTGTGAAGAGGTGTGCGTACGTGAGACCGCCGAAGGTAAACCAGTTGAAATTGGCCGCCTACAGCGTTTTGCAACGGACGTTCTGATGGAGCGCGGTGTGCATCCATTTGAACGCGCGACACCCACTGGTAAAACGGTGGCCGTTGTTGGTGCCGGACCCTCGGGCCTGTCATGTGCGCACCGCCTGGCGATGTATGGGCACAATGTCACGGTGTTTGATGGCGCGGCGAAGGCCGGAGGTCTCAATGAATTTGGGATCGCGACTTACAAAGCAGTGGATGGATTTGCCGAGCGCGAGGTGGACTGGCTCATGAAGATCGGCGGTATCACCGTCGAAACTGGTAAGAAATTAGGCAATGGTCTTTCGCTTGACGACTTAAGCGTAAACTACGATGCAGTATTTCTTGGCATCGGTTTGGCAGGTGTAAACGCCATGGGCGTCGACGGCGAAGACAAAGACGGTGTTCTTGACGCTGTCGATTTCATCTCGGATTTGCGTCAGGCTTCGGACTTTTCATCGGTCTCTATTGGGCGGGATGTGGTGGTGATTGGTGGCGGCATGACGGCTATTGACGCCGCAGTGCAGGCCAAATTACTTGGCGCGCTGAATGTGTCTTTGGTCTATCGCCGGGGACAGGATCGTATGAATGCCAGTGTGTTCGAACAAGATCTCGCCACATCAAAAGGTGTCCGCATCATCACCAACGCGTCTCCAAAGGCCGTGATCGGAAATGGATCGGTGCGTGAGATAGAATTTGAATATACCGACAATGACCTGAGCCCGACCGGACAAACTGTGCGTTTGGCAGCTGATCAGGTTTTCAAGGCCATTGGTCAAACACTCGAAGGTGAGGGTCTCCCAGCACTTGATGGGCGCAAGATCGGTGTGGACGGAACAGGCCGCACCAGCGTCAAGGGAGTCTGGGCTGGAGGTGACTGCGCAACGGGTGGTGATGACCTTACCGTAACTGCCGTGGCTGAAGGCCGCGACGCCGCAGAAGATATTCACGCTACGTTGTTGGCGTAAGAAAGGGAGATAGCGACATGGCCGATCTCACAAGTGATTTCGTAGGAATTAAATCCCCGAACCCGTTCTGGCTGGCATCTGCACCACCAACAGATAAAGAATACAATGTGCGCCGCGCGTTTGAAGCCGGCTGGGGTGGGGTTGTTTGGAAAACCCTCGGCGAAGCAGGGCCCCCAGTGGTCAACGTCAATGGCCCGCGATATGGCGCAATCTACGGAGCGGATCGGCGTTTGCTAGGGCTGAATAACATCGAGCTGATCACGGATCGCCCGCTCGAGGTAAACCTAGAAGAAATGCTACGGGTCAAACGGGATTATCCCGACCACGCCCTTATTGCATCCGTAATGGTGCCTTGCGAAGAAGACGCGTGGAAAACCATTCTTCCAATGATTGCCCAGACTGGGTGTGATGGTTTTGAGCTAAACTTTGGCTGTCCTCACGGTATGGCCGAACGCGGTATGGGGTCTGCCGTCGGGCAGGTGCCGGAATATATTGAGATGGTCACACGTTGGTGCAAAGAGGCGACGGATTTGCCTGTGATCGTTAAGCTGACGCCAAACATCACCAATGTGCTTTATCCCGCAACCGCGGCACTGAACGGTGGGGCTGACGCGGTAAGTTTGATCAACACAATAAACTCAATCACCACAGTGAACTTGGATGCGATGAGCCCAGAGCCGATGATTGATGGTAAAGGCACCCATGGAGGCTATTGCGGTCCGGCGGTTAAGCCGATTGCAATGAACATGGTGGCTGAAATCGCGCGCAACACGGAAACCGCAAACTTACCAATCTCGGGCATTGGCGGCATTACTACATGGCGCGATGCGGCTGAGTTTATGGCGTTGGGTGCGGGCAATGTTCAGGTTTGCACGGCTGCCATGACGTATGGTTTCAAGATCGTAGAGGAAATGATCTCTGGCCTGAGCCAATGGATGGATGAAAAGGGCCATACCAGTACGGCCGATTTTGTTGGAATGGCGACGCCAAATGTTACCGACTGGCAGTACCTCAACTTGAACCACGTCACCAAAGCCGTCATCAACGAGGATGATTGTATCAAATGTGGTCGGTGTTATGCCGCCTGTGAAGACACCAGCCATCAGGCCATTGAAATGTCTGATGATCGTGTGTTCACCGTCAAAGATGACGAATGCGTTGCGTGTAATCTTTGCGTGAATGTGTGCCCGGTTGAAGGATGCATCACAATGAAAACGCTGGAACCCGGTGATATGGATGAACGCACTGGCCTGCCTGTGTCAGCCGACTATGGCAACTGGACAGAGCATCCCAATAACCCATCTGTACAAGCCGCAGAGTAGGGATTTATTCCAAAGACTTGTACGTTAGACCTGCAAGGTTTCTAAACCCGCCGCACAACATCGCGTTGAGTGGCGGGTTTTCTTCTTAAGGTGCACTTTGGATCGCGTTATCAAGGTTGCCTCTGTGTACAGGTGTGCAACACGTTCTGCGATTTCAGAGGTTGGGTTTGTAGGCGGCCAACTTCAACCCAAAGCCGACGAAAACTGCGCCTGTAACGCCTTTCAACCAGCGTTGAAAACGGTCGCTTTTTGCCAAGGTCGTGAGGCGAGAGAACACCAAAACCATCGTGCCGAACCAAATTGCTGCGATCATAGAGTGAATAACAACGAGCATGATCGATGCGCTGATCGTTGTTTCGCCAATGGTGACAAATTGTGGAAAGGCGGCGAGGTAGAACATCGACACCTTTGGGTTCAATGCATTTGTAAGTAAGCCCTCAAAAAAGGCGCGTGTTAGCGTTCGTTTGCTTTTTGCAGGTTTTATGTCCGCAACAGTTTCTATCCGTCGAAACGAAGCGATGAGTGCCTTTATCCCGATCCAGCAAAGATAAGCCGCCCCAAGATATTTTACGATTGCAAAAGCTGTTGCTGAATTTACGAGGATGACCGAAATACCCAAAATTGCCAACAATCCGTGCAGATAGAACCCGATCACAAAGCCCACCACATTGGCAAACCCTGCTAAGCGTCCAGAGATCGGAACAGTTTTGGCAATCAGCGCGCCATTTGGGCCGGGGGGCATGACCAGCAAGGATGCAACAATTGAAAAGGTAAGAATATCGGTCCAAGCCATGTTTGGCCTCCTAGTAAAGCGTTGAGCGTTTCGTGCATCAAGGCGTCAGTAGCTTTCTGAACAGTGTCTCTAGATAGGCCTCACCACCATTCAACACACCCTTTTCCCCTGCCATCAAGACCCTTACCTGAGCATCAAAATCTGCATAATGCTGGGTTGTGGACCAGATGGAGAAAATCAGATGCCTAGGGTCAGATGCGGACAGCTTTCCTTGGTCCATCCAGCGCTGAATCAAAGCACATTTCTCATCGAATAGCGGTTTGAGGCCACTTTCAAGATGCGGTGTCATGCGTGGGGCACCCTGCAGAATTTCATTGGCAAACAGACGGCTTTCACGAGGGAATTCACGGGTCATTTCGGCTTTACGCTGTACGTAATCCAAAATCTCCGCCAGCGGATCGCCTTTGGGGTTCAACTGTTCAAGCGGCTCCAGCCAGCTTTCCATTAACTGGTTTAGCAGAGTGACGTGAATGTCTTCTTTGCCATCAAAATAGTAAAGGATGTTGGGTTTAGAGAGGCCAGATTGATCGGCGATTTGGTCTAGCGTCGATCCGCGATATCCGTTGCTAGAGAAGACCTCGAGTGCTGCGTCCAGAATGCGCAAACGGTTGCGCTGCTGAATGCGGCTGGGCTTTTTGGGTGTATCTGCGCTGCTCGCCATTGGTCTGTCATGTTATTGGTTGAACCACGACCATACGGGGTCGACCAAGGCAGGTCCAGACTAGCTTGTCGCGCCAATCCCCTGCAGGATGATTTGCTTGATCGTGGTCTTGGCGTCATCCCACTGTGTGTCAGTCAATGGTGTACCGCTGTTCAGAGTGTCTATCTGATGACCAAAGTCTGCGTAATGCTGCGTAGTTGCCCAAAGCATGTACAGCAAATGGCGGGGGTCGACCGGGTTCATCCGACCTTCGGTGATCCACCGTTCGATCACGGCCATACGCCCCTCGGTCCATTCTGCTAAAGTGGTTTCCAGATAATCCTGAATGACCGGCGCGCGATGCATCACTTCGCTGGCCCAAACTTTGGAGCCTGCAGGGTGGCGTCGAGAGATTTCCATTTTGGCGTCGATATAGGCACCGATTCCCTCAATTGGGCCGTCAGCCGCGTCAAATACGTCCGCAGCCTTAAGCCAAATCTGAAAGATGTTCTGAACAACCTGCCTATACAGCGCTTCTTTGGTAGGGAAATAGTAGTGTAAATTGGCCTTTGGAAGGCCGGCCACATCCGCGATTAGCTGCATTGTGGCCCCGCCAAACCCCGCTTCTGCAAAGACTTTTTCCGCTGCTGACAAAATAAGCTTTTCGTTCTCTTGGCGGCGTTCTTTTTTGCCAATGGGGCGTGTGGCATTCGACATGCGGTTTATATCCGAGATTTATCTTGACCGGTTGGTCAGGTTGTGGTGCTCTTACCTTGACCATACGGTCAGGAAGCGCGTGAATGCAAGAGGCCCCAAGGCCCGAGGCGCGAAACGACAAGGGAGAAAATGATGTCAGCACCCGGTGAAAACCTAAAGATCAACAGCGACCGGTTGTGGGACAGCCTGATGGAAATGGCCAAGATTGGCCCCGGTATTGCCGGTGGTAACAATCGTCAAACTGTGACGGATGAAGACGGCGAGGGCCGCGCATTGTTCCAAACTTGGTGTGAGGCTGTGGGCTGTACCATGGGGCTCGACACGATGGGCAATATGTTTGCTCAGTATCCCGGTACTGACCCTGACGCGTTGCCCGTTTATGTTGGCTCGCACCTGGATACGCAGCCCACGGGTGGCAAATATGACGGTGTTTTGGGTGTGCTTGGCGGCCTCGAAATTTTGCGCACCATGAAGGATTTGGACATCAAAACCAAACACCCGATTGTGGTCACCAACTGGACTAACGAAGAGGGCACTCGATATGCCCCGGCGATGCTGGCGTCGGGTGTGTTTGCGGGTGTTCACACACAAGATTGGGCCTACGATCGTGAAGACGCCGAAGGGTTAAAGTTTGGTGACGAGCTAAAACGGATTGGCTGGTGTGGCGACGAGCCTGTTGGTGTTCGAAAGATGCACGCGATGTTTGAATTACACATTGAACAAGGCCCCATACTTGAGGCAGAAGGCAAGGACATTGGCGTGGTCACGCATGGTCAGGGCCTGTCGTGGACGCAAGTGACGATTGAAGGCAAAGACAGCCACACAGGGTCAACACCCATGCCAATGCGCAAAAACGCTGGCCTCGGCATGGCACGCGTGCTGGAAAAAGTCGACGAAATCGCCTGGAGCCACGCACCACACGCAGTGGGTGCTGCGGGGCATATTGATGTCTTTCCAAATTCGCGCAATGTGATCCCTGGCAAAGTGGTGTTTACCGTTGATTTCCGGTCACCGGATTTGTCTGTGATTGAAGATATGGAGCTAAGATTGCGCATCGAAGCGCAAAAAATCGCGGACGACATGGGGCTGACCATCGAATTCGAAAAAGTCGGCGGGTTCGATCCGGTGACCTTTGACGAAACATGTGTAACGGCTGTACGCAGTGCAGCACAACGACTGGGCTATTCCCACCGTGATCTGATTTCGGGTGCAGGCCATGATGCTTGCTGGATCAACCAAGTGGCTCCAACAGCCATGATTATGTGCCCCTGTGTCGATGGGCTGTCACACAATGAGGCCGAAGATATCTCGCGTGAATGGGCGGCGGCAGGCACGGATGTGTTGATGCACGCGGTGCTGGAAACAGCGGAGATTGTGGAGTGAAACCTACTGAACGCGATAACGCACACCATTTGCGAGTTGTTCGCCAATGAACAGTCTTTCAGAGAAATTCTCGGTCTACGTTGTCTTGGGCATGTTCGTTCTGACGGCTTATGTGTTTTGGGCCGCATCTGACAATGAACTGCATTTCTTCGTTCTCAAAATTTACGCGATGATGACGGAAAACTGGTTTCTTGTCTTTGCCGGCATTGGCGGCATTTTGCTTTATTATCTCAACACGTTCACCGTGATCATACTGGCGTCGGCGGGTTATATTGGATTTTTGGCCTGGCCGGATGTCGAACAAGATCAATTGCTTGCGCGCATTACGGATCACCTGGGCGAAGTGTCAGCCACAAGCGCACTGTTATCTGACGATGGATTTCGCGTGTATGCGATGCTGATTGTAATCGCATTTCTGGATGTACTAAACTTGGCACTCGTGCGGATTAGAGAGGGAAGAACCCAATGACAACCAAAGTAATCAAAGGTGGTACGGTCTGCACGGCGGATCGCACATGGAAAGCTGACGTTCTGATTGAGGGCGAAGTCATTAAACAGATCGGTGAGGACCTGAAGGGCGATGAATACATCGATGCCGAAGGGGCCTATGTGATCCCCGGTGGGATTGATCCGCACACACACCTTGAGATGCCGTTCATGGGTACAACCGCCGCCGAGACATTCGAGTCCGGCACATGGGCTGCAGCCGTCGGTGGCACCACGATGGTGGTGGATTTTTGTTTGCCGGGCGAAGACGGCTCGATCAAAAATGCAATCAACGAATGGCATCGCAAAAGTGCACCGCAGATTTGTTCTGACGTCGGCTATCACATGGCAATCACTGGCTGGAACGAGCAGGTCTTTACCGAAATGAAAGACGCCGTCGATATGGGCGTCAATTCATTCAAGCATTTTATGGCCTACAAAGGCGCGTTGATGATTGAGGACGACGAGATGTTCGCCTCGTTCAAACGCTGTAAGGAACTTGGTGCGCTGCCGATGGTACACGCTGAGAACGGCGATCTGGTGGCGGATATGCAGCAGCAGATGCTAGATCAAGGGATCACTGGCCCCGAGGGTCATGCGTATTCGCGCCCACCTGAATTTGAAGGCGAAGCTGCTAACCGCGCGATCACCATTGCCGATGCCGCAGGTGTACCTTTGTACATTGTGCACGTATCTTGCGAGCAGGCGCACGAGGCTATTCGCAGAGCGCGTCAAAAAGGTATGCGGGTTTACGGCGAGCCGTTGATCCAATTCCTGACTTTGGACGACAGCGTCTATTATACTGGCGATTGGATGCATTCTGCGCGCCGTGTGATGTCACCTCCTTTCCGCAACAAAGAACATCAGCAAAGTCTGTGGGCCGGCCTGCAATCGGGATCATTGCAAGTGGTGGCAACCGATCACGCGGCGTTCACTTCAGATCAGAAACTAATGGGCAAAGACAATTTCTGTCTGATCCCGAACGGGTCAAACGGGCTGGAAGAACGTTTGGCGGTTCTGTGGACCGAAGGGGTTGAGACCGGGCGTTTAACACCAAACGAGTTCGTTGCCGCAACGTCCACCAACGTCGCGAAAATCTTGAATATCTACCCTAAGAAGGGTGCGATTGTGGAAGGGGCAGATGCTGATATCGTGGTGTGGGACCCCAAAATTTCCAAGACCATCAGTCAGGCCAATCATCATTCGGTACTGGATTACAACGTGTTTGAGGGCTTCGATGTGAAGGCACAGTCACGCTACACACTTAGCCGCGGTGAAGTGATTTGGGCGTGGGGGCAAAACTCACAACCTCAACCGGGCCGTGGGCGGTTTGTACCTCGCCCTGCTTTCCCAAGCGCGAACCTTGCGTTGTCGAAGTGGAAAGAACTGACCTCGCCCAAGCAGATCCACCGTGATCCAATGAATATCCCGGCGGGGATCTAAAGCAATCAGGTCTCGCCAACAGGCGGGACCGCGACCCATAGCAAGCAAAACGGCCAGCGGAGCATACATAGTGACAACTGACCCGGTAATAAGCGCGAAAAATCTGTCGCTTACTTTTCAGACCAATGATGGCCCAGTGCATGCGCTGCAGGATATCAATCTTGATATTAACAAGGGCGATTTCGTGAGCTTCATTGGGCCTTCGGGATGTGGCAAGACCACGTTTCTGCGGGTGATGGCAGATTTGGAAAAACCCACTGCGGGCGAAATCACAGTGAACGGTGTCTCGGCCGAGGAGGCGCGCAAAGCACGGGCTTATGGCTATGTGTTCCAGCATGCGGGCCTTTATCCGTGGCGTACGATTGGCGGAAACATCCGCCTTCCGCTCGAGATTATGGGAGCGGACAAGGCCACGCAGGACCAAAGTGTTCAAGAGGTGCTGGAGCTGGTGCATCTGGAAGGCTTTGAAAACAAATTTCCTTGGCAATTGTCAGGGGGCATGCAGCAAAGAGCGTCGATTGCCCGCGCGTTGGCATTTCATGCAGATATCTTGTTGATGGATGAACCTTTTGGGGCTCTGGACGAGATCGTGCGCGATCATCTGAACGAACAGCTTTTAGAGTTGTGGGCACGGACCAACAAGACCATTGGCTTTGTCACCCATTCGATCCCCGAAGCGGTGTATCTGTCGACTAAAATTGTGGTGATGAGCCCACGTCCAGGGCGGACTGCGGATGTGACTGAAAGCACACTTCCAAAGGAACGTCCACTGGACATCCGTGACAGCGAAGAATTCATCAAGATCGCACACCGCGTGCGGGATGGATTGCGCGCGGGCCACGAGGATGACGCGTAATGCGCGGTTTTTGGTACAGAATTGGCCCTGTTATCACTGTGGTGATCGCCATCTTTGTGCTTTGGTATGCAGGCGCCGTGGCGCTGAATTCGGCTTGGGCCTATGACAAGGCCAAGCGCGCCGGGGTCGAGTTGACCACCTCCGAGTTGATCGCTGATACCATGTCGCAGAAAAAGCCGAAGTTGCCGCCGCCACATCAGGTGGGGGCCGAGATTTGGAAAACCACGGGTGACATGGTGTTGCGTGGCAAGGCGTTTTCCAAACGTTCACTGCTTTATCACAGTTGGATCACGCTAAGTTCCACGCTGCTGGGCTTTGTTCTTGGCACGGCTCTGGGCATCGGGCTGGCTGTGGGAATTGTCTATAATCGCACGATGGACATGAGCATTATGCCATGGGTGATTGCCAGTCAGACCATTCCTATTCTCGCGATTGCACCGATGATCATCGTGGTACTAAACGCCATCGGGATTTCGGGATTGCTGCCAAAGGCGGTGATCTCGATGTATCTGTCGTTCTTCCCTGTGGTCGTGGGGATGGTGAAGGGCCTGCGTAGCCCGGATCATATGCAACTTGACCAGATGAAGACCTGGAACGCCAATGGCAATCAGGAGTTTTGGAAACTGCGCCTTCCGTCTTCGATGCCATATTTGTTCACATCTCTCAAAGTCGCCATGGCAGCTTCACTTGTTGGGGCCATTGTAGGGGAATTGCCCACGGGTGCTGTCGCCGGATTGGGCGCACGCCTGTTGGGAGGTAGCTATTATGGCCAAACCATTCAAATCTGGAGCGCATTGCTGACAGCGGCAGCCCTTGCTGCGGCCCTTGTAGGGATCATCGGGTGGATTCAAACCCGCGTGCTGAAACGAATGGGGATGGCGCAATGAGTTGGTTGATCGCAGGACTTGTTGTTTGGCTGGTGGGCTGGGGTTTAAACGTTTGGCTCGCTGGGCAGCCCAAGACACGGTTTACACGTTTGCTGGTTCCGGTTTTATTTGGCGTCACGTTGATCGCCATTTGGGAATGCGTTGTTCAAGGGTTCAACATTAACCCGGTGTTGTTGCCGCCCCCTTCTATGATTGCTGTTCGGTTCGCGAGTTCTACCGACATTCTTTGGCAGGATTTTGTGCAGACCGTCATTAAAGGTGCGATGAGCGGTTACATCATTGGTTGCGGTGCTGCGTTTTTAACGTCGGTGATCATTGACAGATTCCCGTTCCTTCAACGTGGATTGCTCCCGGTGGGCAACTTTGTAGCGGCCCTGCCGATCATTGGTATGGCCCCTATTTTGGTGATGTGGTTCGGGTTCGACTGGCAATCCAAGGCCGCCGTGGTCGTTATCATGGTGTTCTTCCCGATGTTGGTGAATACGGTGCAAGGACTTCAGGCTACGGACCATATGCAACGGGATTTGATGCGCACTTATGCCGCCGGTTATTGGCAGACTTTGTTCAAACTACGTTTGCCAGCGGCGATGCCCTTCATCTTTAACGGACTCAAAATTGCGACGACCTTGGCTTTGATCGGTGCTATCGTTGCCGAATTCTTTGGATCCCCCATTAAGGGCATGGGTTTTCGCATTTCGACCGAGGTCGGGCGATTGTCCTTAGATATGGTTTGGGCTGAAATCGTCGTGGCCGCAATCGCGGGCTCAGCATTTTATGGCGGGGTCGCACTGTTGGAAAAGGCAGTGACGTTTTGGCATCCGTCTCAACGAGGTTAAGTATCGTTATTAAAACTACAAAAAAACTAAGTTCAACAAGGAGAGTGTGAAGATGAAAATGATTATCAAGACTTTGGGCGCTGCGGCGTTGGGGCTTGCGGCCTCGATCGCAAACGCAGCTGACGATGTGACCTTGCAGCTCAAATGGGTAACGCAAGCCCAGTTCGCGGGATACTACGTGGCGTTGGACAAAGGCTTTTATGCCGACGAAGGTCTGAACGTGACTATTAAACCAGGTGGTCCCGATATTGCTCCGGCACAGGTGATTGCGGGTGGTGGTGCAGACGTGGTTCTGGACTGGATGCCATCGGCACTTGCTAGCCGTGAAAAAGGACTGGCGCTTGTTAACATTGCGCAACCTTTCAAATCATCAGGTATGATGTTGACTTGCCGGAAAGATGCGGGTGTAGCGTCGCCCGAAGACTTTGCTGGCAAGACGCTTGGCGTTTGGTTCTTTGGCAACGAGTATCCGTTCTTGAGCTGGATGAACAAACTCGGCCTCGCGACAGATGGATCAGACGGTGGTGTGACTGTTCTGAAACAAGGCTTTAACGTTGATCCGATTTTGCAGGGCCAAGCGGCTTGTGTGTCGACGATGACATACAACGAATACTGGCAGATCATTGACGCGGGCCTGACCCCTGAAGAGCTGACCGTGTTCAAATACGAAGATCAAGGCGTAGCGACGCTTGAGGATGGCATGTATGTCATGGAAGAAAACCTCAAGGATGAAGCGTTCCAAGACAAGATGGTGCGTTTTGTACGCGCATCGATGAAGGGTTGGAAATGGGCCGAAGAAAACCCGGACGATGCCGCCATGATCGTACTGGATAACGATGCGTCAGGCGCACAAACTGAAGAACATCAAAAGCGTATGATGTCTGAAGTTGCGAAACTGACTGCTGGATCAAACGGTGCGCTGGACCCGGCAGCCTTTGACCGGACAGTAGACAGCCTGATGTCGGGTGGCTCAGATCCGGTTATAACCAAGAAACCTGAAGGCGCATGGACACATGTTATTTCGGACAAAGCGCTGAACTAATGGCCAGACCGAAAAAGTCTTAAGACTGGGCCAGAGGGAAACCTCTGGCCCTATTTTTAGTGTGTATACCAAACCACCTTTAAACAACGTCGCAGTAAGGGTTACCCTCGAATTCTACTTAGTAAGTAACTCGGCAACCTTTTGATCACTTTGCGCGCCAACTCCGGGTATTCGATTTCCCCCGCCAAAAGCCGCATGTATTGCATTCGGACAGTTCCCGAGCGGCGGAACGTGCTTGTAAATGCTTGGCTCCAGCGTGGGGCAAAGATGATGCGCCTTAGCCTGTTGGCAATCCGCAAAGACTGATGAATGTCTTTCAATGAGGCTTGATAGTATCCCAAAGCAGACTCTGGCCTATTCATGGCCAGGGCCTCTATTGCTGCTCCAGCTGCAAGTTGCCCGCTTTTTATTGCATGGGCGATACCTTCGCCAGTGATCGGGTCGATTAGTCCCGCGGCGTCCCCGGCCAATAATATGTTGCCGCGCCCCGGTATTTTTCGAAAGTCCCCAAAGGGAAGGAAATGTCCTTTGAAATGCTTCTGATCACCATTGTGGCCAAGCGCGTTCAAATACGTTGAAAACTTGTCCTTCATGTCGGGGTTCGAAGCATGAAGCCCCCCGATGCCAACCGTTGTGGAACCCATTTTGGGAAAGGACCAACCATAACCCCACTGTGCTGCTTCGAAATCAATACGTAGCGGAAGGTCGATTGGAGGTCGCCCGGTTTCTGAGACTTCGACTTCAAGCCCGAAGCCAATGGTTCTCTTATCAAACGGAGCACCAAATAAATGGCGCGCAGTGATCGAGTTTACGCCATCGGCTCCAATCAAGACGCGCCCTTGGATGCAATCACCGTCTCGAAACGTCACCAAATTATCGGTGAGTGTCGCGATGGCTTTGCCTGAATAGTCTTTTGCGCCAGTGGCTATGGCATGCCCAAACAGGGTTGCGTCCAAATCTATTCGCATTGTGAGATGCAACGGAGGAACATCATTCAAAACTGAAAGGCGTTCGTTTTTGTACCAAAATTCGATCTCGCGTCGCGTGATTGCCTGGGAGAAATCAAACTCGTGGCCAAAAACTTCGCGAAAGATTTGATGGCTTCGTTCTGTGAACAACCCGCCGCACAACTTGTTTCTTGGAAAGCTGGCTTTGTCGACCAAAGCAACTCGTGCACCATGGCGCGCCGCCCAGCAAGCAGCGGAACTGCCCGCGGGCCCGGCACCAATTACAACTATATCAAATTCTTGCGGCATGTTTTGGACCATGGAAAAGCTTTTACCAACTTTCACAGGCTGCGCCATAGCGGTAGGATGTGCAAAATTCAGAAGGAACCATTCATGTCGGAAGAAATCCAACCCACAGGCGAGGCAACTTTACGCACAGTCGCGATGCCGTCTGATGTAAACGTTAATGGCGACATTTTTGGTGGCTGGGTCCTGGCACAAATGGATATCGCTAGCGGTATAAAGGCGGCACAGCGGGCCAAGGGTCGGGTCACCACGGTGGCGGTTGATGCAATGCAGTTTATCCGCCCAGTTGGTGTTGGCGATATTCTGGGAATCTGGGCGTGGGTCGAACGCGAAGGCCGCACATCAATGGGTATTCGGATCGAAGCTTGGGCCGTGCGGTACCGCACCGGGCTTTCAGAAAAAGTGACCGAGGCTGTCTTTACCTATGTCGCGATTGATGACGACGGGCGTCCGAGACCCTTGCCGGAAGAAAACTAAAGGTCGCGCAGATTAGCGC
>ERZ1046740.1597-NODE-1597-length-15734-cov-4.583711_pt1 | contig 15734 bp, 10 predicted proteins | sample MGYA00383093_ERZ1046740 | MGnify/ENA primary metagenome ERZ1046740 (study PRJEB29581, sample SAMEA5548363) | metagenome | biome: marine; feature: coastal; material: water | depth 25 m | study: Short-term variability in the microbial, nano- and picoplankton... | reverse complement strand
GTTTATCATAAGTATGAATTTCATCCCACCATCGAGGCATCTAATTTGCTTAAAACACTTTCAAGGTTTCCCTTATTAAAAGAAAACTTTTAATAGTCTAACGGTATTTTTGGAGCTTTTCCGAACGGGAAAACTGCTTCAATCTCGCCTGAATAATATTATTAGATAAAGAACTTCAAGAAGATGATCGCTCAATTCTCTCTTAAACTTGCGACCCTCCTGCAACCTTACCTCTTCGAAATCTGTTTGGCCCAAATCGTGACGGTCTTGGTCCTCTGTAGTGATACGATCGACCGTTGTTTTCGTAGGCTACTACGCCCGAACCATTTTATCATCCGCGTGACTGGATTTGTGCTTTTAAATGCTTTTGGTTATGGCTTTGCAACCCTCGCGGGAGGAAGTGTCCTCAAACAATTCTATCTGCAGATTAATCTTTCGCTGAGATACCCAGTCATTCTAGGAATCTTCATATTGATCGGTATTATTGCTGAAAGAATGAAACGCTGCTAAAACTGGGAAACCATTAAATGAAATGATCACTTTAATAGGCATATATTTCAACTCTCTCCCTTTTCCTTCAAAAGAAAATTCCTACTAGTTATGAAACTCACAAACTCGCTTGTTCCTCTAACCTTTCTCTTGGCATCCCTGGCTCAAGCCAATCTGATCGCTTACTGGCCTTTTGACGATCTAACTGGAGAGATTGCGGAAGATGTCATCGGGGGATATAACGGAACGCTTATTGGGGGAACTTGGCTTGAGCCAGGCAGGGTAGGCGCAGGCGCTTTAGAGGGTGCAGGCGCCGATGAAATCTTGTGTCCCGCAGAGGCCATCTCAACCACCGAGGACCTCACCCTGGCTTGGTGGATGATCGATAACCAAAGCAGTTGGGGCACCATCATGGATAAGTCTTTCACTGATAGCACCTCAGGTTTCGATATTTTGGTTCGCCCGACGGGCACCGAAGACAGCCCGCTTCGCTTTCGGATCGGTGGTTGGCAGGCCTATGGCGGATGGGGAACTGAATGCCGGCTTCCTGCTGGTGCTTACGAGGATGGAGAATGGGTTCATATCGTCTGTGTTTATGACAGCACTACTGACACCGCTAGCATCTTCGTGAATGGCAAATTACCCGAAAACGGAACCCTTAATCCAAAAACCGGGATCGCTGGCGAGGGCGGATATTGTGAAGGAGTAAACAACCCCACCGCTCCGCTCTATCTTCGGGGTGGGAAGGAAACCTTTACGGGTATTCTTGATGATGTCGCGATGTGGGACAGGGCGCTGAGCCCTGAGGAAATCACTACAGTTTTTACCAGTGGTCCTCTTGCGGTCGAAAGGCCTGCCAAGGAACTCGCTGTTACCTCATTTGATCTCTCCGAAATCACGGGCGAATTCACCCTCACTTGGAACTCCAACGTAGGGGAACTCTATGCCGTCAAATATTCGACAGATCTCATCAACTGGGATGCCGATCTTGATGATGGGATTCTTGCCGATGAGGGTGAAACCACCTCAAGGACTTTCAACCTTACTGACCTCGATAATCCGAAAGCCCTCTACTTCCGGATCGAAAAACAAGAGGAATAACTTGAACACGGGCTCACGAAATATCAATTGGGATAGGTAAGAATCGATTGATTCTCGGTTAGCACAGGTCGTTATTTACGAACCTTTTCTCTAGAAGAAATTAGATCCCCCTTTCCAGCGCAAGCTTCCCTCCGGAATTGACTTCCTAGCAAGTTCCTGAAGTTGCATCATCTAGCGATGCAAGTCTTTATCACCTTCATAGGCTTTACCGCTTTCGTAGCATTCTACTCGTGGTTCCGCTTGCGGAAAGAGGAGCTCTCTACCCAAGATGGATACTTTTTAGGTGGTCGAAGCCTGACCGGTGTCGTGATCGCTGGATCGATGCTCTTAACCAATATTTCGACCGAACATTTGATCGGGATGAATGGGAGCGCTTACAAAAATGGGTTCATCATCATCGCGTGGGAAGTCACTTCAGCATTAGCCTTAGTCGTGGCAGCCACCTACTTTTTACCCACCTATCTAAAAATGGGATTAACCACTATCCCACAATATCTTGAAGAACGATTTGATGCCACTACCCGGACAATGGTTGCCTTGTTTTTGCTCGTTTCTTTCGTGGTCACTCTATTACCTATCGTTCTTTACACGGGAGCTATCAATTTAGAGAGCATCTTTAACATCTCTGGAACTTTTGGGATCAGCCAGTCGGCAGCGTTATGGTACACCGTTTTAGCGATTGGCTGCGTAGGTTCGTGCTATGCTATTTTTGGGGGCCTCAAAGCGGTCGCCTATAGTGACACTATCAATGCCATAGGATTATTTTTAGGAGGATTATTAGTTCCGATTTTGGCGCTATGGAATATCGGGGATGGTAACGTCTGGGGAGGCTTAGTGAAAGTCTATGAGCATTGCCCTGAAAAATTTAATGTGGTGGGTGCCTCAGATTCGGCCCTACCTTTCGGGACTTTGTTCACTGGATTGGTGATTAACCAACTCTATTTCTGGGGGATGAACCAAACCATCATTCAACGTGCCCTGGGTGCAAAATCTTTGGTAGAGGCCCAAAAAGGGCTCTTAATCACAGGGTTGTTAAAAATATTTGTCCCAGTGATCATTGTTCTACCTGGGGTGATCGGTTTCTATTATTTTGGAGAACGGTTTTTTGGTGACCAAGATCTCATTTATCCAGAACTGATCAAGAAGGTCCTCCCTTTAAGTTTCGTAGGATTTTTTGCGGCGGTTGTGATGGGCGCGGTCCTCAGCACGTTTAACAGTGTTTTAAATAGCACCGCGACCATCTTTAGCATGGGAATCTATAAGAGACTCATGAATCCCGGGGCAAATGATCGCCAAATGGTGCGGGCAGGGAAGACCGTTTCCATTATTCTTGCGGTCATCGCGATTTTAACAGCTCCCTTAGTAGCGGGAGCTCCAGACGGGCTCTATGACCTACTTCAACAACTCAATGGGATCTTCTTTATTCCTATTGCTTCAGTAATGCTCGCTGGATTATTTCTGCCCAAAATTTCAGCTCCGGGAGCGAAAGCCGCAATGTGTGTAGGGCTTGTGTTTTACATCAGCGCCGAATTCATTTTTAAGGTCGATATTCACTATGTTCACATTTGGGGTATTGAATTTGTTTTGAACATGGCTGTCATGTTTGCGGTGACACATTTTTATCCAAACCAGAATCCATTCCAACCGAAGGATCAAGGACTTGTGGAAATTGAAGAATGGAAACATACCAAGGTCTTTAGCGGCTTTTTGGTCATACTCATTGTGGGGATTTATATTTGGTTAGGCTGGCTCATCTAGTAAATGTCCCCAGAGAAATCTTTCCTAATTACAAAATCTTCCCAAAGATTATCGTCCCAATTTTAACACCCGTAGCCCCCAGCATGAAAAACCTAAAAGATAAAACCCCTGATATTGAAGACCTCTGGGAGGAAAATTTGCGTAGTCGCTATCCTGAAAATGGAGAGAAAGGGAACGAGGATTTTCGAGATTATAGCGATCCGGCAAGAGATACAGTGCGGGAGTTTTACCGCCTAAATCATCTTTATCAGAACTATGACTTCGTTCTTCAGAAAAAAGAGCAATATACGAAACTCAAGAAACGGAATATGAGCCTGTGGGAGGCTGTTGAATTCTTGAACACCCTCGTCGATGATTCTGATCCTGATACTGATTTGGATCAAACTCAGCACTTGTTGCAGACCTCCGAAGCGATCCGGGCTGACGGTCATCCCGATTGGTTTATCCTAACCGGTTTTCTCCATGACCTCGGCAAGATTCTCTGCCTCTTTGGCGAGCCGCAATGGGCAGTCGTGGGAGATACTTTCCCAGTGGGGTGTCAGTTTTCACGATCCATTGTTTACCCCGAATTCTTCAAGGAAAATTCCGATTTTCACGACCCACGTTTTAACACAAAATATGGGATTTATGAGCCGAATTGCGGCCTCGATAAGATCCAGCTTTCATGGGGTCATGACGAATATTTATACTACGTTCTTAAGGAGTATTTACCTGAACCCGCTTTGTATATGATCCGCTATCACTCGTTTTACGCACAGCATAAAGAAGGAGCATATGACCATTTAATGAATGAACATGATCATTCACTCTTTAAATGGGTTAAGCGTTTTAATCCTTATGATCTCTATTCCAAGTCACCAGTCCCTCCCAATGTCGCGGAATTAAGGCCCTTTTACGAGGACCTTGCTGCCAAATATCTGCCCGATACGATTGCATTTTAAATGCAAAGAGTGATACTTTAAGATGCCGCGAAAATAGAATGAAAAAAAGTACCAAGGTTTGTATTGTGGGGCTCGGAAGAGCCGGTCGTTTCCACTTAGCTTCGATTAAGAAACTTGATTCTATTGAGTTGAAGTATGTTGTTGATCCAGCCCTCTCAACACGGGATGACATTGTTCAAAATAATGATTTCATTTTACTAGAAGACATTGAAGAAGCGCTAGCAGATGACGAGCTTGATGCCGCGATTATTTCACCACCCACCCAGTTCCATTTTAATTGTGTGACCCGATTTTTAGAAGCCGGAAAACATGTCTTCACAGAAAAGCCCCTTGGGAAATCCCTTGCTGAAATTCAAGCCTGTTTTGAACTTTCAGCTAAGCAAGAAAAGGCATTATTCCTAGGATTCCAAAGGCGATACGACCGAAATTTCCGCGCTCTTAAGTCGAAGGTTGAAACCCTTGAGCCGATAAAAATTATTAAGACGAGCTCGCGAGACAACCCCCAGCCTTCATTAGATTACTTAAAGATTTCAGGTAATATTTTCCACGATATGTTGATTCATGATTTCGACATGTTGATCTTTCTTTTAGGAGACGAGCCTCCCATTTCGGTTTTTGCCTATGGCCACGCTTACGATGAAGACATCAGGAAGATTCCAGATCTCGATACCGTAATGGTGATTCTTAAATATAAGACAGGTTTGATTTGCTCAATCGATACAAGCCGGAACGCTATTTATGGATATGACCAGCGGCTAGAAATCTTTGGTGAGGGAGGCATGGCGATCGCTGAAAATGAGAGGAATCATACGGTGCAAATGCACACCTCACAGGGAATGGAGGTTCCAGCGATCAATGAGTCATTCCCAGAGCGATACAAAGAAGCTTATACTGCTGAGATCGAGGACTTTACCGAAGCGCTTTCACAGGGCCGATTAACAAACATTCCTCGGAATGAATGTATTTTAGGTCATTTACTTGCGAATGCGGCCCATCGATCTATTGAAACCGGAGCCCCCGTTGATTTTGAGGATTATTTAGCGTCCCAGGGCGTTGATTTGCGCGAGACCTAGGCCCCTTAGAGGTGGTGCGGAACCATTTGGCCCTCTTAATCCACCAATTCTTGATAAACCTTTTCAACGAGATCAACCATCCTGGCTAGGGAGAAATCTTGATAGACTTCCTCACTCAAATTCTGAGTTTCATGGCACACCTTATCCAACTCGCCTAATACAGATAGAAGTTCCGCAAGGAGCGGTTCAGGCTCAAACTCATAAAAAAGACGGCCCACAAAGTTATCGGCTTTTAGAATTTTATAGTTTTCCCGCGAAACCACTGGGGCCCAATACGCAGAATTTACCGGAATCACTGGTATTCCGAGCGCCAGCGATTCGATCGCAACTCGGCCCACCCCCAATGTCAGCGAAGTCTCCTTAAAAAGGGGGACAAGTGATGGCAGGAAACCATGAAAAACTACCGACTGCTCTGAGGATCCCGTGAAGGGTTTAGCAACTTCCTGCACCTCCACTAGCCGGTTCCCATCGCCAGCAATATGCAATTTCGCATTTGGGAATTGACGCAGCAACGAAGGCCAAACCTTTTTCAAAATGATAATCAAAGCCTGGCCATGACGCCGGTCTACCCGACTTGCATAAAGCAGATTTAAACCCTGAATCTTGTCTCTCGAGGCCCCACGGTCTTCTAGAGCCAGCCCATTATAAATCACGCAGCATTTTTCCCGAATTACATCTCTCTCTCTCAGAGTGCTTAACCGATTCGGAGCAACGACAATCATCCTGTCAATCCAACGACGCATGAAAGCAGGACGAGAATCTAATGATATCCGACCATGGATCGTCGCTACAGAAGAAATACCAGTGAGAATTTTCACAATCGCTGAAATTAGGATCGGTAGCCGCTGATGCCCATGGATGATTTCGATCTTCTCAGACCGAATGAGTTTCCTCACTTTAGAAACAGCCCCCAATAATCCAAAGTCAGTGAAGCGATGCTGGATAAAGGTTACTTCGGCATTCAGGCGCTCGACCTGCCGGCCTGATCCCGACATGACAAAGACTCGATGCCCGGCTTCTGCCAGCCCGTTCGCCAACTCCCGGACGTGCACCTCGGTCCCACCAAGATCAAAATTTTTCACCAAAAGTAGGACCTTCATATTTCAATAGGCCAGAGCCCTCTTTGCACTCCCTGACTCCTCCACTTCTTGGTCATTCCGGTCTATGCTGCAAACTTTCTTTTTATAACCCCAGCATTCACAATGATGGTGATGCTCCAACGCCTTTCGTCTTCTAAGCAGCCTCATGTTACGACGGTTCTTCAAAATAGATCACCCTTCAAGTTCAAACGAGAATTTAGCGCTACCCCCGAGCTTATTTGACATAAGCTTCGAGCCCTCTGGAAGATCACTACCACCTGCTTGCGGTGCGCGTATCAAAAAACTAAATAATCCCTCCAATCCAGATTTAGCCTTGGAATCTTATGCTCGATTTTACTCTTGTTCTATCCGTAATCGAACAAACCAATCAGAATTTGAATTAGAAGGTGGTGTGAGGCGAACTATTACCGATTCTGTTCCATCTCCATTATCGACCGGCCCTCTCTCCACTTGCATCGCCAAAGAAGCACTCGCCGAAGTCCAAGGGATCAGATTATTGGAGGCTTGCACCGTATAATTGAGCCCATAAATCGAATAACCATTCCCGGTCTCTCCTGAGGCATCTCCCGGATTGATACCGCGCAAACGGCGGTAGGTGAACAGAAGGTCTCCCGGTGTGATCGAATCTTCAACGAGTGTCGAAATAGCGGCATCTCCCCCTTTCTCAGGATTACCTCCGGTGGCATATTCCATGAGATTACACACTCCATCGAAATCCGGATCTGCCAACGCCGCCTCATCAATGAGAGTATAATCTGTAATCCACTGAGCATAACCCTGCGCCGCTTCCACAAGAACGGTGATTTCATCGACCTCGCCACTTTCTGTTTCAAGGCTCAAGACATGAGTCCCCGCCTGATCAAAAAGCACCGAAGAGCTCAGATTTTCATCATCTCCAAAAGTCACTGTGCCCGGGCCAGATTTCCTCATCCACTTCACACGCCCTAAAGGTAACCCGCTCGCCCGCGTTCCATCCAAAGTTAGATCAAAGGCAAGGTCCGAACTCGTTTGCGACCGTTGATGGACTTCCACTGCGATCACATTTTCTCCGGCCACTAGATCCAAAGGATTAAGCTCCCAATCGACGTCTCCTCCAACCGTATCCTTTGCTGGGGTGGAATAAGTGACTTCTCCGGGATCCATATTGATGCGCTCTACTTCATTCCCATTCAGATAAATCACTGCCCCATCATCAACTAAGAGACTTGTAGTCAGTGCTGAATAATCAGCCGGATCATTGAGATAAAATCTCCGCCGGAAATAAGTTGTGATCTGTTTTTGATCGTCTACTCCGCCGTAACTAACCTTGGTGATCTCATCATCGTCTCCATAACCAAACTTCGCTAATCCGACCTGCCAATCCCCATCAAGATACGGCAAACCTTTCCAGCCGACTGTCGGGGAAAAGCCCTGATCATCAAACTTCCAGTAATCTCCTGCTGCCACAAACTGTTGCCGCGATTGAATCAGCCCAGCTAAGTTTGTCTTGGTATTAACAACCACTGTCACATCAAGACCTGCATCAGGAACCTCAACTACCGCCAATTCATCATCAATGATTGTGATCGAAACGACTCCTTCCGATCCCACAGCAAACAAGTCAGTGGCGACCGGTGTTACAAAAATTGCCTCACGTCCTTCTCGTAGCGAATCATCGATAATCGAAACCTCAAAATCTACACTCGCCTGCCCTGCTGGTATAATCACTCGCTCGGGCACTCCTGAAAAGTCAACCCCGCTAATTGCATCACCGCTCACCACCAACGAGACCTCAAAAGCCTCTTCTATCGAGCCGGATCGCGTGACTTCAACGGTGGAAGTCGCAGCGCCATTCTCCCAGAGAAATCCGTCGAGAGCTGCAATCGAGACAACATTATCCGAAGCAACCGAAATCAACGCCGTAGCCTCCACCCCATCGGAAACTGCCGTCACCGTATAATTTCCAGAAAGGCTAGCGCTAAACTCACCGGTGAGAGAAAGATCGGCACCTTCTGGAGCCACCGACCAGATTGGCGTCACTTCCCCAAGATTGCGTGACCCACTCAATTCGAGATCAAAACTCAAATCACTACTCATCGCATCTTCCTGATGAATCTCCGCCGCGATTACATTCTCCCCCTCCACCAACAATTCCGGGTCAACTGAAAAATGAATCAGAATTTCCTCGTAGGTCGATGAGATCTCATTCCACGCTTCAGTTCCGGAACTCACGGTTCCCAAAGTCAAATTATCACGAGCAATCTCAGAGCCATTCAAAAAGACCCGCACACCATCATCCCGCTTCACCGACAACTTCAATCGTGATACTTCGCTCACATCCGTCACCGAAAACCTCCGACGAAACCAAGTCGTAGTGTGCTTGTCAGCAGCATTTGAACCATAACTCACAACCGTCGCTTGGCTGTCACCATAACCCAACTCGGCCACGCCAGACGCCCAAGCCGAGTCATCAAAACTTTCATCCATCCAACTCGTCCCCGGATTCACTCCGGTATCAAGATAGTTCCAAGTATCGCCCATTGGCACAAAAACACTCTCAGCTTGAGTATTGTTCCAAACTTGTGCTGTAAGCTGCACCGGGGTCGCAACATCGGACAAAGTATACCGAGGCGTCACCGTTAAGACTCGGGTAGGCGCTCGAGGAACCACTGAGCGATGACCCCAAAAATCTACCCCTTCAAGATCCGGACGAGGCGTGACAGGCATTGCCATCGATGATTGAAAAACCTCCCCATCTTGCATCGCCTTAATTGTGATTTGCGACGCAGTCGAAAGACCTGCCAAAAGATACGTCCCGTCCTCCATCGTGATTGATTGTTGATCCGAACCTTCCACGGAGACCCGCGCTCCCGCTACTGGCAGGCCGCCTTGCAAAACACGTCCACTCACCACTCCGTTGCTGGAGGGGTTTCCCACTTTAACCAAGACCCGATCTCTAGAGATACCCCCTTTACGATCCGAGCATGTCACCGTCACCGCATACCAGCCCACCCTGCTCCATCGACGACTCGCATTCGCCTGATTCAGACCTTCCGGTGCAAATTCATTTCCAATATCGTAATCCCACGCATACGCCAGCGCATCACCGTCCGGATCACTTCCATTCGCCGTAAAAGCGACTTCCTGGCCCACCGACACAGCTAAAGTATTTGCCGTAAGAGAAACCGTCGGGGAACGATTCGTTCCTCCTTCAAAAACCGCTGACAATTTTGGCTGAATCAAAAAGTCCGAACTTGCCGAACCATTGTTCAAGCCATGAATCGCGAGGACATTCTCCCCCGGCACAAGAGCCGCCAGACCCAAATCGACAATGAATTCTTGATAATCTTCCGCCAGACTGTCCCTGCGGTTTCTAGCGGCACCAGAATCCCATTCTAGAGACCCCGGAGCATTATCCTCCGCGATTTTCACTCCATTCAAATAAGCTACGAAGCCATCGTCATATCGCATCCTTAGTTTCAGCGAGGAAATATTAGCAAGATCAAGTTCCTCATTGATATTGAATGGGATACGAATGTAACAAGACTCGCTGTTGTTTCTCATCGACGTTCTTACATCCACCCCAAAATAAGGGAGGTAGTTTGAATTAGTATCGTAGCCCACTCCCAACAATCCTGAGAAAGGCCAGCCACTGTCATCGAAATCCAGAGCCGTCCAGTCTGTTCCCGTTGCTGTCAGAGAATCGGGAACGATGGCAGTGCAATCGTCATTTTCGCCTACAAGTGGCACTTCGTTTCCCGTCGCCAGATGGACGTGCACATCAATATACTCATTGGGTGCGGTTCCACCACGTGCGACCGGGGTAACGCTCACATTGCTTTCCGAATCGGTATAAGTCCGCCCTATCAAGAGAGGAGCATCCCACTTATCGCTATTATCTCGAGTCGTAGAGCCACTTCCTACCGACCCTTCATCGGAGTAGGGAGTCATGTCCAACAAGGTGCTTGTCCCTCCACCACTACCTGACCAATTAAATAGAATCCCGTTCAACAAAAAATCATTATCAGAATTTCGATTGGGCTGGCGCCAAGCCGTCCGATAGCTCAACCAATATTTTGGGTATAGTCCCCCTGAGGGAATCCGAATCGCCCGAAGTCCCGTGACGTCTTGATCGTCATTTTGGTATAGCCGATATGTCCCCGATTGATCACCCGTGGTAATATCGACAATGTCACTGTCAGTGACCCAGTCCAAGCGCCACTTTTCGTGCACCGTGAAATGCGGTAAAGCCGGATTGTTCATGTCACTTCCATTTTGCGCACTCATCACACTAAACCGATGTCCATACTCTATCCGGCCGGCACCATTGCTCGGGGTCGCTCCACGCGGGCTGAGATCGCTCGTATAGTTGTAGTAAGCATGCGATAATCCCAAGTTATGCCCAAACTCGTGACCCGACGTCCGCAACGAAGTGTAACCCTTTTGATGGTGACTTTTTCTTCCACCCACCTGCGCTATTCCGGCATAACCACCAATTCCACCATCCGAAATAATGGTGTAGAAATCATAGTTCCGATAGTCCCAGTCCAACCCCTTTGATTCCCCAAGAATAATCGCAGCAGCGCGTGCTTCGTCCATCATCTTACCCAGCCCCTGCTCGACATAACCCGACTTGTTTTCTGCCAAAGTGATGACGTCTGGAAAGACCGTAGTGACATTCAGTTTCCCATATGACGCAATGCGGTAATGCTCAGCAACATCGTCCTGATGACTCTGCGCTGTTGCTAGAGAAACCGGCTCATACGCTAGGTCCTGATCCGCAAAGCGAACTCGTAAATAAAGGATTCTCTTGCTACCCTCCGTCCACGTGCTTTCTGCTATCAAAGATTCACTAGCCCGGACTACCGCTGGCCCCGGAACATTTTCATCCGCCACTGTCTTTGCGATGTAAAAATCAAGCTCCTCTTCACTCGCAAACTGCCTTTGCTCACCAAAAGACTCGGCCAGCAATCCCTTTCGTAAAACCGGGTCAGGCGAAACTGCCATCACATCATCGATGGAAATCCCATGAACCGAAATCCGATCTTTAGTGAGCAACTCAGCCCGGCGACCATAAGTAAATGCTCGATAGCGCTTCTCATTTACCGTCACAAAACGCTCCTCGTCCGGTGCCCTTACCGGCCGAACAAATCCACCAGTATAGCAACTTACCACGCGCTCAAATTCTCCTGCATCAGAAATCGAAACCTCTAGCAACTCACTAATTTCTTCCGGAAGCCCTACTCGATCCTCATTCGAAATCGCTCTCTCCAAAGCCTCTCTTGGATTAGTCCTAATTAAGTGTTTCATTGTCACCCTCCGCTCTCGAGCAAGAATCAAGCCTTCATCCAAATCAATCCGCACGTCAGATTTGCGATACGATTTCAACCACTCCTGAAATTCTTCCGGCGCTTCCCAAACAACATCAATCTTTTCCAAATGCCCTTCCTTTTGAATCTGCTGACCTGCTTTCGCCTCTTCATACTGGGACTCTACAGGTCGCCGATTCAACCACACCAGACACACCAATAGAACAGGCATTCCGACACAGATAAATCGCACTGGTTTCATTAGTTATTAGAGAGAATTACGTATAAACCTCCTTGAGGCCAAAAGCAAATTCCAGCATCCCTAGGTGAGAAGACTAGCGCTTGAAATGCCGGTCGGCAAAGCACAAGTATTGTTCCCAATCATAGGCCGTGACTGCGTGTGCCCCATTCCGCAGGTGATAGCCGATCGTGCCTTGAACTGGGACGTTGGGTTCCGGCATTTGTAGACTTGGCAAGCCGATCTTCCCCAAAAGTTCATAGACAGGAGAAGCAGCGAGCGCAGCGAGAAATTCTCCTTTTGGATCAGCCCATTGGTCCTGAGTGGCGCTCGCGACGTAGAGAGGACGAGGAGCTACGAGCGCTAGCAGCATATGTTGATCGACTGGGAGGTCTTGTTCTCGATGAGCAAACTCTGTGTGATTCCCACAAAACCAATAGCCAACGGGCTTGATCATGTGGTGAATCCGCTCACCAAACTCACGGCGATAGAGCGCAGCACCACCACATCCTGAGTTATTGCTAATCACAAGGCCGAAGCGCTGATCCTGAGCCCCTGCCCAAAGGGCAGTTTTCCCAAGACGCGAATGCCCGATGACCGCAACCTGTTTCGCATTAATAGCCGATTCAGATTCAATGATGTAGTCAAGCATCCGCGAAAGACCCCATGCCCAAGCGCCAATAGTGCCCCATTCACCCGGATCAGGTTTTGATTGATCATCGCGATAAAAGAGCGGGTGAATGCCATCGGTGAAATCGTGTTGGTAATTGTCTGGATCAATATCTCCGCAATAAGCGGTAGCAACAGCATAGCCCCTTTTTATAAGTCGTTCGATTTGCCAACGTTCGTGGTAGACCCCTCGAGTAGCCTCGGTCGCTCGGTTATTCTTAATTCCGATTTGAGATTTCCCAGCCATCCATCGAGGGTTAATTTGAATCTTTGAGTCAGCATGGACAGTCTGATTGCCATAAAAATTGAGGCCCATAAAACAGGGTGCTGGTTCATCTGCTTGGTTAGGGAGGTAGACAAGGAGATCGATCGACAACTGCTGCGCGTCATCAATGATGATCGAAATCTGCTTGCGAGTGGCACTTCCATTGAGTGCTTGTGGATCAGTATCAACAATTCGAGTTTGGAAGGGACCAAGGTCTCTAGAAGGCGTTTTGCCATAGATATGACTCTCAAGAAGAGCTTGAAGCTCAGGACGTCGTTTTTCATGCCAGTTCTTGACGAACTCAGGGCCCCTAAGGTCGGACTTCAGTAATTTCGGGAGCCGATATTCGGGCACTTCTGCCTCAACGTATTTTGTGTCGGCTGGTTCGGCACCATTTAGAAACGAGAAGAGAGAGAGCAGGACGACAGAAAGCCTGATGCTTGGTTTTCCTTCCAGTGACTTAATCCAACAGATCATCCAACCACCATACGATTCCTGATCGAAGGCACCATCGAAAATTAGACTTAAGAGGAGAGGCTCGATTGGATCAAAATCTCAGCAGAAAAACTGGCCGCGTGATCACCTTGTTCCCCCATCTACCTCCCTTCCCTAATTTCCCAAATAACAATTTCAGCCCTTCAACCTTGAAAAGGATTCAACCTATTGACAGAAACACTCTCTCAACAAGAGTAAGCAACTTCATGAAATTCTTAAGCCAGTGGCTTTTCGCCGGTCTCATCTTGACGAACTTCACCTTCGCCGAGGAAGGCAAAGGTCTTAACCCAACTCCTCTTTTCAATGGCAAGTCCCTGCAAGGATGGACTGCGCTTCCTGGAGGGACTTGGTCTGTTGAAAATGGCGCGATCGTAGGCCGAAGCCCCAAAAGTGAAAAACGACACGGAATGCTTTTGTCCGAAAAGCAATATTCTAATTTTGTGGTAACCGCAAAATTTCGGGTTTTATCGGGAGACAGTGGGTTTTATTTCCGCTCAGACCGAGTCAAAAGCAACGTAAGTGTCAACGGCTTCCAAGTAGAGATCGACACATCTCAGGAAACTGGAGGCCTTTACGAGACAGGCGGACGAGCGTGGGTGAAAAAACCTGATCTCGGAGCCGTGAAAAAACGGGGCTACAAGGCCGGGGAGTGGACTAGCATGGAGCTCCGCGCGATTGGCCGCGATATCGAAGTCAAAATTAACAACGTCCTTTCGGCTAAACTGACCAAGGACAAAGGCCGGCTTAAGGGCCACTTTGGACTCCAGCTCCATGGAGGACAAAAAATGCACGTCGAATACAAAGATATTCAAATCACTGAACTGATCGAAGAAGCTGGCTTTGTAGAATTGTTTAATGGGCAAGATCTCACCGGATGGCAAACCAATGGAAACTGGGTTGTCGAGAAAGACAATGTTGTCACCTTAAAACCTCGCCCCGGCGAAAGCGGGTGGCAGCGTTACCCCGATTATCTTACGACAAAACGTAAATACAAAAACTTTGTTCTCGATCTCGAATTTAAGTTCAACAAAAAGGGAAACTCCGGGGTCTTCATGCGGATTGGCGATCTAGAAAATCACGTCGATCATGGTTTTGAAGTTCAGATTCTCGACACCCACGGAAAAAAGAAATTTGGGCACCATGATTGTGGGGGAGTGATCCGAACATCTGCTCCCAAAAAAATGGCAGTGAAGCCAGCCGGAGAGTGGAACCGCTACACTATTACCTTAAACGGCAGTCAACTTAAGGTCATCCTCAACGGAGACCTTATCCAAGATCTCGACTTGAGCCAATCCGCAATGAAGGATCGCCCGAATGAAGGATATATTAGCTTCCAAGACGAAGCAAAACGGATCTGGTATCGGAACGTCCGGATCAAGGAGCTTCCCTAAACGTTTTTATTCGATAATCCACCGGATACATACCCTTCTAAAGGCTTGATCCGCCTCTTAATTCTCCTAGTTTAGCTCACCCTTGATCGACGGCGAATTGCCTCCTCTTTCATCCAAAAGAAAACTCCTAACAATCAATCAATTCATGAGAAGTAAACGCATCGTCATTATTGGAACACGGACATGGGAGCTAACTTCCATTCACATGGAATATTTCGTTAACAACGATGCTAACATTGTCGGTATTTTGGAATCACCTACAGAAGGGATCACAACCACAACATCAGGTGGCAGCTCAAGCAAACCCATTCATGTGATCGCTGAAGAGCAAAACATCCCCATCGTTTGCGGTAAGCCCAAAGATGATGGCATCATGGATCAAATGCGTGATTGGGCTCCGGATGTAATCGTCGTCATTGGATATCAGTTCTTCTTACCAGACGAATTTCTCAATATCCCACCCATGGGCGTAGTGAACTTCCACACCTCTCTCCTACCCCGCCATTGTGGCAGACATCCAGGCTTCTGGACGATCTGGTATGGTGATGAGAAATCTGGTATGGCCGTTCACTTCATGGACTCTGGATTAGACACCGGTGAGATTGCCTATAAGTCGTATGTGCCGGTAGAAGATGGTGATACAGTCGATACGCTCTATGATCGAATCTGGAAAAATGATGAGCCTATGATCAAGCAGCTGCTCGATGATATTGAGACCGATACCATTCCTCGGACCCCCCAAGACAAAAGCCAATACACCTACAACTATGTCCCCCATGAAAAAGATTTTGAACTCGATTTCAGACAAGACGCTCAGCTGTTAGTAAATAGACATTTAGTGAAGCCCTATAAGTCATACATCGTTCTTAAAAACAATCATTACCCAGTTTACGAATGCCAAGCGATTGATGAACCAACGACATCCC
>ERZ1046740.1595-NODE-1595-length-15737-cov-23.864431_pt1 | contig 15737 bp, 16 predicted proteins | sample MGYA00383093_ERZ1046740 | MGnify/ENA primary metagenome ERZ1046740 (study PRJEB29581, sample SAMEA5548363) | metagenome | biome: marine; feature: coastal; material: water | depth 25 m | study: Short-term variability in the microbial, nano- and picoplankton... | reverse complement strand
GTCGACGACGGATCAACCGTTTCTTTGCCTTGCGTTTTGGCGTGGCAAGGGAATGAGCGACCTTCCGAGGATGACCCCATGAGCGGCGTGTTTGAAGACCTTCTCAGCGAAGTTCAAAAATTGCATGACTGCAGCGTTGTGCTTCAACAGTTTGGAGAGCTTCCCGAAAACCCCGAAAAGCAGATGGTGGAGCCGTTTTATATACCAGCGGCTAGCTTGATGGAGACTGACACCGACCTGTTCACCGATGATTTTGAAACCATCCGAGACGCAATCATCACGGCCTCGCCAGACGCTCATTGGCGAGAAACTTACAAGGGAACCAGAATTGCCGATCTGTTTCGTGAGCGGTTTGGCTGCTATTGCTTGATTGGCAAGGGTGGCCCGTATGTCGCCGACGATATGGCAATCTATATCGTTTACATGCCCAAGGGGCTTTACTATCCGTTCCATCATCACCCCGCCGAAGAGCTCTACTTCGTACTCGCAGGTGAGGCAGAGTTCATGATGAAAGATAGGCCCTCAAAAACTCTTGACCCCGGCGACCACGTTTATCACCCATCAATGCACCCTCATGCGACCCAAACACACGATCATCCGTTTCTGGCGTTGGTTCTATTCAAGGGTGAAATCGGCGTCACGCCTGTGCTGACTTTTCCAGACGGCGACGAGTGAATATCGCCGCGAAAACAAACCACACTAGGGACTACAATGCGTATTACCAAAATCCAAGTCTACAAGGTCGATCTACCGCTTGAACATCCCTACTGGCTATCAGGCGGGCGGCTTATAAATTTGAATGCCTCGACGCGACATTCGTGAAGCTTGAGACAGACGCTGGCATTACTGGCTGGGGCGAAGGCACCCCTTGGGGCCACACATATGTACCTGCCCACGGCCCTGGTATACGCGCCGGCATTGAAACAATGGCGCCATCTATTCTAGGTCTTGATCCGCGAAAAGTTCTTGATGTCGAACGCGCGATGGATCTTTCGTTACCTGGTCATCTCTATGCCAAGTCGCCGATTGATATGGCGTGCTGGGATATTGCGGGACAGGCAGCCGGATTGACGATTGCCGATCTAATGGGTGGCGGGTCGAGAACCCCCAAACCAATTGCTTCATCCGTTGGCGCGAAAACCATTGATGAAACGCGCGCTGTTATGGACCGCTACCGGCAACGAGGTTACGTCGCCCATTCGGTTAAAATAGGCGGCGATGTCGAGCGTGATATTGCCCGCGTTCGCGACGTTGAGAACATGCGGAAGCCCGGTGAAATCATCCTCTACGACGTGAACCGAGGTTGGACACGTCAGCAAGCGCTTCAAGTTATGCACGCGACAGAAGACCTCTGCGTGACATTTGAACAACCGGCCGAGACGTTGGACGACATTGCCGCTATTCGCCCGCTTCATTCTGCGCCGGTAAGCGTTGATGAATCCCTTGTCACGCTTCAAGACGCGTCAAGGATCGCAAGGGATGGATTGGCCGAAGTGTTTGGTATCAAACTAAACCGCGTTGGCGGGTTGACCAAAGCGGCGCGAATGCGAGATATCGCTTTGGCGCATGGGATCGATATTTTCGTAATGGCAACCGGCGGATCAGTTCTCGCCGACACCGAGGCATTGCATTTGGCGGCCACAATCCCTGATCAAAATATCAGAGCCGTTTGGGCGTGTCAGGATATGATAACCGTGGACGTCGCAAACGGCCGTGGGCCAAGAAATGTCGACGGCCATCTTCATCTACCCGAAGAACCCGGTTTGGGCGTGCATCCAGATGAAGACGCACTGGGTGACCCAGTTGCGAATTATGGTTCTTAGGATGGCATACTGTGCCACAGTGATGATCCACGAAGACAAAACGGAAGGATAGCTTCCCTGCATGGCAAAACCTGTTTCATCCATTCGCAACCTAGGCCCAGCATCCGAAGACCTCTACGGCCGCGCAGGTATTCCAGACGCTGAAACACTTATCGGATTGGGTGCAGATGCTGCCTATGCGAAACTTCTAAAGTCCGGCTCTCGGCCCCATTTCATTGGCTATTATGCGTTGGTCATGGGTTTACAGGGGCGGCCATGGAATGATTGTCAGGGCGATGAAAAACAACAATTGCGGGAACGCTTTGATGCGCTAAAGTCATCGAACAACCAACCGGCATCCGCGATTGAAAAATTCCTCGACAAAATCGGGGTCATCGAGAAGTAGAAAAATGACACATCCTCTAGTTACGCCCGAAATGATCGAAGCCTATCAACGAGACGGTGTCGCGTTCATCCCCGGCCTTTTTGCCGACTTCGTGGATGTTTTACGCGACGGGGTTGATCGCAATATGCGCGATCCCGGACCATATGCAGCCGAAAACCTAAAAGATGGGGAAGCCGGACGGTTTTTTGACGACTATTGTAATTGGGATCGCATCCCAGAATTTCGAAAATCTGTGTATGAAAGCCCGGCGGCTGAAGTTGCTGCGGACTTGATGCAAAGCCCGCTCGTCCAGATGTTTCATGATCACGTATTGGTCAAAGAACCCGGAACGAACAAGGCAACGCCTTGGCATACCGACGGGCCCTATTATTTTGTTTCTGGACGTCAGACCATCAGCTTTTGGTCACCTTTGGACACTGTTACTGACGCCACCCTTCGCTGCGTGGCCGGATCACACAAATGGGAAAAGCCGGTTCTTCCGACGCGCTGGTTGTCTGAGGAAAGCTTTTTTCCAAATGAAGACGATTACATGCCTGTCCCTGACCCAGACGCCGAAGGCATGACAACCCTCGAATTCTCAATGCAACCCGGAGACGCGGTGGCATTCAATTATGACATCCTGCACGGCGCGCGCGGGAACGAAACAACCGAGCGTCGTCGGGCATTCTCGTTGCGATTGGTTGGGGAAGACGCGCGCTATGTGACACGACCTGGGCGTACGTCGCCTCCGTTTCCGGGGCATGACATGCAAGAGGGCCAGCGCCTGCGCGAAGATTGGTTCCCAATTTTGTTGGACCGCCGATAGGCAAACAAAAAGACGCCCGAAAGCTTCGAGCGCCTTTTAAATTTTTTGAACAAACCGTTTGGTTTGTTTTAGCCTACTAGCTCAAGGCCTGAGAAGAAGTATGCGATTTCTTCCGCAGCAGTGTCCGGTGCGTCCGAGCCGTGAACCGAATTTTCGCCAACTGATTCAGCAAATTCTGCGCGAACGGTGCCTGGTGCAGCGTCTGCTGGGTTTGTGGCGCCCATAACTTCGCGGTTTTTAGCGATAGCGCCTTCACCTTCAAGAACCTGAACAACAACTGGCTCTGACGCCATGAATTCGCACAGTTCGCCGTAGAACGGACGCTCAGCGTGAACCGAGTAAAACTGCCCAGCTTGGGCCGTGCTCAGGTGGATGCGTTTTTGTGCAACGATGCGAAGACCAGCGTCTTCGAATTTTGCGTTGATTTTGCCTGTAAGATTACGCTTTGTTGCGTCTGGCTTGATGATGCTCAGTGTACGTTCGTTGGCCATGGTAGCTCCTGTCAAATTGCCGGAAACAAACCGGCCCGTATGAATTTCGCCGCTGCGATAACACGCAGGTGTTCAATTGGAAAGGGTAAGAAAAACTGTTCGCCAGTCTTTTGCACTAAAATCGGTTCACGCAATCCAATCCGAAGTAAAACCCCATGGTACATGGGCGAATGCTCTGCTAGTGCGCACGAATGTTAAAGATTACAGATATCTCCTACTCGGTCGAAGGCCGCCCGTTGTTCGAAAACGCAACGGCGATCATTCCGACTGGGCATAAGGTTGGCCTCGTCGGTGCCAACGGTACCGGCAAAACGACACTATTTCGCCTCATCCGTTCGGAATTGGCGCTTGAAGGTGGTCACATCTCAGTTCCCCGCGGTGCTAAAATTGGCGGTGTGGCGCAAGAAACGCCATCGTCGGACATCTCGCTGATAGACACTGTGCTTGCCGCAGACATTGAGCGCACAGCGCTTATGGCAGAAGCCGAAGTCACGACCGACCCAAGTAGAATTGCAGAAGTTCAAACGCGCCTTGCAGATATTGATGCGTGGTCAGCCGAAGCGCGCGCCTCCTCTATATTAAAGGGCTTAGGCTTTGAGTATGACGAGCAAAAACAACCCTGCTCTGATTTCTCTGGCGGTTGGAGGATGCGGGTTGCACTTGCCTCAGTTTTGTTCTCGCAGCCGGATCTGCTTTTGCTAGACGAACCGACCAACTATCTCGATCTTGAGGGTGCATTGTGGTTAGAGAACTATCTAGCAAAATACCCACACACCGTGATCATCATCAGCCACGACCGCGATCTATTGAATCGCGCTGTGGGCGGCATTCTTCACCTTGAAGAGCGTAAGCTTACATTTTGGACGGGGTCGTATGATCAATTTGCCAAAGCACGGGCACAACAAAGGGCTATCCTGACGGCGACTGCGAAAAAGCAAAATGCCCGCAAGGAACATCTCCAAAGCTTTGTGGACAGATTTCGTGCCAAAGCGTCAAAAGCAAAACAAGCCCAATCTCGTCTGAAAATGATCGAGAAAATGGATATGGTGACTGCACCAGAAGAAGCGGCAAAACGCAAATTTACATTCCCCTCGCCCGAGGAGCTTTCCCCCCCGATTATCAACATCGAAGGCGGCGTTGTGGGATACGGTGATACACCAGTTCTAAAAAAGCTGGACCTTCGCATTGATCAAGATGACCGAATTGCGCTTTTGGGCAAAAACGGTCAGGGCAAATCCACGTTGTCTAAGCTGTTGTCAAATCGCTTGCCCAAAATGGCTGGCAAAATGACGACGGCGAATAAGCTGCGTGTTGGATACTTTGCACAACATCAGGTCGACGAATTGTTCATCGATGAAACACCGATTGAGCATCTGCGCCGTGAACGCCCTGAGGCTACCCCTTCCAAGCTGCGGGCAATGCTTGCCGGATTTGGTTTGATGGCAGATCAGGCTGAAACGGTTGTTGGCCGCCTTTCGGGTGGGCAAAAAGCCCGTCTATCGTTGCTCTTGGCAACTCTGGATGCGCCTCACATCTTAATTTTGGACGAACCGACCAACCACCTAGATATCGAAAGCCGCGAGGCCTTGGTCGAGGCGCTTACTCAATACACCGGTGCCGTCATTTTGGTCAGCCATGATATGCATTTGTTATCACTGGTGGCAGATCGTCTCTGGCTCGTCGCCGATGGGACCGTGATCCCGTTTGAGGAAGATCTGCAAGCCTATCGTAAATTTCTATTGGCGCCTGAAAAGCGTGATCAAAAAGAAAAGGCTAAACCAAAGCCGAAGAAACTATCACGCGATGCCGTTGTCGGACTGCGTAATGGCGTTCGTAAATGCGAAGAGCGCCTGCAAAAGCTGGTTGAGATGGAAGAAAAGCTTTCGTCAAAACTGGCAGATCCCTCGCTATACGATGAAGGTAAGGCCAGCGAGCTTGAGGTTTGGAACCGAAAATATGGTGAAGTCCGCGATGCTATTGGACGCGCGGAAACGCTTTGGCTCGACGCTCAGGAAAAGCTGGAAAAGGCACAGAGCTGAGGCGAGTTGACAGAAACACTGACAAGTCTCACTCTCACACTATCGACCCAATAGGACTGCCATGGATACCACCATGTTAATTACGGCCTTCGCGACTTTGTTCGTCGTGATAGATCCAATCGGTTTAATGCCGCTCTTTGTCGCGCTCACCCAAGGGGCAGATGCAGCCCATCGGCGATCTGTCGCCCTAAGGGCTTCTACTATCGGATTCGTGGTTCTTTTACTGTTCGCATTATTTGGAGAAGCAGTCCTCGGGTTCATTGGAATATCAATGTCTGCGTTCAGAATAGCTGGCGGAATATTGTTGCTAATTACTGCGTTGGACATGTTGTTTGAACGACGCACAAAACGGCGAGAAGACAAGGTCATGGATCTTCCTGACCCATCGGTATTTCCCTTGGCAACCCCGTTGATCGCAGGCCCGGGAGCTATCGCATCTATCATTCTATTGATGGGACAAGCCGATGGCATGCTTGGTTCAGTCACCATTATTGGCGTGATGGCAGGTGTTATCGCTTTGGTATTTCTGTTGTTTATTGCAGGGGGTATGTTGGAAAAGGCGATTGGGCAAACCGGTATCAACGTAGTCACCCGTTTGCTGGGAATGTTGTTGGCTGCTCTTTCCATTCAATTCATTATCGACGGACTGCTTTCGATCTCGTGGCCGGTGTAATTGGATAATCTACCCCCCATATTGAAAGCATGACCGGAGATCAGATCGCTTCCCTCGCCTATTTGGGGCTATTGCTTGCTGTTGTAGGTGGATGGTTTTTTGCGCAGAACCGCCAATCCATCGGCAAGACAGCGCAAATGGCAATGCTGTGGGGGTTGATATTCATAGGCGTCATTGCGGCCAGAGGGCTTTGGGATGACATCCGAACAACGACAATACCATTTCAAGCAACCACGCAAGACGGCTATATCGAATTACCCCGTGCTTCGGATGGTCATTTCTACGCGGTTGCCAGACTTAATGACGTTCCAGTTGAGTTTATGGTGGATACTGGGGCAACCCAGATTGTCCTGAACTACGATGACGCCAAACGCATAGGGTTTGATCCTGATACGCTTCCATTCCTAGCGCGGGCAGAAACGGCAAACGGTGTCGTCAAGATTGCCTTTGACAGCGTGGATACCATGAGCTTTGGCCCATATGTGGATGAAAATGTAAGGGTTTCCATCTCGAAAGCAGATATGGGAACGTCGCTTCTAGGCATGAGCTATCTTGGCAGGTTCGATCTGTTGCAAATTTCAGGCGAGAAAATGTCGTTGGGGCGCGAGGCGAACTAGCTCTCTGCTTTTTTCTGCCAATTGCCGCTTTCTTCAGACCAATATTGGGCCGAGCAGCCTGCGTCCGTTAGCGTTTTCCACTGCGTGCGTGCAACTCCAAGCGCATCCTGATCGTTGCCGTCGAAAATAACGCAAACCCGTTCGTTCGCAGCCACTTCGGACGGGTCAATTTTGGCGCCGTCAATGCTGATAAGGCAAGCAGCTCCGTTAGCAAAAATGGTCGAAGCTCCAAGCAGAATCGGTTGATCGGCGTCATGATCGCCACCTTCAAGACCATGAGGAAGGAAACTGTCGTCGCTTCCAAGCCATAGTTTTTCATCCAGCCACTTCAGACGCTCTCTATCGCCACCACGCACATAGACTCGCCACCCAGCCTGAAGGGATTTTGCCAACAGGCTTGGCAAAGTCACCTCTAGCGGACGACGTGTAAGGTGATAGAAATAAGCGGCGCTCATCAGCCTTCGAACATATCTCGGATCATACGATCAAGGGCCATAACGCCCCATCCAGTAGCGCCACCTGGGGCAAGCATCGTAGGTGTCTTTTGCTCGGCAACGCCAGCGATATCAATGTGAATCCACGGCATGTCTTCTTGGACAAACTGATGGAGGAATTCTGCCGCAGTACAAGACCCCGCCGCGCGTCCACCAGCATTTTTCCAATCAGCGATTTTGGATTTCATTGCATCCGCATAACCAGCCCCCAAAGGCATGCGCCAAGCGCCCTCGCCCTCGGCATTTGAAGCTTTCAGGAAGCAATTGCACAGTTCATCATTGTTTGAAAATACGCCTGCGTTTTCATGACCAAGTCCAATGATGACCGCACCTGTCAATGTTGCCAGATCAATCATACCGATTGGGTTAAAACGATTTTGCGCATACCACATGACGTCACACAAAACCAAACGGCCCTCGGCGTCTGTGGTGATGACTTCAATAGTGTCGCCCTTCAGTGAGGTCACGACGTCACCAGGGCGGTAAGCATCCCCTGACGGCATGTTCTCTACCAATCCGACCAGACCAACCACGTTGGCTTGGGCTTTACGTAGGGCAAGTGATTTCATCACACCTGTAACAACACCAGCGCCTCCCATGTCCATGGTCATATCTTCCATGCCACCGGCAGGTTTAATGCTGATACCGCCGGTATCAAACACAACCCCTTTGCCGACAAGCGCCAGCGGGGCTTCGCCATCTTCGCCACCGCTCCATTGCATGATCGCAACTTTCGACGGGTAGACGCTGCCCTGACCAACGGACAGGAGCGCGCCCATACCAATTTCAGCGAGTTGTTCTTCGTCAAGGATTTCCACCTCGACGCCTAGATTTTGCAAGCCCTCAATGCGCTCAGCAAATTCAACAGTCGTAAGGACGTTTGCAGGCTCGTTCACCAAATCACGTGTCATGAACACGCCTTGGGCGACCGCAAGCGCAGACTTGGACGCGGCCTCCAACACTTCGACATCGCCGCCCATGACCGATACGTCTTTACTGGGCGATCCGGGCTTCAAAGTCTTGTGATCCGTGAAGTCATATCCACGCAAAGCAACGCCCATAACGATATCTTCGGCATGTTTGTTCATTCCGGCGACGATCAAAAGCAACTCTGAAGACGTACCTCCGCCAAGCTTTGACAAAGCGGCACCAGCTTTGCGGGCGTTTTCAACCGAGGGCCTTTTTTCAAGCTTGATCAGATCAACCGCTTCTGCAGCCATGCCAGTTGGCCATGAAATCGAAATAACGTCGGCTTCTTTTGCCTTCTCAAATTTATCGCTTTCGATGATACGCTGTACTACACCTTTGGTCAGTTTGTTGATCCGGCGCGCGGCGCGGGACAGTTTGGCATCTGGGGACACAAGAAAAGCAACACGCCCCTCAGCGGTTGCAATCACATCCAAATCAAGATCGTTGAACGAAAAATTGGTAACTTCGGTCATTCTGCGCGTCCCTGTCAAAAAATTGTTAAGCGAGTCCTAGCCTGTGCTGCCTCAATTGGCCAGATAGCAGTTTTCGAGGCTTTCCGATTGAGGTAGTCTCACCGAAAATGAATCCCCGTATGAGAAAGAGCTTTGGGCAAAACCGACAGATACATTCTCGGCCAGTTGATGGTGCTATTCGGGTTCTTCTCGCTCGTGCTGGTATCGGTTTACTGGATTAACCGTGCCGTCGCGCTATTTGACACGCTGATCGGCAGCGGCCATTCGACTTTGATCTTTTTGGAGTTCTCGGTTCTTTCTTTGCCAAACGTCATTCGTATGTCGTTGCCTTTGGCAGAGTTTGCAGCGGCGGCCTATGTTTGCAACAGGCTGATCACCGAAAGCGAAATGGTAATCTTACAAACCACGGGTGCTTCGCCTTGGCGTTTGGCGCGCCCTTTTCTTTGGTTTGGTGCAATTGTCGCTCTGATGATGTCACTGCTGACGCACTATCTGGTGCCTGCATCATCGCAGCAGCTAGAGGTCAGAACGGCTGAAATTTCACAAAGCGTGACGGCGAAACTGCTTACGGACGGTACATTTTTGCATCCCACAAACGGCGTTACATTCTACATCCGAGAGATTACGCCCGAAGGTAAACTCGAGGACGTGTTCCTGTCCGACAACCGAGGCGACGAGTCGACCACAGTATTTACCGCAGCAGAGGCGTTTTTAGTCAGAGACGGCGATGCATCAAAGTTGGTAATGGTCGACGGAATGGCACAAGCCCTTACAGTGGACGGGCGACTATCCATCACAAATTTCAAAGATCTGACCTACGACATTAGCTCTCTGATCAAGAAGGTTGGTCCAGCACGCCCACGTTTACAATACACGCCCACGCTCGATTTAATCTTTAACGCAGAGCAAGTGGCAGAAAATACGGGCTCTTCACTGGGCCGTATTCTTGAGCATGGCCACGGACGTATTAGCCAAGCCCTATTATGTATCGTCGTCGCGTTACTCGGCTGTAGCACACTGATTATGGGTGGCTTTAGCCGCTTTGGACCAGGACGATACATTGTCGTAGCATTGTTTTTATTGGTTTTTGTCAAGATTGTTGAAAGCTCGGTCGCTGATACCGTGCGTGGGGACCCAAACATGTGGCCGCTGGTCTATCTGCCGTTTGCCAGCGGGCTTCTAATCTACATTTTTCAACAAGCCGTAACTGCTGGCTCTATAAGGCTTCGGCCCAAACCGAAAAAAGCAGAGGGGCAACTCTGATGAAACTTCATTTCTATTTCGGGCGTAAGTTTCTGTTTTACTTTTTCGGCCTTACCTTAGGTTTCATTGTGCTTTTGGTACTGATTGACCTAATCGAAGAAGCACAACGGTTTGAAGCTGGGGCCGTGTCCTTTGCCGAAGTCCTTGGCTTAACTCTGCTCAAAACACCTTCCAGCATGTACACGATAATGCCGCTAATTGCCGTGCTCTCGGCTTTGGCATTATTCTTAGCCCTGGCGCGAAGCTCAGAACTCGTTGTCACTCGGTCGGCAGGAAGATCAGCCCTTACCGCTCTTTGGGCGCCATTTTTGCTGACCTTGGCAATTGGCGTTGGCCTGATAACAGTTCTCAATCCTATCGTTGCCGCCACATCCGAACGCTACCAAACCCTTAGCGACAAATACCGAAAGGGCGAAACCGCCACTTTTTCGATTTCAAGCGAAGGATTATGGCTACGTCAGGGATCCTCATCAGGGCAAACCGTCATTCACGCAGGAGGTGCCAACCATGACGGGACCATTCTCTATGACGTGTCGCTTATTGCTTTTGCTCAGGGCGGAGGACCGATCCGACGAATTGAAGCCAAGACAGCCCGACTTGAAAGCGGCTATTGGCGATTGTTCAGCGCAAAAGCATGGCCGATGGTTGCAGGTCTTAATCCTGAAGTTAACGCCAGCGAATTTGCAACCTTGCGCGTGCCCTCCACCCTGACCCGAGAAAATCTCTCGGACAGTCTTGGCGAACCGTCAGGCGTTCCAATTTGGGAGATGCCTGGCCATGTTCAGGCGCTGGAAAACGCAGGTTTCTCAGCCCGGCGCCATCGAGTTTGGTTTCAAATGGAGTTGGCGCGTCCGCTGTTTCTTGCGTCCATGGTCTTAATTGGTGCTGGCTTCACGATGCGACATACGCGATTTGGGCACACCGGTTTGATGGTGCTAATTGCGGTTCTATTGGCGTTTGGCCTATATTTCATCCGCAACTTCGCTCAGATCTTGGGCGAAAACGGCCAAATCCCAATCCTATGGGCAGCGTGGACACCGCCCATTGCGGGAACGCTGTTGGCTCTTGGCATCATCCTGAATATGGAGGACGGATGATCCGCCACCGTCTTCTTCAACCTCTTGTATTTCTGCTTATCACGGTGTTCAGCGCCCCTGCTTTTGCGGCTGATCCGGCTGTTTTGATTGCGGACAAGATGTTCATCGGCACAGACGGAATTCTAGTCGCCGAAGGCAATGTCGAAGCTCATCAAGGCAATCTCAGCTTGACCGCGAGGCGTGTCACATACGACTCAAGAACAGACACACTAAAACTCGATGGGCCAATTCGTCTTCAGGATGGTCAAGGTAGTGTTATTCACGCTGACGACGCTGAATTGGACCCAGATCTGATCGAAGGTTTGATGACGGGTGCTAGGCTTGTTCTCAACGAGCAGCTTCAACTTGCGGCGGTTGAATTGAGCCGTTCAGAGGGTCGCTACACGCAGCTATACAAAACGGTGGCAACCTCTTGCCGAATTTGCGGCGATGACTCACCACCGATTTGGCAAATCAGAGCAGAAAAGGTTGTTCATGACGCCGAAGATCGGCAACTCTACTTTGAGAACGCACAGTTTTTGGTTTTTGACACTCCGGTCGCCGTCATTCCACAGCTGCGCATGCCAGATCCAACTTTGGATCGTTCCACCGGTTTTCTTGTGCCCTCTGGGCGAAGTAGTTCGCTGCTAGGTATCGGTTTCAAAGTTCCGTATTTTGTTACGATTGGCGATGACAAGGACATAACCCTTACGCCTTACCTGTCTGACAAAACTACGACGGTTGAATGGCGCTACCGGCAGGCTTTTGCAAACGGCAGTTTGATCGCCGACGGCGCAATCAGCTCTGACTCATTGGTCGATCACACGCGCGCCTACATAATAGCTAATGGGCAAACTGACCTTAGTATGGGTTACGAGTTGGCATATGACCTCGAGCTTACGTCCGATCCTTCTTACCTCTTGGATTATGGGTACTCTGGTAAAGACCGATTGGATTCATCGATTTCGATTAATCGCATTGAACGTAACGAGTATTTCTTAGGCGACCTAGTGCACTACCGCACATTGAGAGATACCGAAACGAACGAAACTCAGCCAACAATCGTTGCAGCTTCAACATATGAGCGTCAATTGGAGCAACTTGTATTTGGCGGCGATGTGTCACTCGGGGTCGAGGCCGTTGGTCTTTTGCGGACTTCAACAGCAATTAATGACGGAAGAGATATAGCACGGGCACGCGCGGTTGCGGAGTGGCAGAAAACGGGTGTTTTGGGCAGCGGTATAGTCATCGAAAGGCACGCCCTTTTGGATGTTAGTGCTGCAACAGTTGCACAGGATAGTTCAAGCGACGACTACGTGTTTAATGTCAGCCCTTCCCTTTACGCCAACTTTCGTTGGCCATTTTCAGCACAAAACGACGATGTGGGATATTTGTTAGAGCCTGTTATGCAACTAGCTTGGTCTGACACGGTCAACAATACTCCAAATGAAGAAAGCACGTTGGTAGAATTTGACGAGGCTAATCTTTTGGACTTCTCTCGTTTCCCTGCATCGGACAGAGTCGAAGAGGGAGTGCGCTTAGCACTTGGTGCAAATTGGACCCGAATTGATCCGAAGGGGTCGACGACGCGTCTAAGCATGGGACGCATAATTCGAGACGCTGCTGATCCAGACCATACTCTAAGCAGTGGACTTCAAGGAATACTATCTGATTGGCTGGTGGCGGGCCAGGTGACCAATGAATCCGGTTTTGAGATGAGTTCACGCGCCCTTTTTGACAATGATTTTGATTTCTCAAAATCTGAAAGCCGACTTACATGGAATGCAGATTGGGGCAGTGTTTCTGCGACCCATATTTGGCTTGCTGAAGATGCTGCTGAAGACAGGGATGATCCATTGTCTGAAATCGACATATCCACACGTTTCAACCTTTCCCGCCACTGGGTTGGACAAGTCGATTGGCAGTATGATCTCGCGGTTGAACGCATCGTGAGTGCCGGTTTAGGTGTCGAATATCAGAACGAATGCATTGATATGGTATTGTCGGCCTCACGCCGTTTCACATCGTCTACGACGGTCGATCCAAGTACTGATTATGACTTTCGCATAGGTCTACGCGGTTTCGGCGCTGGACGTAGCGGCGCGGATGTCATACGAAAATGTGGCAGGTAAGAGGGATTAACAGAATGCGTCTATTGAGCTTTGTCCTTTTGGCAGTTGCCTTCATGGTGCAACCCCTATCGGCTCAGGGTCTGTTTTCCCCTGTGATAACCGTGAATGACGACGTGATCACGAAATATGAACTTAACCAGCGCGTCTCAATGCTTGGTGCATTGGGTGCTCGGGGCGATCTTCGCGAACAGGCGATTGACGGATTAATCGGTGACCGTGTCCGTGTAGCCGAGGCCAATGCTCTGGGCGTTGTTGCGACTAACGCTCAGGTAGACAAAGCACTTGAAGATTTTGCTGCCAGAAACGGCCAATCACTTGATGGTGTCTTGGGCATTCTTTCCGCAAAGGGTGTTTCAAAAGAAACACTCCGCGATTTCGTAACTTCGAACTTTGTGTGGCAGTCGCTAATTCGCCAACGATTTGGCGGAGGCACAAGCGTTTCTGACGCAGAAGTCGATGCGGCCCTTGCCGCAACCGGTGAATCAACCAACCTCCGAGTTTTAGTTTCCGAAATCGTTTTACCGCTGATCGAAGGCCAAGAGGAAGAAATCCGCAAACTGGCCCAAGACATTTCAAAGCTCAGATCTCAGGATGAATTTGCAAACGCTGCAAAACAGTTTTCCGTTGCAGGAAGCCGTGCAGATGGAGGCAAGTTGGATTGGATACCATTGTCCAACCTGCCGCCTGCGCTTCGTCCTGTTTTGCTTCCTTTGGCAATAGGCGAAGTGTCTGACCCACTTGAGTTACCAAACGCGGTTGCATTGTTCCAAATGCGCGGCCTGTCGGAATCCGCACCAACCTCTGGCAGCGTTTCTAGCGTTGAGTATGCCCTTGTGTCAGTCGCCGCATCCGAAGGATCGCCTGAACTATCATCTTTGTCTCCAATCGCAGACAAAGCACTGCGCTGCGATGACCTTTACGGACTGACAAGTTACCTGAGTGGCGCAACCGTCGAAATTCGTACACAACTGCCAAACGATGTCCCGCGCCGCGAATCTTTGTGGCTTGCGCGTTTGGACGCCGGTGAGACTTTGATTGATACAACAACCAACGCCGAAGGCGCGACTGTCGCCAATTTGATCATGCTGTGCAATCGCACATCGGCTGCAAACCGCAATGCCTCGCGTGACGAGGTTCGCCTACGTTTGTTGAATGAAAAGCTTAACGCGCGTGCAGACAGCTTGCTGGAATCCCTTAAAGCGTCGGCGCGGATTCAATATCAATGAGTTTACTTCCAGTCGCACTAACCTGCGGCGAACCGGCTGGAGTTGGTCCTGAAATTACGGTGAAAGCGTGGGAAGTCTTACGCCATGGCCATCCGTTTTTTTGGATTGGCGACCAGAACCACCTGCGCGCTGACACCGAGATCGCCCTGATCACTCATCCGTCCGAGGCTGCTTCGGTGTTTGCCGATGCGCTACCGGTCTTGCACATTCCTTTTGATGAAGCACGGCAATCGGGGAAACTGCGCCCAACTCACGCCAAGGATGTGATCAAGTCGATCGAGATGGCTGTTTCGTACACCCAAAACGGTGAGGCATTGGCCGTTTGCACCAACCCGATCAACAAGAAGGCTCTGAAGGATGGCGCTAGCTTTGCTTATCCCGGTCATACAGAGTTTCTTGCTGCCATTGGGCAGACCAAAGATGTGGTCATGATGCTTGCTAGCCCAGAACTAAAAGTCGTTCCGGCAACCATTCATATACCGCTGGCGGACGTGCCATTTGCGTTAACCGCAGACAACCTGTCGAACTGTATTCGTGTAACCCACAATGCCCTGCGGTCAGACTTCGGAATACCCAAACCAAGAATTGCAGTCGCGGGTTTGAACCCACACGCTGGCGAAGGTGGGGCGATGGGGCACGAAGACGCTTCGATCATCTCTCCGGTCATCGCGTCTTTGATCTCTGAAGGTTTTGATCTCGTCGGGCCGTTGCCAGCCGATACGATGTTTCACGCACGTGCCCGTCAGGGGTACGATGCAGCTGTTTGCATGTATCATGACCAAGCACTGATCCCAATAAAGACTCTCGACTTTGATCGCGGCGTTAACGTGACACTTGGGCTTCCTTTCGTGCGCACTTCGCCAGACCACGGAACGGCTTTGGATATAGCCGGAAAGGGAAATGCAAACCCAACGTCGTTGATTGAAGCCCTAAAGTTGGCGAATGAGATGGGTGCTAAAAGAACAGGCTATGGAAGAATATAATGTCAGCAATAGATAACCTTCCCCCTCTTCGTGACGTCATCGAAACGCATGAATTGGCAGCGCGAAAATCTCTAGGTCAGAATTTCCTTCTTGATCTGAACCTTACCGCAAAAATCGCACGGCAAGCTGGGTCGTTGACCGAATGTGATGTTCTTGAAATCGGACCGGGCCCGGGTGGTCTGACACGAGGATTGCTTTCCGAAGGCGCGCGCAAGGTTCTCGCCATCGAAAAGGATAGCCGTTGCATTCCCGCACTCGCCGAGATTTCAGACGCCTATCCCGGACGGC
>ERZ1046740.1594-NODE-1594-length-15741-cov-4.450912_pt1 | contig 15741 bp, 12 predicted proteins | sample MGYA00383093_ERZ1046740 | MGnify/ENA primary metagenome ERZ1046740 (study PRJEB29581, sample SAMEA5548363) | metagenome | biome: marine; feature: coastal; material: water | depth 25 m | study: Short-term variability in the microbial, nano- and picoplankton... | reverse complement strand
CAGAACCCCTATCGCCAGGGGCAAAGCAGGCGTGGGAGATTTACACGGCTTTCACGCTGTAGAGCTATTGGGGCTGTCTCTGGCAGAGATCGTCGAACGCAGCGGCATTGAGCATGGCGATGTGGATTATATCGCTGGTGGTTGTGTAACCCAGGCCGGTGAACAGGCGGGCAATATTACCCGCAACGCCTGGTTAAACCTCGGCAAGGATTACACCGCCGGTGGAACAACCCTGGACAACCAGTGTGGGTCGGCCCAAACCGCCAACCACATGATCTCCTCCATGATTCAGGGCGGTTCTATCAATATCGGCATCGCCTGTGGTGTTGAAGCCATGAGCCGCGTGGGCCTGGGTATGAACGTGTACAACGGTCCCGGTTACTTCATCCCTGAGAACTGGCCCTGGGATTCAACCCCCGACCAATTCTCCAGCGCACAGCGCATCGCCGACAACCGCGGCATTACCCGCGACATGGCTGACGATCTGGGCTTCAACTCCCAGCAACGCGCCAAAAAGGCCTGGGAAGAAGGACGCTTTGACCGCGAGGTATTCTCCGTAGACGCTCCCATATTGGGTGAAGACGGCAAACCCACCGGGGAGACAAAAACCGTAAGCCGCGACCAGGGCCTGAGGGAAACCACCCGTGAAGGTCTGGCAGAGCTCAAGCCGGTAATGGAAGGCACTATCCACACCGCGGGTAACTCTTCACAGATTTCCGATGGCTCTGCAGCAGTACTTTGGATGACCGCAGAGGAAGCCAAAGCCCGCGGCCTCAAGCCCCGCGCCAGAATTATCTCCGATTGCGTCGTAGGTACCGACCCCTACTACCTGCTGGACGGCCCTGTTGATGCTACCGCCAGACTGTTCAAGAAAAGTGGCATGAGCATGAGTGACATCGACCTGATTGAAATCAACGAGGCCTTTGCGGCTGTCGTTTTATCCTGGGCCTCTGTGTATAACGCCGACCTGGACAAGGTTAACGTGAATGGCGGCGCTATCGCGCTGGGACACCCGGTGGGATCTACAGGCGCCCGCCTGATAACAACCGCGCTACACGAGCTAGAGCGCGCAGACAAAAACACCGCCCTGATCACCATGTGCTGTGGCTCCTCTGTGGGCACCGGCACCATCATCGAAAGAATTTAAGGAGAATCCTCATGGGAGACCTGACAGGAAAAGTCGCCATTGTAACCGGCGCTGGCCGTGGCCTTGGCCGTGAAGAGGCCATGCAGATGGCCAAACAAGGTGCGCGTGTTGTCATCAATGACATAGGCCTGCCCGATGCCAAAGAAGCAGCCGAGGCTACGGTTGAAGAGATCAAGGGTTTTGGCGGTGAAGCAATTGCCGTTTACGGCGACTGTGCCGACAGCGCCGATGCCGAACACTTGATGGCCACCACCCTGGATACTTACGGTGACATCAACATCATGGTTAACAACGCGGGTTTCTGCCGCGACAAGACCATCTTCGGTATGTCAGACGAGGATTTCGACTCTGTTGTGCGTGTACATCTGCGCGGCCACTTCGTCAACATGCGCAATGTCACCGCCTACTGGCGTGGCAAGGTTAAGGCCGGTGAAGAGGTTTACGGTCGACTGATTAGCACATCTTCTGAAGCTGCCTTTTATGGCTCCGCCGGTCAGCCCAACTATGCAGCGGCTAAAGCAGGCATTATCGCCATGACCATGGGTGCCGCACAGCTACTGATCAAGTACGGCATTACCGCCAATGTGGTTATGCCCCGAGCCCTTACCGACATGACCGCTGGCGGCCAGACCGCTGAGATGTTCCGGCCTCCAGAAGGTGGCGGCTTTCACGCCTTCGACCCGGCTAATGTTGCGCCCTTGGTTGGCTATCTTGCCTCTCCCGAGGCCGGCGGTATTTCCGGTGAAGTGTACGTGGTGTGGGGAAACCAGGTGCAGGTTGCACAGCGCCCTACCCTAATGGATGCCTTCGTCAACCCCAAGGGCGATGCCAAGTGGGAAGTGGAAGACCTGCATGCCACCATGGCTTCACGCTATGAAGACAACTACATGCCCGTTTGGAGTGGGTTCTCCATGCCACCGGTGTGAAACCCGTCTTGAAGCCTTAGCCTGGCTCAAAAAAGCCAGGCTAAGGCCCTGCCTTTTTCTCCGCGGAAGCTGATGTAGTCACAAGAAACGTTAAAACAGATCTTTCATAATATTGATACCTTGCGATGGCAATGCTTTAGCTTCCGACCTAAAGCCCATAAGCCCTGGAAGCTAGATCCCTCATGATCTCTTCCGACCCTCCACCAATAGCATTAACACGTACTTCGCGATAAATTCGTTCAACACGGTTACCTCGCATATAGCCAATTCCACCCAGAATTTGCATGGCTTCCCGGGCACAGAACTCCATCGTCTGACTGCACTGAACTTTCAGTAGAGCTATATCGCCAAAGGCTGCGGTGCCCTCAGCAACCTGACGGGTACAGTACTGGATATAGGCTTGGCAGCTATTAATGCGCTGTTTCATCTCGGCAATTTTATGGCGGATAACTTGATGATCAGCCAGTCGCTTACCAAATGTCTTGCGCTGCTGGGCCCAGTTGACCGCTTCTTCCAGGCACACCCGGGCGCTTGCCTCCATCATGACCGACATAGCCAGTCGCTCGCCGTTAAAATTATTGGCTATGACCAGAAAGCCGTGACCCTCCTCTCCCAGAAGATTGCCCGCAGGTACCCTGACATTGTCAAAATAGAGCGTTGCGGTATCGCTGCACCACCAGCCTTGTTTCCTATCCAGCGGCGTGCGGCTAACGCCCTCAAGATCCAGAGGAATAACCAACACAGACACCCCACTGCCACCCTCTCCCCCGGTACGAACACCGGTCGTTGCCCAATTAGACCCCATACCGCCAGAGATGAATGTCTTGCTGCCATTAACAATGTAATGGTCGCCGTCACGAACTGCTGTAGTTTGCAGGTTTGCCACATCGGAGCCACCAGAAGGTTCGGTAATCGCCAGGCAGATTCGTTTTTCGCCTGCAAGAACAGGCGGGACGATTTCCGATTTAAGCGCGTCGCTGCCAAACGCCACCACCGGGGGCATCCCTATACCGTGTGAGAGCAACGTGCTGGGCAGACCGCCCAGGCTGGTGCGGGATAACTCCTCACTGATGATATTGCGGTGATGAATATCAATGCCATCCTCCGTGCCGCCGTACTGCTCGGGATAACCCAGGCCCAGCAAACCGAATTCTGCCGCCTTGCCCCAGAGTTCCTCGGGGAGAAATCCCTGCTCATCCCATTCATCAACATGGGGCACGATTTCCCTATCGATAAAACGCCTCAGCTGATCACGCCATGCGTGGTGTTCTTCGGTCAGGTCCGGGTTGGGTAGTCTTGCAGAATCGAAACTCAGGGACATGGTTACCTCTGTAGCTGGTTTATTGGACAATCACTGTATTTAGCACCAAGTAGCACTCTTAATACTACTGACAAATCAACTTTCGCTCATGGTCTTGTTCACGTTGGCAGGGCAACAACCACCTTACCTGTTACATGGTAGCCATATTTATTTTCACCTTTGACTTCAAGTTCCACCCTGGCAGAGTCCGCATCCACAGTTTTCACCTGGCCACTCAATACCATGGTATCTCCCGGATAATTGGGTGCACCCAGCCTGATGGCAACTTTATTCAATCGCGCACCGGGGCCTGCCCAGTCGGTAACGTACCGCCCTACCAGTCCATTGGTGGTCAGAATATTCATAAAAACATCCGGTGACCCCAGCGCCTGGGCCGCATCCTTATCGTGATGAACATTCTGGTAGTCGCGCGAGGCTATGGCTGCACCGACAATTAACTTTGGCGTAATGTCGATGCTCAACTCAGGCAAGGTATCGCCAATATTTATCTGCGAAACAAGCACACTGTTCATGCCTGCCCCTCCTCGCTTGCTTTGGGTCTGTATTTAAACACCCGGAAGCGCATGGTACCCACTACCTCATCGCGTTGGTCGTAAAAAGTACAAAGCTGGGTCACAAAAAAACCAGTGCCCAGGGTGGTGGCTTTCTCTTCAGAGATGGACTCTATAGTGGAATAAAAGTGGATCCTATCTCCCTCTTCAAGGTAGCGCTCATATTCCTGCTCGCAGTTAACCGCCACCACCCCCGGATAACCCGCAGCCTCCAGAACTGGCAACACTGCCATGGGGTCGGCATCTGTAGACCCCGGTGCCGCCTGCCCGCTATAACCAGTCATACACCAGGCCTGCATCATGGTTGGTGGTGCGACCACACCTGGAAAACCCTCTTCCAGGGCTGCCTGGGCGTCTGTGTAGATGGGGTTTTTGTCTCCCATGGCCTCGCACCAGTGCCGAATCATCGGCGCGTTAACCGCATCCCAATCCCGGTAAGGGCCTGCATTGCCACCCACATAGTAAGTAAGGTCGGGTAATTCGTCACTCATGGTGTTTCTCCGCTCTAATTGCTACTGCTATATTCTATAAGCATTGCACTGCCATCGTGGCTGGAAATCCGTACCGGAAAGCGGTTTTACTTGCCTGGCGGGAATTGCACACAAATTCGAAGGCTCCTGTGGTGGTTAAATACAGGGGTCTGAAGTATGTTAATGCCCGTTAAAAGGCGATCACTATCCCGGGAGGGACCATGCCACAAGCGCAAGCAGAACTCGATTTGCAGGCCCTCACGGGAACGCGCCTGGGGCCCTATTGCAGTTACAACCCTGTCAGCCGCACACAAATATGGCAGTGGTGTTCTGCCATGGGCGACAGAAACCCTCTGTACCTTGATAAAGTTTATCAGCAGCGCGCCGGCATCAGTAGCGTAACTGCCCCCCCTGCCATGATGCAGATGTGGAGCATGCGCGATGTAAACATGGAGTTCGCACCGGGTTCAACTAACGCTGCTCCTTATCAGATCTTCGACACACTCAGTGAGTTCGGCTACGACAGTAACGTCGCTGTCAGCTACGACATCACCTTCCATCGCTATCTTGCACAAGGCGATCGCGTTCACCACTTTACGACTGTGGTGAATATCACAGAGCTCAAAAACACCTCCCTGGGCACTGGCTACTTCGTAACGGAGCGGGTTGAGTACCTCGATCAGAACGAGGCGTTATTTGCCGAGGCACTGATTACCTATTTCCAGTACCACTCTGCAGGAATACAGAAACAGGCCGCTAATGAAGAAGCCCCTGTCGCATCCCGGCAACACCCCGACGGCTGGGAAAGTGATTTCACTGACCTGGACTTCAACAACTTACAGCCTGGCCAGGCACTGCCTGAACTGGTCATCCCAATCACTCACAAATTAATTGTTAGTGGCGCCTTGGCAACACAGGACTTTATCGACGTACACCACAATGCACCGGCTGCACGAACTGCTGCTATGCCCGATATCTTTATGAATATCCTCACTACCTGTGGCCTCTCTGCCCGCTACCTTAGCGACTGGGCAGGGCCTGCGAGCCGCTTGAAAACACTGAAATTTAAATTAATGGCCCCCAATGTGCCTGGCGATACCATGATCATGCAAGGACAAATCAGTGAGCTTTCTTCCTCTGACGGAGAAAACACGGTCTCTGTAGACTTTGCGGGTAAGAACAGTCGCGGCTTTCACCTGACAGGCTCCGCGAGCCTGTCGCTATCCTGATACAGTTACAAAGCAATTCATCGAAGAAAAGGAAATGGGGCAATGAGCAATAAGCGCTTTGAAGGCAAGGTAGCCATCGTTACCGGCGGCAGTATGGGGATCGGTCGCGCCACGGCATTGCAACTGGCCCGGGAAGGCGCACATGTCATCGCCTGCGCACGGCGTAAACCACGACTGGAGCAATTGGCCGCTGAAATTGCGGAGTTCGACGGCAAGTTCACTCCGGTGGAACTGGATGTAGGCAATCTGGATGCTTTTGCACAACTGATCGCAGACACAGCACAACAACACGGTCGACTCGACGTACTGGTAAACAACGCTCCATCGGTGATTGGCGGCATGGTACTGGATCAGAACATTGAGGACTGGCGGGCTAACTTCGGCGTGTCTGTTGAGAGCGTATTCATAGGTGTTCAGGCGGCGATGAAAGTCATGCAGCCCCAGGGCTCCGGCTCGATCATAAACATCTCATCAGTCAGCAGCCTGCGCGCAGGCCAGGCGGCCGGCGCCTACTCTGCTGCCAAGGCAGCGGTAAACCAATTCACCATGTGTGCGGCAATGGAAGCAGCGCCTCATAACGTTCGGGTGAATGTAGTGGCACCCGGCGCAGTAGAGACCCCGGGGCTTGACGCCTCTGTCAGGAAAAACGAGGCGATGAAAAAATTGATGGCCGATGCTATTCCCATGCAGCGCCTGGGCACCGCCGAAGATATGGCAAATGCTATCTGCTTTATCGCCTCTGACGATGCGGCCTTTATCACCGGGGTTGTGTTGCCGGTTGATGGCGGCAAAACACCACAATTGCATGTTCCCGATTGGGAACTGACTCTGGATAACAGAGACGTCAAGTAAGCCCCTCAGCGCAGCCTGGAACCTCTGGGCTGCGAACCCTATTGTCAATCCTTTTGACGCCTGCTGAGCTAGTCCTTTTGTAATGCCTGCACTAAAGTAATTCCACATTCAACGTAATGCAGGTGGTTTAGTCGTGGGTACATACGTGGTAACTGGTGGCGCCAGTGGTATTGGATCAGCCATCAAAGAACAACTGCAAAGTGAAGGTCACAAGGTTCTGGTAGTTGATATCCAGAACGCTGACATCGAAGCCAACCTGGGCACCGCTGAGGGCCGCACAGAGGCCATTACAGCTATCCGCGAAGCCACTACTGATGGTCTGGCTGGTTTGGTAGTTTGCGCAGGAGTAGGCTCTCATGTCCCGGACAAGGGGCTCATTTTGTCGGTAAATTACTTTGGCAAGATTGAACTGGTCATTGGCCTGCAAGACGTACTGGCGGCCAATAATTCCAGCGTACTACTGGTGTCATCTAATTCTGCCCCCATGGACACTAATCCCGCCTACGTGGATGCCCTGCTGGCACTGGATGAACCTACAGCCACCGAGATCGCACAGGACATGGATGCACAACAGGTTTACTCCGGTTCCAAGCAGGCGGTAACCCGCTGGATGCGCGCTAATACTGGAGCCTATGCGGCCCAGGGAATACGCATAAATGCGATCGGACCCGGCTATACCCGCACCCCCTTAAGTGCCGCCGTGGAAGACAACCCCGATTACGGTGACGCTATCAAGCAGTTTATCGCCACCATTCCCGTGGGGCGCCCGGGGGTACCCGAAGATATGGCCAACGCCGCAAGTTTTCTGTTGAGCGACAAAGCGAGCTTTATTTGCGGCTCCATGTTGTTTGTGGATGGCGGTCATGATGCAGTGATGCGTCCAGACGGTTTCTAATATTTACTCCCGGTCTCAGGTGACGATTATCGCCAACTGAATTTGATAATTCTCACTATCGTTGACGTTCTGGCATCGCACTAAAATATTGCAACAGTAGCGTAATTCCAGGAGCACAAGACATGGCAGAGAAAGCGAAAAAAAACAGTGACAAGCAGACAACATTCTCCGACCAGGAGATCGGCAAACTGGTTGACCAGTTTCTGGCCATAGAGGGCCCCAACGAGGTGGGCTTTGCACGCCTCAACCGATTTATCGACTACTACTTTTCTCCCACTATTGTGGGGCTGGAGAATATCCCGGACGAGCCTACCCTGTTCGTAGGTAACCATGCCATGTTCGGACTCGATGGCATGATCTTGATGCCCACAGTGTACAAAGAAACCGGACGCTTCCTGCGTGCCATGGCTGACAACGCGTGGTTCCAGACCTCCACAGGCGCCAAAATGGCAGCCAACGGTATGGTATTGGGGCACCCGGAAGTCTGCGGCGCGTTAATGGAAGTCGGTCACGATCTGCTGGTATTCCCCGGCGGCGCTGGAGAGGCCAACAAAACCGCCCAGGAGAAGTACACACTCAAATGGCGCGAGCGATACGGCTTCGTGCGTATGGCTGCCCAACACGGCTATAACATCACGCCTTTTGGCATGGTGGGCCCTGACGACTGGTGGGAGCACGCTATTGAAGGCAAGGATCTGCTGAACTCCAGGCCAGTAAAGTGGCTGCAGAACAGAGGTGTAATCGGCGACATTCGCGACGATATTATGCCGCCGCTCCCCCGTGGCATGTTCAACACGCTGCTACCCAAACCCGAGCGTTGCTTTCTCGCCTTTGGCGAACCTATTGATGTGCCGGACTGTCGCAACAAGAACGTCACCAAGGCGATTCAGAAGTCAGTGCGCCAGGAAGCCGCCCAGAGCATTGAATCACTGGTTGCGGACATGCTGTTAACGCGCTCCCAGAGCAAGCAGCAAGAAGGTATGATCAGGCGCTTTCTCACGCGCTGATATGGCAGCACAAAAATTCGTTATAGTGTGGGGCTGAACCGCCAGGGAAACACATTGCACCAGCATGGAACAACTGTCAGGACTGGATACCGCCTTTGTCCACCAGGACAGCGCCCGCACGCCCATGCATATTACGGCGGTGCTTATTTACGACCTTGGTGAGGAGCACCAAAAGACCCTCTCTGCTGAAAAACTTCGTCACCTGGTAAGCAGCCGCCTGCTACCTCTACCCCTTTTCTCGCGCCGCCTGCAACGTGTCACCCTGGATATGGACACCCCCTACTGGGTGCAGGCGGCGAAACCCCAATGGTCGCGACACATCAGCGAAGCCACACTAGCCGACGGTGCCAGCTGGCAAGACTTCCAAATTAACCTGGAAGAGCTGCATGCCCGACGCATGGACTTGAAGCGTCCTTTGTGGGAGCTGCACCTACTCAACAATCTGGAAGATATCGACGGTCTGCCTGCGCACTGTCAGGCACTACTGCTGAAAGTTCACCATTGTGCAATTGATGGTATTTCCCTGGCCAGAACCATTGATGCACTGCACCGGGAAACCGAACAAGTTATTAATGACAGCAACCCGACATCGAAACCGCCAAGCCAGTGGGATATCTGGACCCGGGTAAACCTCAATACCCTGGGGCGGCAAGTGAAGCTGATGACAACTGTCGGCAACCTGATGCCGGGGGTTTTACGTGCGAGAAAAACCCGCCAACAGTTCAGCGACCTACCCCCTATTTACACCTCGCGCTCGAAGTTTAACGACCAGGTCAGTGGGCGAAGAAGCTGCGGGGCCATTCTTATCCCGGCCGAAGATATGAAAACCATCAAGCGTGCGGTACGCCGAGTAACTTTTAATGATATCGCTGTGAGTATTATCGCCGAGGCACTACGGAATTACCTTGGAGCGAAAAACTCCCTACCGCGTGACACGCTATCCAGTGGCATTCCCATTAGCCTGCGCAATAAATCCGATGGCAATGTGGGCGGCAACAAGATCGCCACTATGATTGTAGGCCTGGGCACACATATCGACGACCCCATAGAACGAGTACGCCTGGTACACCGTTACGCGGTAGCAGGAAAAAAACAAACTGATGCCCTGGGCAGCGGTACTGTCATGGATATCAGCGATAGTCTCACACCCGCCATGTTGGCAGAAGGCATACGAGGGATGGCTATGGCTAGCCGGCTAACGGACGCTCGCGTCCCCTTCCACACCATGATCTCCAATGTTCCCGGTCCACAGCAGCCTATGTACCTGGAGGGGGCGCACCTGGCTGCCTGCCTGGGGCTGGGCCCAATACGCGACAACATGGGCCTGTTCCATATCGTCAGCAGTACCGACAGTCGCTTTTCCCTGACCTTCAACGCCTGCCGCAAACTTTTACCTGATGCCGATCTCTATCAGAACTGCCTGGAACGGGCTTTCACGGCATTGAAAGTTGCTGTCAGGGAATCTGCGGAAGGCCAGTAAGCAAAAGGTCACAGCCAAGATACCCATTATTGCAAGAGCAAGGACTGCAACCGTGTGCGAATTCCCGGGTCTATACCCAGGCCATGCTCGATATAGCCGTCTACTGAACCGTAAACCTTTTCCATTTCTGCAATAGCACCGTTGAGGCTTGCCGGGCTGACGCCCAACATATCACGCAATAACTGTGGATCAATCTCAGCTTTCGAGTTCGCCTGTATCTTGATAACGCCCTCCTCGATCCTTTCTTCGAGGTACTGGTTAGTCAACATGAAATCGCTCATAACATCATCCCGGGAAACCCCCAGGGTGAGCAAGACTATGGCGGCGGCATATCCGGTGCGATCCTTACCTGCAGTGCAATGAAACAACTGCGGCAATGCTCCGGGCTGTGCCAGGGAGCGAAGCCAGTCACCCCACTGGCGGCTGATATTGGTGTCGGTAATATACATACGGCGATCAAGCAGTGCCTTTAACTCGGCCTCATCCATCTCACCACTGTAGAAACGGCGACCCAATTTCTTGATATTTACGGCGGGATTATTGAGCGCAAGCGTGTTGTAGGCAATGGCCGGAGTTGACTCCGGCAGCCTGGTCGGGGCATCTGCCCGCTCATTGTCACCACGAAAGTCGGTCACGGTTGCCAGCTGCAGCGAAGCCAGCACTGCCAGGTCATCCTGATCGAGGCTAGCGAGGCTGTCAGAGCGATACAACACACCCCATTTGACCGCACGCCCACCCTCGCCAACATACCCACCAAGATCGCGGGTATTACGCGTATTGTTGAACTCTACGCTACGTGGGTCGCCAGCAGGCTCCCCTACTACGGCCTGTGCGAGCGAGGCAAGCAAAAGCCATACAGAAAGCTTCGGCACGCTAGCGCAGCTTAGATCGCGCATAAACTTTAAGCTAATCTTCACTGACTCAGTCACCATAGCCTGAAACAAAAAAGCCGCAGCGAAAACCTCGCTGCGGCTACAAATGACCCAAACGGTTGTTTTAGAACTCGTAACCGACTGTTACTGCCCAAGTGCGGGGCATGTTATAGCCCGCGGACTGAAACAGGGTGAGGTCAAAGGTGTTGGTCAGCACACGCTTATCCTCGAGGTTTTTGCCCTCGATCGCCACACGCCAGGCCTGGTCGGCACTGCGAAAGGACGCAATGGCATTCCAGATAGCGTGCTCTTCCTGTACCTGCAGATCAGCAATGGGGCTAGTCAGGTCAATCGGTGAGTTGGTGTAAGACTCGGTGCGATAGGACACATCAGCACCAAGCATCAGACTGCCCCAGTCAGACAGATCGAACTCATAACTGACCCGGCCCTGGACAGTCCACTCGGGAGAGAACCCGATCGCCGTAGTATCGGCAATGTCATCGTCGCCAGATGTGTATTCCTTCACATCGGTATCCAGGTAGCCCACATTCAGGCCAAGTACCAGGCCGTCCACCGCCGGCAGCCAGGTCAGCTCCAGTTCCGCTCCACTGGTTTCCAGTTCACCCACATTACCCACGGTTTCAGCAAATTCCCCATCTACCAGGCCGATAGTGGCCAACTGTTTGTCCTGGTAGTCATTCAAGAAAGCCTCGGCGTTCAGGCGCAGGGTGCCGTCCAGCCAGGTGCTCTTCATACCCAGGGTGACAGTGTCCACAGTCTCCGGGTCATAGGGAGTGGCTAGACCACCGGTACGCTGGAAACCACCGGACTTGAAGCCGGACGAGAAGCCGGTATAAAACATCAGGTCATCACCGGCGAACCATGTGAGCTTGGCACTAGGTGAGAACTCATTCCAATCTGCCTTGGCGTCGGAATTTTCGGGGAAGGTAGTGGAGAACACACGATCGAAGGGAGTAAGCCAGAACACGAAGTTAGGGCTATTCTCTGCCAATTCTTCGCCACCGGCTCCCACTGCCATTACCGGGGTAACCCCTTCTGGCACAACTGCGGCGAAGGCCATGGGGTAGAATGTCTGGGTCACGTTGGCGCGAGAAGATTCAGTCTTTTCATCTTCGGTGTAGCGCCCGCCCAGAGACAGCTGCCAGGCCTCATTGATGCTCCAGTCGACACTGGCATAGACGGACTTGGATTCGAGCTCCTGGTCAGCCAGGTATTCGTCCTTGAATTGCAGGAACGTCCCGCGCATGCGTGGAAACTGATAGGTCTGCCCGGGAGTCTCCCGGTCACCGTCCAGGTAGTACAGCCCCATGACTGCCTTGAGTGCATCCGACTCGTAGTTGAACTGGAACTCCTGACTGAAGTCCGTGGATTCGATGCTGTTTAAGGTATGGATAAACTGCTGTTCGCTACCATCGAAGTCATAGGGCACCACATTGTCAATTTCACGCTGGGCAGTGACTGACTTGAAGCTCCAGTTGTCATTGATATCCCAGCTAAGGGTCAGGGCAATGGTAGTAGCCTCGATCTCATACTGGTCAAAGCCTGCACCGAATTTGGTGGAGACATCGTCCACATCAGAAGCAACGGATACGTCATTAGGCGTGTCTACTACCCCTGATCCCGGAGCCAGATAGACATTGGCATCGTAGATAAAACCGGAAAGCTGGTTCAAATAGGCCTCTGACACGCCGACGCGATTGGGTATCCGAGGATCGGACTCATCCTTGCTGTAGTCCCCGGCCAATTTAAAGCTCAGGGTATCGGTGGCATTCCAGATCAGGCTACCGCGGTAGGCCTGAGAATCCACACTCCAGTATTCGTCGCCGTTGAACGTATTCTCCTGGATGCCGTCGCGAGTTTTGACGCTGGCGCCGAAGCTGCCCAACAGCGTGTCGCCGATGATGGTGCCCGAGATATTGGCCTTCACCTGGGTCAGGTCGAACTCACCGTACTTGAATGAAATATCGCCCATCATTTCATCAGAGGGCTCACGGGAGATGTACTTGATGGCGCCGCCGATCGTGTTGCGACCGTAGAGATTGCCCTGCGGTCCCTTCAGAATCTCGATGCGCTCTACATCGTAGACTTCCAAAAGGTTGCCGGCGGTGCGATTCATATAGACATCATCCACATAAATGCCAACGCCCTGGCCAAAGCCGGGATCATTGCCGATGCCACGAACGAAAACCGCCAGGGTGCCGGCCTGCAAGCCACCGGTCTCGGTCAGGGTAATATTGGGCGCCATTCGCTGAAGGTCTTCGATGCCGTCTACCTGTGCGTTCTGCAACTGATCAGAATTGAAAGCACTGACCGCCATGGGCACATCTTGCAAACTCTCCGCACGCTTACGGGCTGTAACAATCACCTCTTCCAGCATTTGAGCGCTGGCATAATCTGAAACACCCAGGGCGGATACCACCGCCAGGGCCATGAGTGACGATTTATTCCGCTGATGATGCATGAGTGAAACTCCCAAATTTATAACTCTTGTATTTTTGTATTTGTATCCAGACTACTTCCCATAAGAAGAAAGCCCATCCCTAATTTAACACTGGCAATTATCGTCAGGCCGGGCAAGAGCCTATAGAACCGAGTCAACCAGATTTATTAACATTTGGGTTCACCCGGTCACCGCTAATATGTTCGTCGATAACTTAGATCACCTGACCGTAGATACTTCCAAGAACTAATATGTCTATTAAAATGGACGGAGAAGCCCTGTTTAGCTGGGCTATGCCGTTTAATAATGCCGGGCATTGAAAACCGACCAGTGGAAGTAAACATGGCCAATTCCTACACCTCCCTGCTCTCCTCGGGCCGCATTGCAGGCATGGAGCTGCGCAATCGCATCGTGCTGGCCGCCATGGGCTCAAATTTTGCCGATGAAGATGGCCACTGTAACGAACGGCTAATGGCCTACTATGAGGCCCGCGCTAAGGGGGGCGCAGGCTTGTTGGTACTGGAAACCGCCGCTGCCTGCTTCCCCAACGGCTCCACCATGCCCAACACTGTGGCCTTTTCAGACGATTGCTTTCTCCCGGGCCTGACACAACTGGCACAGCGGGTGCATCAACACGGTGCGAAAATTGTCGCCCAGCTCAATCACGGCGGAAAGATGGCCCAGGAGGATACCGCTGCAGGACGCCTCATTCCCATACCGTCACCACTCAAACCCAGCGCCAGCGATATGTTCAATGTGCTTACGCAGCAGGAGATTGGGCACTTCATCAAGGCTGCCGGCCCCGACGGCAAGGGCCCACAGTATTTCGAAATGACGGCCGAAGACATTGCCGATATCGTCCAGCAATTTGCCGACGCATCTGTACGCGCCCAAAAAGCCGGGTTTGATGGCGTTGAGCTTCATGCTGGCCATGGTTACCTGTTGGCCAGCTTTCTCTCCCCCTATACCAACAATCGCACTGATCAATACGGCGGTTCCCGGGAAAATCGTGCCCGGTTTTTAACCGAAGTGATCACCGCCGTCAGGGCAGCCACTGCGGATGACTTCCCCATTCTGGTACGCCTGGATGCGATGGAATACCGCACCGAGGGGGGCATTAAACCTGAAGACTGCGTGGTAACAGCCCAGTTGTGCGAACAAGCAGGCGCCAATGCCATTGACGTTAGCGCCTATGGCAATGTCTCCCACGCCATCGCCTTTACCGAGGCGCCACTGGTGCACCAACCGGGTGGGTTCATCGATTTTGCCAAAGCAGTCAAGCAGGCGGTATCCATCCCGGTAATCGGGGTGGGTAGAATAGAGCCGGAAATTGGCGAGAAGCACCTGGCTGCAGGAGACTTTGATTTTCTCGCCATGGGTCGCAAACTACTCGCGGACCCGGACCTCCCCAACAAGCTCAAGGCAGGTGCGCCCCAAAGCATTCGCCCCTGTATTTATTGTTACATCTGCGTCAGTAAAATCTTCATCAACCAGCCCATGTGTTGCGCGGTCAACCACAATATGGGCCGTGAGCATGAAGGGGACATCATCGCCCGCAGTTCCGACAGCAAAAAAATGTTGGTAATTGGTGGCGGCCCCGGCGGTATGGAGGCAGCGCGGTTGCTTGCAGAGAAAGGCCATCAAGTCAGCCTGTGGGAAAAAGACCGTGACCTGGGCGGCACCGCCCGCATTGCCGCCCTGGCTTACGAGCCCAACGAACGGTTGATTCACTATCTCGCTGCAGCCATTAAGGCGCTGCCAATCAATATTCAAATGGGCAAGATCGCCACTGCCGGCGACATCGCCGCAGAAAATGCCGACCACGTGATACTCGCCACCGGCGCAGTGCGCAAGGCACCCCCTATTCCGGGCAAAGACCAGCGTCATGTGTTTGACGGCGAGGAACTGCGCGGCGTATTAATGGGCACCAATACAGAGGCAGCACGCAAGCTGAACATCTTCGCCCGATTGATGTTAACTGCAGGCAGGCTGACTCAAATGCTGCGCAGCATCAAGTTAATGCGGGTGATGAGTAAGTTCTGGATGCCTATTGCCGGCGACGTTGTGATCATAGGTGGCGGACTGGTAGGCCTGGAGCTTGCCGAATACCTGGTGGAACGCAAGCGCAAGGTGACCATACTTGAGCCCGGCCCCTCCCTCGGGCCTGAACTGGCCATTGTTCGCCGCGCCCGCGTTCTTCACACCCTGAAGGAACATGGTGTTGAGATTCACCGCGGCGCCCAGGTAAACGAGATTGGTGCAGACAGTGTTAACTTCGAGCTGGATGGAGAACAAAAGTCGCTGCGCTGCCAACAGGTAATCATCGCCATGGGAGCAGAGGGCGACAATTCCCTGGCAGAACAACTGGGCGAATCCGGTGCCCAGGTTCATCGCATCGGCGACTGTAAGCAGATGAGCTATATTGATGGTGCGATCCTGGCTGCAAGAGAGCTGGCGCAAACGCTGTAACTCTATGCGCGGTTAACATAATAAAAAGGTAGAGCATGAAAAAAATTGCAATCGCGGCACT
>ERZ1046740.1593-NODE-1593-length-15741-cov-7.540482_pt1 | contig 15741 bp, 38 predicted proteins | sample MGYA00383093_ERZ1046740 | MGnify/ENA primary metagenome ERZ1046740 (study PRJEB29581, sample SAMEA5548363) | metagenome | biome: marine; feature: coastal; material: water | depth 25 m | study: Short-term variability in the microbial, nano- and picoplankton... | reverse complement strand
TCATAGGTCAGAGTTTAATTTGGTTTAAACAAGATGGTATATTTTCATTTAGATACTCTTATTGTAAGTTATGGTTCGGTAGGTGGATAACAGTTAAGATAAACTTAGTAAAATCAGATACAGTACTTACCTTAAAATTTCAGAAAGATTCAAAAGATAGTATCTTACCTGACTCTAAAATAAATTTAGACTTAGCTAAAGAAACAGACTGGAAGGTTGCAGATGGTATACTAGTATTAATTAACGAATATAGATTGTCTATAGGGTTACCTGCTCTAAAGAAAGATAAACAACATGCATCTGCTATTGCAGTAGAACATACTAAGTACATGATGGAAATGAATAGGATAAATCATGACAATTTTGGAAAACGTTCTGAAGCGTTAAAGCAAAACGGAGCAATCCGTGTTGGAGAAAACGTTGCATATGGGTACACAAACGCAGTAGATGTAGTTGGTTCTTGGTTATTAAGTCCAACTCACAAAAGAGTAATAGAAGGTAACTTTACTCATTCAGGATTTGGTGTGATAGCTAAAGAGAATGGAAAATACTACTTCACACAACTTTTTTATAGTAAATAAAATTAAAAAGATAATTATGAAAACTAGGCTAAAAAAACATTGGAAGAGTATAGCACCTGAACATAAGTATACAATATTTATGCAACTGGTACTACTTACGACACTGGGCAGTATGGTATTACTGGCCCTGCTTATAGCATAAAGAATATTAACTTTTAGTTGGTTACTAATCTAATATTTCGTATATTAATATAAAGAGATAGTTGTAGTATAAAATTAAAAAAAAAATGGTTAAACATAAGTATCCAATTGTGACATATCGTAACAGGTACGGCGATATTTATTCGTTCACTAAACAAAAAGATGGAAGTGTACTATGGGAAGGTGACTTTGAGTATATGAGGTCCGGAAGTGATTTTATAGACCCATCAGGCGGTCCTTTTATCAAAATAGGTCAAATGCTATCTCATGTAGTCTATGATGAGAGTTTTAACGTTATAGTAGAAGGTTTTACTAATACAGAAAAAGGAATACTAATTAGTACGGCCCCTAATAAAGCTAACCCAGATAGATTTGCACATTTAGAAGATAGGAGAACTATTGGAGGCATTATATAAAGTGGTTAGGGTTTTAGGTTTTTCACCTATTAAGTAACCTTTTACATTAACTCAGTATCGAAGATGAAAACCGTCAGAGAGGTAAAGGAGGAAGGTTTAACACTTTTTTTAAAAGTAGAATAAAGATGAATAAAAAAGATCAAAAAGCATTAGATTTCGGAATAGATCCTAGAAAAAGAGTAATACAATACGATAATAGAGTTAGAGAAGAGAGAGTTAGAGAAGAGAGGAGTAATAAGTATTGGGCTCAAATTGTAGAAGATATAGAAGAATGGGAACAAAAAAGAAAAAACAAAAACAAATAAATTAAAATTATGGAAGCATCAGTAGCATTTACATTAGGACTAATTACTATACCTTTAATAGCAGGAGTAGTATGTATGATTAAAACAAGAAAAGATATCAAGAACATTAATAATAAGTTGGAAGGATTAGGAAATGATTGCAATAAGGATAACAGAGATATAAATCATAGTATAAGCAACCTAAGAGAAGAATTAATTAGCAGACAAGATGCTGATTATGCATACGTATTAAAAGCTATAGAGGAAATTAAGAACCAAAACTTAGAAAACGTTAAAGTCGGTAAAGAAGATTTAAGTAACCTATTAACGGAACTTAAAGGTATGACAAACTCTGCAGAATAATGAGCAGAAAAAAACAGACAGAAAAAGTAGCATTAGAGGTAATAGGTACTTGCGTTATACTATTAATAGTATTAGCAATATGGATTCAATTTTTAAAATAAAATAAATAACAGTTATGGGAACTTACCAATCAACAAAAATGTTTGACAACTACTCAGTAGCACTACGTCAACATAAAGCAGCACATTCACATTGTGAATTACTTCATGGATATGCCTTGAAGTTTAAAGTATGGTTTGAATCAAAAGAGCCATTGGAGGAAAATCAATTAGATGAAATGAATTGGATCATGGACTATGGTGGATTTAAATCTACAGACGCAGAACCTACTCCTGGAAACGGATTAAAGGACTGGATGGATTATATGTGGGACCATACCTTACTAATTGAAAAAGATGATCCACAACTAGAGACATTTCAATACATGGAGGAATTAGGTCTATGTGATTTAAGGGTTATGGATTCAATGGGAGCAGAGTCTTGTGCCAAATTAGTATTCGATCACTTCAATAAGAGAATGGAACTAACCGGAGGAGGTAGAGTTAAGGTTGTGAAGGTAGAGTGTTGGGAGGCAGATAAGAACTCCTCCATCTATAAAGCTAATTAGAGATGCCAGAACAAACAAAATATCTCCAAGAATTAGAATATATAAACTCAGAAGAATTTACACTAGGTGAGTACATATATATGGGAATGGGCAAAATTGAAGGTAAAAGCGTCTGTATTTCTATTGGATATAAGATAGACTATGCACATAGAAAAGCAATAGAGTTTACAGAAATGGTGAGTAATGTAGAGTATGATAGTATAAATAAAGTTAGGGTAGGCGAATTAGAAAGATGTGATAAGTTTATGATGATTTAAAAAGCATGTTTATGCCAGTAAAGAAAACAAGCAGAAGATATGCTCTAAGTCAATTCGACATACATGGGGAAATGATGTTGAAGAGATATAGAGACAAGTCAATTAAGTTTGAGTACTATTGTGAAGAGTATAAGATATGGAGAGAAGCGTCTGTACCACAATGGGAAGAAGAAACTAAGTACAGAATAAAGAAGTAAAAGTAAGCAGGGGGAGAGAGGGGGCGTTTCTTTCTAAACGCGACGCGAATTTTCCTAAACATTTGTATAGGTAGTTAAATAAAACTAAGTTACTTGAAAATAATATAAGTATTAGTTGCCTAACAAAGATATATTTCTTATATTAAAGTATAATAAAAAAATAAAGGTTATGAAACATAAGATAGAACAAAGCATCAGCCACACAACTTGGTTTAACACTCAGAAAGAAATGTCGGAGTGGTTAGACATATCTAGCAGTAGTAAGAAATCAATAGCAGCATATTGTAAAAAATACGGCTATGGATGTACATTCGAAGACTATAGTGGAGAGTATAATGTAGAAAGAGCAAGATAGATTATGGAAGATTTTAAAATAATACTACCGATGGAACCTCTTACAATAGGATTATGGAGGCCTTACATTATAGAGGTTGGACTTGTAGAAGATGATATTAAAATTGAATCAAATAAAGGTTGTGGAAAACATTAGAGACATATTAAACAATCCAGAGTTTATCGTTAATGATATAGAGAAGTTAAAATACTATATTGATAGAGGAGAGGAATCCGGAAAGGTGGATAGAATAAAGAATATGTTAGCCGACCAAATAAATTCTCATAGCTATAGAGAAGATAAAGTAAATTACCTGTTAGATAGGTTGTCAATAGAGCTTAGTAAGTAAATAAAAAATAGCCAAAGTAACATCCTTAGAGCAGTTCCAGTGTATAATAGCATAGGTACTACGATAGATAGATATATAAAGAAGATATATAATATTAAATAAGAAGATTAATAAGATATATAAAGAATATATAGATAAGATATTGGACAGAAGGGAGGGGGAGGGGGCTTTCTCTCAACCGACCGAAGGTCGCACGCGAGATTTCAACTACGTTTCAATCCATCCAACCATACAAGAAAGAATACCTAATAATTAATAGAGAATAAAAAGAATGTATCTACGGGTACTGGATGACTATGGTGATATATAGATAGGATAATACATAGTAAATAGGAGAGAACCTATGTGAGATATGGTAGAAAGGGGGTAAAGGTAATGAGATAGTGGGAAGTCTATTAAAAACTATATATGTATATAAATAAATAAGTAAATATAGATATAACTATATAGAAATATATGTAGTGTGTAAAAATACACATATGTAACGTATAGAATAAGTAATAAGAAGATAAGGCATGCATGTGTCCCTAAACTTTTTTTTCTCTCTATAGAATATATTTTCTAACGGTATATTCCGATATCCGTACCCGACCTATATAGTAACTGCCAATAATCCGGAATAAAAACTAAAGAATCGGGGTAATAATGGAAAAGTAAGGGGTATTCCCACTATTCTCACGCCGTCCTCCCGCCATCTTCACGACATCCTCACGAAGTACCTATATTCCCGCCTATATCACGAGGATCGTAGGATCTATAGTGGCTTCTATCGTAGTACTGGAAGCTCTATGGTGATTTGTCGATATCCTCACGATATCTTCCCGACGTCCTCACGACGTAGACTTACCTACCTATCCTCACGACGTCCTCACGCCGTATTGTCCCACGTATTATCCCACCGATTAGTTGCCTATGTGAGGGATGGTTCGTATCTTATATTATAAGCAGTAAGGTATCCAGTATGTCAATAATCAAAGAAATAGCCCAATACCATCCAGAGATCATTCCTTCATACAGAAAGACAGTAAAGGTAGTGGAGTCTTGTCAGTCAATAGATCAATTCAATATAGCCAGGCGGTATGTAGCACTCTTCCTTACGTCTATTCAATCTTCTTATAATCAACCGGTCAGACGATCAAGAGTTATAGCTTCTATATATGTGGTACATGGATTAAAGATTAAACTGGATCAACTAATGAGAGCTAAAGAGAGGACTCTAAGGTGACTCCTCCATTCACTCATTCAACCTTTTTGTATATCAAGTAACGAGGGTACGCCCATTCAACCTTTTGCTATATCAAGTAGATAGGATTGGTATATATGGATACTTGCAGATATAGGAAAAGTGGGATCATTTGACACTCGTGTACCCGCCAGTCCACTCTTCCGAATTTTTACAATCCAGGCCCTTTTGATCTCCACTATCTAACTAACTTACCTAAATATAAGAAAAAATATAATACAAACCAACTAACTCACCAATTATTTCTAGAATATTTTTACTCCTCTCCTCCTACATATTTAAAAGAAAAACAAAATAAACTAAAATAAAGTTGGATCCTATTGTTTATTTCCTTATATTTAGATATGTTAATAATTAAACAATAAAAGTTATGGTAGAATCAGGAAGTTTAAAAGAGTATGTAGTTAATAATATAATAGGATTAATTAATGAAATGGAATTAGATGGAGAGACTATTCAGGACATTCTAGAACAGACAGGAATGGATGAACAAATGTTTAAACAATTAAGTGTAAAATATAATAGTAAATAAAGTTGCTAGTTAGAATTATTTTTCTTATATTTAGGTATATTAATAGTTAAACAAATAAAGGTTATGAATTATCAAGAACAAAATGAGTATTTAGAAACATTAAAAGTATTTTGGAATTATAAAGGAGGTCAGAGATGGTCAACTTATCCAGATATGGCTGGGAAAAAGAGAATAATTAATCAAAATGAGATTTGTGAATTTATTAGATTAAATCCTGGATATACAGAATCTGAAATAATGGAGGAATTATATGGTTTTGTTAGGGGAGGAATATTTAGTAATAAGAAATATGCTGATTGTATAAGGAGAGCTATGAGATCTGGTAAGATTTGGAGAGTAAAAGGAAAATATAATAATGATTCTGGAAGAAAGTTATATAGATATTATTTTAGAACAGAAAATTTAAATTAAAGTTGGTTCCTATTATAAAATTTCTTATATTTAGATATATTAATAATTAAAAATAAAGGTTATGTCAACAAGATCAACAATTTCAGTAGTTCAAAAAGATAATTCAGTTAAATCCATATACTGTCATTGGGATGGATATATTATAGGAGGAGTGGGAGAAGCTCTGCAAACTTATTTTAACACATATCAATGTGCTAATGATGTAATATCAGAAGGGAATTTATCTAACATATATAGAGATGATTTTGAATCATATCATTCTAAAAGAGGAGATGTAATTAATATAGAGAGTTATAGTAATTTAGAATCATTTTTATCAAATTTAGAAAAGCAGGAATTTAATTATTTGTTTATTGATGGTGAATGGAAGATTATTGATAGTGATAATGAAATAAAAGAAATTTTTGAGTATAATAGTTGGTTTGTATCTTAAAAGTTCGTATATTTAGATAAGTTAAAATATTAATAATTAAAAATAAAAGGTTATGGTAAAAAATGTAAGAGTAGAGTATTTTTTTGGGTATGATTTAGCAAATATTGCAAAAGTTGAAAAGTATGTGAGAGAAAAAGTGAAAAGTTTGAGTAATTTTGAAATGTTTTATGGAATGGGAGATGATGTTATGAATAAATTATTTATTAAGAGTGATGAAATTGATGATAGATTATTAGAATTAATTAGTAATTGTGATGGAGAAGGTAATTTTAGTGAAGAATAGTCAAAATAAAAAGGGAGAGAGTTGCTTAATTGCAACTTTCTTCTTATATTTAGGTATATTAATAAATAAATTAAAAATAAAGGTTATGAAAAGAGAAAAAAGAGTTTATGAGAATGGTTATTGGGGTAAAATATCGTATTGGTCTACTTTACTAGAAACTGCAGTTAGAGAGCAAAATACAAAAGGAGCAGTGTTATGTGGTGAAAAATTAAGTTATTTTACAAATAAGCAAAAAGAATTAGTGAAATAGTTGGATTCTATTATATTTATTCTTATATTTAGGTGTATTAGTAATTAAATCATAAAAGATGACAAAAACAGAATTAAAAAGAGAAGAATTAAAAGCAGTATTAAAATTTGTAATAGATACTTTTGGTATTCATGAATTAGAAAGAGATAATCAGTATTTTACATTTGACACTGCCTATAAAGGATCTCAATTATCAGGACATATTGATACAAGAGGATTTGATGTATCCATAGAACAGAATCATGCCCTAACAGGTACTGGATGGTCTAATGATGATTATACAACTGCAGCTCATGCTAATCAGTTAGAAAAATTAATGAATGATAAAATTGCTACCTTCTTAAATAATAGAGGGTAGTGGTAGTTTCCGGAATTCTACTTGTGTGTATAATACTATTAGGATTAAATTATTTAAAGTATTAGTTGGATCCTATTATATTTTTTCTTATATTTAGGTATATTAATTAAACAATAAAGGTTATGACAGCTACAGAGCACAATATTTTAGTTTACAGAAAACAATTACTAGAGGAATTTAAAAATGTTGAAAAAGGAACTGAAAGGTATTTCAATTTAAAAAAATTACTAAAACAATAAAGGTTATGAAATTCAATTCGGAATTAATTAAAGAGAAAACACGTATAGTTGAGATTCTAGTATTTCAATTAAAGAAGGATATTACATCTGATGAACTTACTAGTGAGATGCTAAAGAATCTCATAGAATCAGCAAATAGTTTACTAATCTCAGACTTCTAAAATAAAGTTGGATCCTATTATATTTTTTCTTATATTTAGATATATTAATAATTAAAATAAAAGTTATGAAAGTAAAAATTGAATTTGAATTAAATTTGGAAGAGATTATAGATAATAATTCTAATAAATGGTGTTATAAGGGTAGGAGTAAGGATGAGATTTATACTGAACTGAAAAGTATATTTGGTGATAATTTAGAAAAGGGAATGAGTGAGGATGTAAAGAGAGAGTATGAGAATAATTTTCAAGAAATATTTAACTATTAAGTTGGTTTGTATTAGATTATTTCTTATATTTAGATAAGTAAGATATTAATAATTAAAAAATAAAAGGTTATGGTTATAGAGTGTACAAAAGGATGGTTTGCAGATGGTGGTTCAGATTTACCAATTATGGTTGGTGAGAGATTTAAAGGAGAATTTGATAATGGTGATATTATTTGGGTGAGTATGAAAGGTAATTTGAATCCCGGAATGGAGTTTGAATTTGTTGGGAGACAGTTATTAGAATTCTTTAGGATAGTTTATTATGATTAATAAGCTATTTATTGAAACATTTGTAAAACATTTAAAATAAAAATTATGTCATTAGGAAGAACAATTAAGTATTTAGATTTAGTATATGGGAAAAAGCATAGAACTATTATTAAAGATACTATGAAGGAATTAGGAAGAGGAGCAGGATATGCTTTAAGATCTTAATATGTATAATCATTTACTTATTATAAAAGCATTAGAAGAGGGGATGGATTATATATCTATTACATCTGGAAATAAGAATCATCCTCTCATTAAAGAATTAGCATTAGCAAAGAAAGAAGTTAAGAAGCATATATGAGTTGTCTATTTTACACAATCTACATTGATGATGAAGCACATTTTAGAACCTCGGTACAAGCAACTAGAGATTCTATGTTAGAAGTATATAGAGTGTTATACCCTAATGCTCAGATAGAAGTAATAAAAGAGTAATACCTTAGATTAATTATTAATAAGAAACAGTCCGCTAATTAACCTTTGGCGGGCTATTCTACCTTAAAACAAAAAGTTATGGCAGATCCAAGAACAGAGAACGAAACAAAATTAGCAAACTTCTTAACGGGAGTAGGTAAAGCAGTTATCATAGGAATTATACTCTACCAATGCTGGAAAGGATTTACTTTGTAGTAGAAATAAACTTACAAAGATAGTTGTTTCGTATTATATTTTTTCTTATATTTAGATATATTAATAATTAAAACATATAAAGGTTATGACAAAATTAGAGTTAATTCAAGTATTAGAAAGGAATCTAAAAGTATTAAAAGATCCTAATATTCCAGAAAAGTTTCCATTATTCCATCATGTAGATACTGGAGGATATAGTGATGATTGTAATCAGATTTATAATTTTGATTTAAATTTGAGTTATGATAATGAAGATTCAGTATTAGTATTAGAGTATTTTGGAGATGAAAATCCTGGAACTAATGGAGTACCAATTTAAAATTAATTAAAGAATTAGTTGGATTGTATTAGTAAAATTCGTATATTTAGATAAGTTAAAATATTAATAATTAAAAATAAAGGTTATGTTAAAAAATGTAAATGATTTAGTAAATTTGAGTAAATTTGGAATGAAGAATTATAGAGTTTTTCATTGGTTTAATTCTGAGAGTAGATTAGATAAGTTAGATAAGGATACTTTAGTGAAAGTAAATGGTAGAAGTTTTTATAAGATTAAGTAAAATTAGTTAGGGAGAGAGTTGCTTAATTGCAACTTTCTTCTTATATTTAGGTATATTAGTAATTAAAAAAAGGTTGTATGTTTATAAGTAATGATAATAGAGGGTTTTGTTTAAAGTTTGAGAATGGATATAATATCTCAGTACAATGGGGTAAAGGTAATTACTGTTCTAATAGAGATTTCGGAGAGTTTGTTCCTGAAGGTAGAAATGTATCTGCTACTGCTGAGATGTTAATATTCTCTGATGATGAGGAGAAAGATAAGTTATTAGATTTCCAGGAGTTTGATACTAATATAATTGGATGGTTAACTTCTGAGGATATAGGATATATTATAGGACTATTAAGTAATCCTCTTTTGGATATAGATTATGTAAACAAACAAATTAGAGAATATTTTTTAAAATAAAGGTTATGAAGTTTACTGCAAAAGAAATAGACAAAATGTCAATAGAAGAATTAGAAGGATTAACATACTACTTAAATGATGATCAAATTATGAAATGGTCAGGAAGTGGATATGATGGAAAAACATTTGTAGAATTAAGGAAATAAAGTTGTGAGTTAGAATTAAATTTCTTATATTTAGGTATATTAATAATTAAAAAATAAAAGTTATGAGTAAATTAGAGTATTTTTTAGAGGATGGTAGTACAGTTGTAGATACTAAATTTGGTGACTATAATAAAGGGACTCAATTAATGTTAGAGTTATTGAGAGAGCAGGAGCATGAATTTGATGATATTGCAGATTATGAAAATATTGTTGAGGAATTAGAAGCTTGTAGAGATCAAGATGATGTAGAAGAGTTAATGTATGAGGTAGGAACTGATTATATAGATGAATTAGAAGTTCATAGAGATTGGATGGATCTTATGTTTCCTAGAGTTACTAAAAGTCCTTACTTTACTTATGTTGGAGATGAAGTTGTAAGTTAGAATTATATTTCTTATATTTGGGTATATTAATAATTAAAAAATAAAGGTTATGAATAAATTAGAAGAGTACAAAAAGTTGATAGAAGAGTTTCATGTATGGAAAGAGAAAATTGATGTAGTAATGGAGAATGGAGATAAAGAATGGTATACTATTTTAGATAATATAGATGAAGATGATGAATGGGCAGGATGTGTTTATGGTGATATAGAATCCTTTTTGAGAGATATTGTTGAATATGGTTAAAAATAAAGTTGTTTAATTGAAAAAAAAATCATATATTTAGGTATATTAATAATTAAAAAATAAAGGTTATGAGTGAATTAATTTATGGTAATAGGAAGAAGTTAGTAGAAGTTAAATTTGAAAAAGAATCTTATAAAATTGGAGATGAGGTTAAATTTGGAGATTGGGGTGTTATAGTTGGTATGAGGGATAATAGAAAAATTCAAATGAATTATAAAAGGATGGGACTTCCAGAAAGTAGTTGGGGATTTTTTGATAGAAATGAAAATGATTTTAGTTATAAGGATGTTGTTTGTGAGATTGTATTGAAAGATAGTAATGGAGGATTTAGTATATTTTTTGATAAGGATGGAGAAGAAGTTTGGGAATGTTAAAAAAATAAAGTTGTTTAATTGAAAAAAAAATCATATATTTAGGTATGGGAAAATTGAAAAGATTGTTTGGTGAGATTGATAAAAAGATATATAGGGTTTTGGATATGGAAGGGTTAAGTGATTATGAGAGAAATAAAATTCATAATTCCCCAACTCATTTTCAACTAACTTTAAAAGAAGATGGATTTGATGAGGTTGTTTATTTTAGGGAAATAAGGTAAAATAAAGTTGGATTGTATTAGTTTATTTCTTATATTTAGATATATTAATAATTAAAACAAATAAAGGTTATGTCAAAATTAAAAGAGTTACAATCAGAGTTAGATGTATTAGTGGGAATTGAAAAAGCTAATAGACTATCTAGAGAAAAATTAATTGCTAAGAAGGTTATTGAATTAGGAGAGTTGCATAGTAAGTATTTTTCTGGATGTCTTATTGAAGGAGATGATATTGTTTCATCTACAGAATCATTTGAGATTAGGAGAGATCATCCTGAATTGAGTTATAAGAAGGATGTGATGACTATTTACTTTAGAAATAAAAGTTGGGAGAATAGAAATTGTGATAAACTAGAAACTTCTTTTTACTCTACTTCTACTAATGATGATTTTGAATTGAATAGAATGGTATTGATTGGTCAAATTGGTCAAATCATTTTAGATTTTAGAGATGATATTATTGGTGAATATAATTTAATTCAAGATAAATGGAGTAAGAGGTTACAAGAATCTATTTCAAAAATATATAAAAGTGAGAGAGATGCTAGAGAGAAGAGAAATGAAATAGAGGATATAAAGAGATTGAAATTAGAATGTGATGTAGAGAATGGGATTGTATTCAATGAAGGTACTACTTTGGGTATTCAGATTGGATATAAAGACTTTAGAAGAAAGGTGAAAAGTATTAGAAAGATAGGAGAGACATTATCTGGAAAGAGTGTTAAGTTGAAAATGAGTGTGGAATATGAACAATGGGATAATGATAATGGTGAATGGGAAACTGTTATTTTTGATAAAGGAGAAACTTTAGTAAGATTAAATTATTATAATGATTTCATATACCAACTTGAAAAATTAGAAGATGGGTATAAAGTAGTAAATATTTGATTAATTATTAATAGACAACAATGGGTCCTTCCATACAAAATACTTGTAGTAAAAGTTGGACCCTATTGTTAAATTTCGTATATTTAGATAAGAAGGAATTAATAATTAAAAACAATAAAGGTTATGTTAAACAATTTGACAAGTAAAGTAATTAAAGGATATGCTAGCTCTAAATTAGCAAAAGGAGACGATAATGACTGTTTTGTAAGAGCTATGGCTTCATCAACAGATATGAATTATAATATTGTTCATAAGTTTGTAGAGGATAAGTTTGGAAGAGTGTATGGAAAAGGAACTCCAAATATTATGATTACTACTAATATGATGAAGTATGAAGATAAGGGGATGGTGATTGGTGATTGTAAATTTGATGTAAGATGTTTAAGTAAGAAAGAATTAACTAATCAGTATAAGGTTAAAGGAGAGATTATAGATAGAAAGAAGACAGTTAAATCTTTTATATCTTCTAACCCAAAAGGGACTTTTGTAGTAACAGTTTCAGGACATGCTTTCACTGTAAAGAATGGAGATATAATTGATAACTTTGATGAGGAGTTTAGACCTACTAGAAAGGTATTGAATGCTTATAAGATAGAGGATGTAACTCCAAAGAAAAATATCCAATTAGAGTTTAAGTTCTAGTTGGATCCTATTGTATTTTTTCTTATATTTAGGTATATTAATAATTAAAACAGATAAAGGTTATGACAAAACAAGATTTTTTAAATGGTAAATCATTTTCATTAAAAGGAGATTTTACATCTAACACTACTTACAAGTATAGAGAAATTGATAGTGATTTAGGATGTATAGAAAGAGAATATAGAATGACTAATAATATGAATACAATTCTAATCTCAGAGAACATTATGAATGTAGAGAAGATAGGTACAAAGAAAGTACATTGTTTTACATTCTTATTTAGAGATAAGATATCAAAGAAATTATCTTATGATGAGATGATTGGATTTAATACTGTAGAATAAGCTATAGATAAAAGAAGAATTAGAGGACCTGGATTAATCATCTGGGTCTTTCTATGTACACTAGAGTCGATGGCAGAAATGAAACCCGGATTAGGTAACGTTGATATCAATCTGATGTAAGTCTTATATAACACTGACAGTATTGTTCCCTAAGGCGTCGTGAGAGCCGTAGTGAGTGCCATACGTAGTAGTATATCTCTGTTCATATTTCTATGTATAGTGGTATATATGTATATATTAAGTAGAGTGTTAAGTGATGTGTCTATAGATCATTGGTAGAGTTATAAACAAAATCACTAATACATGCCCCAGATGCCAGCTAGCCGGCGTACATATAAGTGTAATACCTGTCAGGAATTGTAAAAATATTGCGGATACGTAAAGAAAAAGCTTTGTCTGTTCGTTCATATCTATAAATCTTATTACTATATTATAAATATACGAAATTTCTCACCAATAACCTACAGATTTCGTAAAATACTTTTTGTATATGTGAATTTAAGGATGTAAAAAAAAAATTTTGAAGATTTTTTGCTATATAGGGGGTTTTTACTTATATTGGTATATATGCTATTTATATTCAAATAAGAAAGCAATCTTGCAGAAGTTAGACCCACATACATTATTCTCGATCTTTGAACAGGATGATCAAGAGATATACAAAGAACACAACGTAGAGGAGTTACTTGACAATCCATATGTGCGAGTTGGGATGGTAATGACCGGTGTGGAGAACTTCTACCTCATAGATAAGATGTATATACTTAGACATCCCGAGGATTACCCAACAGTACGTAATAAGGTAAAGCTCAAATACTTCAACAAACTATTCAAACATCTTGAGACAGTAACAGAATTGGAATTCAAACTAATATATGATATAGGTACCGATTTTGAGTTAGATCGTTCTATATATGCAATCAATGAGTTATTATATTTCTACCAGGAGATAGAGCAATATGAGAAATGTGCCACAATAAAGAAATATAATGACCTTTTGGTAGGTAAAAAGTTGGAGGTCTTATTATAATAGCTTATATTATTAGTCTAATAGTAAAACCCATATAATATGCTTACCGATATAATATCATTCAAAGAAGCTTTAGAATTAGAATCCAAAGGATTAATCTATATATTTGATATGGGTGAAGATACAACCTATCATGAGAGGGCTAGAGAGTGGCAGGATAATTGTCATCTACTAAGAACCAAAGCCCGTAATGTATCTATCCAGGACCTCCCCAAACACTACCAAGCCAGATACCTCATTGAACACACACGTTCCATAAATTCATTTACCACCCAGTGGATGTACCTTCGTGCTATGGATATTAAATCTACAACCTCCTTAGAGGATACCTCCATAGATGGTACTGAGTATGTTTACGCTTTGTCTAACCCCGCCCATCCTTCTTTAGTTAAGATTGGTATGACCACTAAGACACCCACCGTTAGACTCAATCAAATAAATGGTACGGGTTCGGTAGACCTCTGGAAGCTTATCTTTTCTATCCCGGTACGGCCCGGTACGGCAATGTCCATTGAATCCGAGGTACATAATAGACTACAAGACTGCCGTCTGCATATAAAACGTAAGAACGATCGGGAGATGTTTAAAATAGACGCCCTCCCGGCTATAGACATCATTAGAGAGGTTGCCGATCCACACAAGTTAGATAATCCTACCTTATATTAGTGGTACACCCGGAGATAACGTCTCTCTAAGTATTTCAATCAAGACATAATATAAGTATTATAAATTACCTAAATTTAATAAGAGACAAGATAAGAAATACGCGTCGCAACTTCGCGCGTTTGCGCGGCGGCGCTTTTACTTTTTACCCTACCGCAACCACCCCAACCTTGCCGGCACTAAAAAAAATGTATAAAAAGTTGGTAACTTACTTTATTTTTCGTATATTAATCTATAAGATGAGGTACAGTTAAAAAAAACCTTATAAAATAGTTGCTCCTTCGAATTATTTTTATTACCTTAAGTATTATATATAAGTTAATAAGATATAAGGATAATTATTTAGATTAAATTAATTAGTATATAAAATAAATTAGAAATATTAAAATTAATATATATGAGAAATAAAGATTTAGTTATTAATAAATTGGAAAGGGTAGATTCCCAATTGAAGAAATTAAACTTCTATGTTAATACGAATGACCAACGTAGTGCTAAAGAGAGTATTACATCTATCAAAGAACTTAATAGTGATATACTAACACTACTTAATACCGAAACACAAAACTAGAATATGTTAGAAGCAGAGAAGATAGCAAAGAATTATGAGAAACACCTTAAGATAGTAGAACACTATATTACCGGTGAAAGAAAGGAACAGGTTATGTCCATGCTTAATAAGCTGGAGGAGATATATGTTATGGCACCTGCTAGTAGTAAAACTTGGTATCACAATGCTTTTGGCGGTGGTTACGTAGATCATGTTAATAGGGTAGTACAATTTGCTTTAAAACAAAAGGAGATGTACCAAACTATGGGAGGATTAATTGATTTTACTGATGAGCAATTAGTATTTTCTGCTCTTTTCCATGATTTAGGTAAAATAGGTGATGGTGAACAACCAAACTATATACCTCAGACTGATAAATGGAGACAGGATAAGTTATCTGAAATGTATACATACAATCCAGACTTAGATTTTATGTTAATACCGGATAGATCTTTATTTATTTTACAGAAATTTGGTATTAAAGTAGATCAGAAGGAGTTTTTAGCTATAAGATGTCATGATGGAGTATTTGATAAAGCTAATGAAGCTTACTTTTTCAGTAATGTAGAGTCATCTAGACAGAAATCTTCTATAATTTCTATATTACATACTGCAGATTTCTTAGCATCTAAGGTTGAGTATGATATTTGGAAGAAAAACGGAGGAACATCTACTCAGAAGACAGTA
>ERZ1046740.1592-NODE-1592-length-15747-cov-4.156895_pt1 | contig 15747 bp, 7 predicted proteins | sample MGYA00383093_ERZ1046740 | MGnify/ENA primary metagenome ERZ1046740 (study PRJEB29581, sample SAMEA5548363) | metagenome | biome: marine; feature: coastal; material: water | depth 25 m | study: Short-term variability in the microbial, nano- and picoplankton... | reverse complement strand
GAAAACCACCCCAATCCGGGCTGCATGTGCCACCTCCTTTTCTGGGGAAGGTGGATTCCATTACGCTGAATGTGATGCAGTCTGTCGCAGGACGTTTTGGTAATCATTTTGGTGATCTTGAACCCTTTTACTTTGCGGTCACTCGTCAGGATGCCCTGCAGGTTTTGAACTTGTTTATCGAAGAGCGTCTCGGGTCTTTCGGCGATTTTCAGGATGCCATGATAGAAGGCGAACCCTGGATGTTTCATTCCCATATCAGTTTTTACCTGAATTGTGGCTTATTGCTCCCTCTGGAATGTGCCAGGGCCGCTGAGGCTGCTTATCAATCAGGGAAAGCACCGTTGAATGCCGTTGAGGGTTTCATTCGCCAGATCATCGGCTGGCGCGAGTATGTGCGAGGTGTCTATTGGCTGAATATGCCCGAGTATGCTCAAAAGAACTACTTTCAAGCCAAACGCAAATTGCCCGATTTTTTCTGGACAGGGAAGACCTCGATGAACTGCCTGCATCAGTGTGTTTCAGAAACGAGGCAAAACGCTTATGCCCACCATATCCAGCGTTTGATGGTGCTAGGCAATTTTGCATTGTTGGCCGGGATTGATCCAAAAGACGTCAATGAATGGTTCTTGATCGTTTTTGCTGATGCCTATGAATGGGTCGAACTTCCAAATGTCTCAGGGATGGTCTTGTTTGCAGATGGTGGTTTGCTGGCAAGTAAGCCTTATGCCGCGGGTGGAAACTACATCAATAAAATGTCAAACTACTGCAAGGGCTGTAGCTTCAAAGTCACCAGCAAGAACGGTCCTGATGCATGCCCCTTCAATTACCTTTATTGGGATTTTCTGGAGCGGAATCGAAGCAAACTTCGCTCCAACCCTCGTGTAGGTATGATGTACAGGACTTATGATCGTATGAGCGATGAAAAGAAAAATGCCATTCGAGAGGATAGTCGATCCTTCCTGAATGCCATCGAATGAAAAAGAAATACGATTTACCCCGGAAAATCTGTTGCGTCTGTGAACGCCCATTCAGCTGGCGCAAGAAGTGGGAAAAAGTATGGGATGATGTCAAATACTGTTCAAAGGCATGTGCGCGGGACAGAAATCGGTCCCGCTCTTCAACCGCTTAAATCCGCTTGCAGACGCTCGACCAGACAAGCGATCTTCCTGTCGATAAAGAACAAGATGGCTTTCAGGGATCAAAGTGGGGTTCCAAGCTGTCTTTGACTCTTCAAGACCCTGCCCGTGGGAGCCTGACTTATAAAACATCTGCTTGCTGACAGCAGGCTTCGTATATTTCATACTTGTTTTCAATATGTTTGTTTGCATAAGCTTATGCTTAGCCTAAAACTTATGAAAACTTCCAAAATAACCATTGCCTTACTCATTTCAACCATCGTATTTGTTCTGCCCTCACTGGCTCAGGACAATGCCAAGCAAAATCCAGCATTTGAGAAGATGAAAAATATCTTGGGGAAATGGGAGGGAACCTTGGAGCGGTCCGGTAAAAAAATACACCTCCAAACGCAATATCGATTAATTGGCGGAGGCGTCAGTATAGTAGAGGACTGGATTGAAGACGGGGAGGAAATGATCACTGTCTATCATAACAAAAATGGCCAGTTGAATGCAGTTCACTACTGCGCACTCGGAAATGCTCCCACACTCGCCTTGTCCTCAATGGATAGTGACAGTCTCACTTTTGCTTTTGACCCAATCTGCGGGCTCAACCCGAAAAAGGAAAGGTTTGTGACTCGAATGCTCTATCGATTTAAAGGGGAAAGTCCTACTGAAATGTACAGTGAGGGTGTATCCGACGGTATCAGCATTGATGGTGAAGAGGGAGAAGTCACAGGTAAAGTTACTTTAACCAAAGTGGACGTTTGGTCTAAGAATTAGTCAAATGCAACCACTCTTCTGCAGAGGGAGTTCAAATCTAGCGGCTCGTCATCAACGGGCCGCTTGATTGATTTTTTATTCCATTGTTTGAAATAAAGTATGACGGACTCTGAATGGTGATATTCATTTTCTACCCCTTGTCTGATGGATCGAGGATATCAAACTTTACCATTCATTGGATGAAAGCAGGTAATTTGCCTGCATCAACGTAGAGTTAAAATAAGCTCAAACGCCATCCAATCGTCCGGTGCTGTCAGCAAAAGCTTCGGTTTCGACTCCCAGACGCTGAAGCATGGAGACAAACAAATTGGAAAGAGGTAGGTCTTCCTGAGTCGCCTTCTTGGTCCATGGTTCAGGGTCTCCGGGTTTCCACCCGCCCTGGTAGGCTTTGCCATTGGTGTGGTTGAGATACTGACCATGAGTAAAGCCCATGCTTTTTCCGCCCGCGAGGATCAGCGGGTAATTCCGGGATAGATGGAAAGCACTCGATGCAGATCCAAAGAATAGTAAAGTATTATCCAATAAACTTCCGTCACCTCCGGGTTCCGGTGTCTGTCCAAGTCGTTGAATGAAGCGTGCATATTCCTCATGCAGGAATCTGCAATAGGTGCCAAAATTTTTCCATCCACCTTGTTGCTTGGTATCATGAGAAAGCTGGTGAGCGGCCGAAAATCCAACTGCTTTGGCCAATCTGTCACTGATACCAACCCCGTTCTCACGGCCAATTTGATAACTTGCAACCCGAGTTGAATCAGTTTTGAAAGCAAGATAAATCAGTTCGAACATGGTTTGAAGGTAAAGGCGTGGTTCATCAGGGGTAATTTCCAGATTCAGTTTTCCTCCGTCCACTTTGGGCAAGGGGGTATTCAACCACTTTTTTGCTTTTTGGACTCGGATTTCCGCCTCACGCACGGATTGAAGATATTCGTCCAAACGAGCTTGATCATCCGATGAGAGCCTTTTCTTCAATCGACGTGTATCTGTGAGTAGATCATCCAGTGCACTCTGACTATGTGCCAGTTGTTTGGCTGCATCGGCATCGCTCTTGACAAACAACATGTCAAAAATTTGCTTGGGCCGATTTTCTGCAGGTATGGCCCGGCCCTGTCTGTTGAAAGAAATTGTGTGGGCGCCCCGAGCTGTTCCAGCTCCGCCATCCGTCGACATGACCAAGGACGCAAAGCGCGTTTGATCTCCGACATGGTGGGCATAGAGTTGATCCAGTGAGATGGAATTATTGTATGTCATGTCACCAGATCCAGTCGCAGCAGCCGTCAAGAACTGGTCGGCATTGTTATGCCCGTGAACGTTGCGACCCGCAGGATGCGAGAGACCAGATAAAACGGTGATTTCTTTTTTCAGATCCTGCAGTGGCTCCATGGTTCTGGTGAACTCGAAATCATTACCGTTACCTCTCGGAAACCAGGCCCAGTCCTTATATGCCGGGTCCTCCGGTAGAGGCATGGGAACGCCATCAGGAAAATAGAAACAACCCAGACGTTTTGGCGTGTTTTTTTCCTTCGATGCCAAGACCTTCGAAAGAGAGAGTGATTCAAACAGTGGAAGTGCCAGTGCCCAACCTGTACCGCAAAGAAAGCGACGGCGATCCAGTGTTGTGATTTTCAGTTTTGATGCCGGATTCATTTTGAAAGAAATAATTTACTTGTGGCTATCTCCATGATGAGGGCCCTGAGACCGTCGTCCTTCTGGCGAACGCTTGATGCAATTTCTTCCAACAAGGATCGATCAGAAAAAGTCAATGGCCTTCCAAGTGCAAAGACACACAATTTATGGGTTAAAGCGAGGACGAATTGATCCTGACGGTTTTTAAGCAGAAAACGTTTTAATCCAAGCATGCCAGCCAGTGGTTCATTATTGTATAAGCGACTGGTTGAGTCAACTGGCTTCCCGTTGATCTCCGCGCGCCAGAGCCCCCGCGAATCGTAATTTTCAAAAGCAATACCCCACGGATCAATTTTGATGTGACATGACATGCAGGCAGCATGGTTACGGTGATCTTCGATGCGTTCCTTGAGGGTCATTTTGGCGATTTCAGGATCCGCTAAATCGATTTCAGGCACTGCTGGTGGTGGAGGAGGTGGAGGGTCGTTGAGGAAGCTTTCAAGCATCCATATGCCTCGCTTCAGTGGATTTGAATCATTGCCGCTTGAGTTCATGGCCAGCAGTCCCGCATGTGTCAGCATTCCTCCACGACGTGATGCCTGGTTCAACCGCACGCGCCTGAATTCACTCCCCTTAATATTACTGAGCTTGTAATGTTTTGCCAGACGTTCGTTTGCCATGGTGAAATCGGAATGCAAGAAATTGAGCAAACTTTCGTTATGACGCAATACCTCCTGAAAGAATAGTATTGTTTCCAGCTTCATGGCTTCCTTGAGAGACGTGTCCAGTTTGTTGTCTGTATTCAGAAAATCCAGTAACTGCATGTCCAGCCACTGATGGACGAATTCTTGGGTGAACCTTTCCGAACGTGCATCCTCGAGCATTCTTGAAACCTCATTCCGCAGGGTCGATTCATTGCTCAGTTGACCGAGCCTTGCCATATTGCGGAGTCGATCATCTGGAAGGCTGCACCACAGAAACATTGATAAGCGCGATGCCAACTCATGTTGAGATAGCAAGCTTGATTTGGGTGGATTTTTTTCTGAATCGATATCCGCACCATCTCTGCTCAGGTAGAGGAAGTTGGGTGAGGATAAAACGGTAGCCAATACTTCAATCATAGCCTCCTCAAATGTCTCACAATCATTACGCATGGTCTGAAAGAGTACAAGCTTCTGGTTGACTTCTTCATCTGCGATGGATCGTCTCCATGCTCTGGGCATGAAGGTCATTAGAATTTCTCGAGCGTAGGCGTTTTCATTTGAACTCTGAGAGCTTTCAAAGAAAATGCGTCGATGCGATGCAGGAGGCCATTGGTCATGGATTGGTCCGGAGACCTCCACGTAGTCGATTTGGATTTCACCCTTATTGACGGAGTTGTTTACCAGTCGGAGATGTTCTGACGGACTTGGGGTTGATCCCATTCGGGAAGTTTTCCTGACAGAGTTTCGAGGATAAATGTCACCTAGGATCACATCCCACTGATAAAAATGCGGGTCCTCAGGGGGGGCATCAATTTCCACATCCTGATCGCTCACGCGCATCAGGGCGCGACCTTCATTGCTGGCTTGCCAGCCAAAGTCCAACTGCATGGTTGGAATATTCCCTTTCGTCTTCGAATTATTTGAGGCGCGGACTCTGACTCGGAGGATGCCTTCATCGGGTATTTTCTCACCCAATTCGACTACCAGTTTTTGTCTTGCTCCCTGAGGAATAATTGCCACGTGACCCGCTGATTTCGGCACTGCAGGTGGAATGTCTGTGGGATTCAGGGCATGTCTGGCACCTCCGTAACTCCAGCTTTGGGGAACGGTGTGACCGTTCTGCAGGTTTTTGAAATAAGGTCTTCGATGAGTCTTTTGGAAATCACGAAACAACTGTTCTATTTTTTGCTCTTGTGCCTCAGGGTTACCTTCTAATTCCTGACGTGTTTTTTCGACTTTGGCTGCTTGTTTTTGCCAATCCACCTTGCCAACTTCGTCCATTGTTCCCCCCCAGTAAATCACCGAGGGCTTCGGGCCTTGAACTGTTGCCCTTGACAGAGCCTTTTTCGCAATTCGACGGTAAGTTTCCAATTGAGTAACGGACATGTGCAAGTTCTCGGAACTGTTCTTGAACCCATCCTCAGAGTGCGCTTCAGGAGGTAAATCTCTGGCGAAGTTCCATGGAAGCCCCAGAAGATCCTGCAAGGCATAATTGTATTCGTATTTTGTCATACGGCGAAACGAGGAATAACCACCTGTCGCTCGACGAGTGATTGATGCCGTTCTAATCTCGCCCGAAAGCCATTCCATTACCTTACCCCGATCAAGACCTGGCATTTCAGGTTCGTCTGCTGGTGGCATCTCACCATTGCTAAGCACTGCCTGGACCTCCAACCACCAATCTGCGTCATTTCCCTTGACCAGGTTGGGATTCAATTCATCGATCCGAAGACGTGCCTTGGATTTATCTGGACCGTGACAGGGGGTGCAATGAGCTTTCAGAATTGGTTGAATTTCGGATTCAAATTGCTCCAGATTTACCTTTGGACTCAAGGTTTTGGCAGGTAAATTGGAATGCTTGCGGAGTGATGACTCAAGGATTCCCTTTTTCCGCAGATCTTCCAGAGTGGGTGAATGGGTCGCCGAAAGGCCGGCACACGTTCCGGTGAACCAAAGAATTAGTAAGCAAAAGTTTCGTCTATAATTCATCGTGATCAGATTTATTCATTATCATAGGCTGGGAATTCTGTCACGTATTGACTCAAAAGAGGCGAATCCTTATTCAAAATAACAATGAAAGCGTTGATGCATTGCAAGTAATTGAAGACGTGCGCTTCAAGACTGTAAGCAAAAGCCTCTCTCCATGAGAGGTGCTGGTACGCTCGGGATTTCTGAAAATACAAACTCTAATATGGTTTTGCCTTGTTTTGAGGGTGGATTTTTCGATGGATAAACTTAACTTGAGCGCATGGAGTCAAACTCTTCCAGATACCGCTTATTCTCGTTTTTCTCACTTGGCACACTTATCAGTTTGTTGATGCTTTCTGCTGAGCAGGTCATTTACGTATCACCTGCAGGTGATGATCTAAACAGTGGTCGACTCGAATCTCCATTGCGAACGTTTGATAAAATAAGTTCACAGATTCGAAACACTGTCTTGGATCAACCGGGCGAGGATATTGTCGTTGTGTTTCGGGATGGCAGATACCAATTGAATGAACCATGGGTTTTACGCTCCACAGACTGGCCACAAGGGGAAGTTCAGGTCACACTCCGGGCCTTTCCTGGTGAATCTCCCATATTGAGCGGCGGATGGACAGTAGATGATTGGAAACTGGATCCTGACGGATTGCTGCGCGCCTCGGTCGCCGGATATCCCGGGAATTTGATGCAGGTGCGCGAGTTGTTTGTGAATGGGAAACGAGCCACACGAGCACGCTATCCCAATGACGACTTTCTTCGAGTCGAAGCCAGTGGGCCCGACAGGCGAACTGGCTTTACTTTTTACCCTGATGATATAGCGCAAATAGAAGATTTCGGGAGTGCGGAACTGGTTTTCTTTCACGATTGGTCGACTTCGCGTGTGGGAATCAAGGAAATAGACACTGCAAATCGTTATATTACGCTGGCGGATCCCATTGGTCCCGTTTCGCCTCACTTTGCTATCGATAATTTTGAGAAGCACCCAAGGTATTATCTCGAGCATTCCAGGAGCTTCCTTACTCAACCGGGGGAATGGTATCTGGATACCATTCAAAAGGAGGTGACTTACATGCCTTTGCCCGGAGAAAATCTCGAAAACATACATGCCGCAGTGCCACTTTCCTCGCAACTGATTCGAGTCCTCGGAACATCTGAGCAACCATTCAAGGGGCTTCACATACAGGGACTCATCATGGAGCACTGCCTGTGGGCAATCCCAGCAAATGGTTACGCAGGGGGACAGGCCACATATCATGAACGTCGATATGGAGAGGGAGGCGCTCTGCGCGAATCGATGGTCGCAGCGGTCGAATTTCAATATGCACAAGACTGCTCTTTCGAAGGCAATACCCTGCGAAAACTGGGGGGCTCAGGTTTGCTCCTGGGGGTCATGTCATCAGGCAATCGAATTGCATTCAATCGTATTCATGATGTTTCTGGTAATGGTATCATGATCGGTGAAGATCAATCACGTGATGTTCTTGGCAAACCCTGGTGGCAATCGGCTCCAGAGCAGGTGACGAGAGATACACAGGTGGTGGGCAATGTGGTAGAGTACTGTGGAGTGCAGTATTTTGGAGCAGTTGGCATTTGGGTCGGTCTTGCTCAAGGAACACAAATAGATGGTAATACTATCCGGGAACTGCCTTACACAGGGATATCGCTTGGATGGATGTGGAGTGAGGTTCCAACACCGGCAGCTCGAAATCAAATCCGCAACAATCACATTCATCACGTCATGCAGGTCTTGTCCGATGGAGGCGGGATCTACACGCTTGGTTCACAGCCCGAGAGCTTGATCCATGGGAATCTGATTCACGATGTCCCTTTGAATCTTGGGCGAGCCGAGAGCAACGGGATGTTTCTCGATCAAGGAACAATGGGGTTCATTGTAAAAGAAAATGTGATCTACAATATCGATCGATCACCCTTGCGGTTCCACTTGGCATCCACCAATCAAGTTGAAAAAAACCGCCTTTTCCTCTCAACGGATCAGATGCCACCCATACGATTCAACAACACGCCGGAAGAAAAGATTCATCTCAGTGCAAACGAAGTCATTGTCCAGTCGATTCCAAAGATCAAAGCCCCCTGAGATAGAGGCCTCTCTTGTGGTGAACATTACTTCGCTTGCAGGACCTCACTGAGCGAAACTTCGCGCCCCAGTTCCAGTGAGCGTTGAGATGCTTCCAATGCGGCGATGACTTCGATTTCTTCTTCTATCGGAACGGATTCATTGCCGGAATGGACGAGATCAAGAAAAGCTTCAAGCAGGTAAGTATAAAGATCTGTCAAATTGGGTGTGACTGTTTTCCATCCGTTGGTTCCGTAGAGATTGATCTGATATCCAGCCCGCATCCTGGCCCGTTCGCCTACCATCAGCACCACATCCCGTTCATCTTTGAATCGGATACGCGCGATGTTGGTGTCTGGTCTTCCAACGTTCATCGCACTGATGGCTCCCGGTCCGAGTACGGCGTAGATCATGGATAAGGCATGAATGCCATAATAAATCAGATCATTTCCGCATGCCGCCGTTGCAAGATGAATGTTGCCTAATTGAGGTAATTCCCGGCGAAGCTGGATGATATCGGGTACAAAACGTAAACTACTTGCCGACATGAAAGGAGTTTCAGTCTCCCTTGCCAGTTGACCGATTTCAGCTGCCGCTTTGGCTCTCATGGCAAGAGGTTTATCACAAAAGGTAGGGATACCTTTGCGCAATGGATATTCGGCATATTTCCATTGCGCACCTGAGCCGTCATCAACGATCAAGACTGCGTCAACATCCTGAGCGCATTGTTCGGGAGTTTGGGTGATGGTTTCAATGTTGCATGCTTTGGCCATTGCCCTTGCTGCCTTTTCGTCGGGGTCCCAGACCTTGACAACACGTCCCCCTGAGAGTCGTTTTCCTGCCCTGACGAAAGGTCCTTTCACTTCTTTAGCCATCTCTTCATTCCAACCATTGAAGACCGTGGCGAAAGCTGTGCCATGATGAGAGCCGGGTAGACGTTGCTCTCCGGGGCGACCATAGCTTGCGGCCGAAATAAGTGCCAATCTCAGCGGCTTGCTATCCTTGTGTGCCCGTGCGCTGAAAGGCAATCCGGCTGTGGATGTTGCTGCCAATGCAGAGGCAGATCGAGTCATAAATGTGCGTCGGTTCATGGGAATTTTTTATTAGGTTCTTCATTGAGTATGATGAACTTCTGGGCTCAACGACGGATGGGTTGAGAAATGCGGAGGTAGGCGAACAAATCACGAAGTTGCTGGTCGCTCAGGTCATCCAGCAACCCTTCAGGCATCATACTGCGTCCCATGGGCTGGACGTCTGCAATTTCATGTGCGGCAATGGTCAGATCCTGACCGTCCAACCCGCGCAGCACAGTAACCTGATGATCGCGATCCAATTCGAATCCACCAAGACTCCGGCCATCGGTAGTTTCAATGTTGATGAATTGAAAACCCTCACGGATTTCAGCATTGGGATTTACAATACTGAGTAACATCGTTCCCAGATCATTTCGTTGGTAACTTGTAAGGTCAGGACCTATGGCACCACCTTTGAAAAAGAGTTTATGACAAGCTGCACATCGCTCCATGAATATGGGCTCACCCGCGTATGGACTGCCCGAACCAGTTTTCAGGATAGTTTCGAGGGCCTTGATTTTGTCTGGAAATTCAGGAGCTGATCCGGGGGTGGCTTCAGTAAAAAATTGGGTCGCCAGTTTTTGGATGGAGGGGTTCCGGTGAAGACGCAAGTTCTCGGCGATATCAGGTGGAATGAGATCGGTCTGCAATCCACCCGAATGCAGGGTTTCTAAAAGTTTCCGTGTCCAGGGTTCTCTGGCCAGTAAGAGGGTGAAAGCCGAGGACCTCAAATCTGCCGGAAATTGGGGAAGCGCTTTTAACACTTGATCTACAATCTTTGGACCATCATACAGATTCAACGAAGCGAACGCTGCTTTTCTCAGGGAAAGGTCGGATCGACCCATCGCCAGTTCGAGGAGGGCGTCCCGGGCGATGGCATGCTTCAGTTCTCCAAAAGCCCTGACGTATGGAAGTCGATCCTCCAGTGATGCGTCCTTATTGACCATGGTTGAAACGGCTTGTTTTATTGCACTCGAATCGCCTTGTCTGACACGCATCAACATCGAGGTTGAACCGGTAAGATTGAGCTCATTGTTTAATCTATCGGGCAATCCTGTTATGGAACGGCCCCGGAAGGCCTGTTCGAATCCACCGATCATGGCAGACCTGGCATGTGGCGACGTGGTATGATGCATGAGGCGAGCGAGGAGCAAAAGATCCTTGCGCTTCCCATCCACAGCAAGTCGGCGTGCAATCCTTGGCAGGATATGTTCCAGAAAAAGCGGTTCATTCCAAATCTCGGCTTCTTTCAGAAAGGATACGACGGCCTCGGCTGCAAAAGGGAAATGTGCTTCAAAGACCCACCAGCAAAGAAGAGGAATATAAGGATCCTCCAGGTCCTCTGCATGGCGTATCAAGATTCCAACCAGATCGAATCCCTGCATCCTGCTCAATCTTCGAGCGGTGGATGCCATTTGTGAACGCACTTCCGCATCATATTCCACCTTTGCCTGGTCTATCAGTGTTTTAAATAATTTCTCAGGAAGCGATCGAGCTTTGATCTGTTCACCTGCAAGCCCCAGGTTGCGGTGGATGCCATAGGAATCTCCCAACAAGCGAGTTGTCCACATGCGGACGGGAGGGAACGGGTGATTGAGTGCATGGATGGCAGCAGCTGTATCGAATCCTCCTGACTGATAAAGCGCCCACAAGGCATTCAACGCGCCTATATCCGGTTCAGAAATGATGAACTGTTTCAAGGAAGGAAAGGCATCGGGATCCTTACGCTCACCGATCATGCGAACCGCTGTCTGACGGTGCCATTTATTGGGGTGTGCCAGTAAATCAACCAATTCTGGTGTTGTTTTTTTCCCGAGATCAAGATCCGATTCCAGTGGTGAATCCACGCCTGAGATGCGATAAATTCGGCCTGATGTGGGATCGATTTGGTTCTGATAATGCTGTCCATGAGCGATGTAGTATTCGTACATGTCCGATACGAAAATAGAACCATCAGGTGCGTTTGCGATATACACAGGACGAAAGGCGGGATCAAAACTCTTCACGGCAATCCCGTGGTCATGCGTGGTGAATGTAGCGCCTCTTTTCTCCCTTTGAGCTGCAATGACCTCATTATGGAGGGGATCAATCGCGAGCAGCATGCCATGAAGAGCTGGGGGCATGGCGGTCCCTTCGACAAAGGCTCCAAAATGTGTGAAGCGAACGACCCTATCCAGAGTACGCATCATGGGGAGTTCACCAAAAGCATAGGGATTGCGCGGTGGACCGAACTTCCCGGGATTGACACCCTGCATTTGATAGAATCCGCCCTGCACGAAATGCCAGCCTCGTGTGTTACCTCCGTTGTGGCCTGAATAAAGTCGACCTTGTGCATCGAATTCAAGACCGTAGGTGTTGCCCCCTCCTTCAGCAAATAGTTCGAATGCTTGAGTATCTGGATGATATCGCCAGACCATGCATCCTTCAAAATACACACCTGGTGCGTTCGGTGGATCAATACCGGGACGAGTGACCCGACATGAGCAGGTGCTTCCCTGACCTCCATACAACCATCCATCGGGACCCCATGTCAGGCCGTTTGCGATGGAGTGTGTGTCTTCAAATCCAAAACCTGCCAACTTGACCTCTGGAGGACCGTCGGGAATGTCATTGTTGTCGGCGTCGGGGTAAAACAGCAGGTAAGGTGTGTGCATCACCCACACGCCGCCATGACCTCGTAGGGCTGCATTGGCCATGTTCAGCCCTTCTACAAATGTTTTGTGCTTGTCGAAGATACCATCTCCGTTGGTGTCTTCATGAAAACTAATTCGATCAGCACCCGGTTCGTGGTGTGGTGGAGCAGGGGGGATTTTGTTGTAGTGTGCGCGGTAATATTTATCCCGACTCAACATGCGGATGCCTGCCGGATAAGGGTACTGACGTGATTGGGTCACCCATAGCCGACCGTGTTCATCAAAACTAAAATGGAATGGCTGTGCAATAGTGGGTTCATGAAGAATCAATTCCGTTTGAAGGCCTTCATTGGCATGCATGCGGCCAGCTGATTCGCTGGGGGAAAGTACGGAGCCATGCACCTGTTTAGTACGCCCAAGGACACGTTGGGATTCGCGAAAAGTATCAAAGGTTGCTCTTTGAGGCTGGGTTGCCAGCGCTTTTCCCGGCAGGTAGCCGGCATCCCTTCGGATTTCCCATTCTCCCTCAAAAACACATTCCAAAAAGTAATCCATGATAAAAGGAGGTTCGCCTTTGAAACCTCCCACGCCGGATGGATGGTGCAATCTAATGGCCAGCTCGTTCCATAGCCCTTTCTTTAAAGTGCCAACTGGGACTTTGTGTCGATAGATCCTGTTTTTGTTACCTTTTTCCTTTGGTATGATGGAGCTCCCTTCACCGATTTCGACACCATTGACCCAAACCTTGTGCGAGCCCACCAGATCCTTGAAATGGATGCCCACAGATTCCTCAAACAGGTTTCGTTCATGTTTGGAAAAATAACTGTCAGGAACTTTCACCCAGCATCGATACCAGTCAGTCCTGGGGGAGTTTTTTTGACTTTCGGATTCTTCCTGGTCCGTAATGGATGGGATCTGGGTGGATTCCCATCCGGCTGCATGAGTGATGGAACGATCTGTGATGAAGATCGCAGCAAGAAGGACGCTCACTATCATTAACTGACGCAGGATGAACATTGGGATCATACTGGGTTTCTAATCAAATCATGCTTCAAGGTCGAGAGCTATTCAAGAGACAGGCCTATTGTCGGTCATGGGTATGTTGCTTATTTTAATCGGTTCAAACAGTTGACCATTCAATACCTTTAACGGGCTTCACGCCTGCGGAGAATCTTATCCAGACAATGTCAAATGCGGATAAAGCGTGGGTTGATGTTTTATTCCAGCTAAGTATCGGACTGATATTTAACATGAACAATTCCCTGATCCATCTCATTTGATCAGGGGAGCCTGAATCAAATCATTGCCCATTCAATACAACGAGAGCTCTAAAATCCAGATCATCATACCAAGGGTGTTGGATATCTCTCCTAATGGTTCTTTTTAAAACTATTTTGGATCGTTCATTGAAGCGCCAGTCACTGAGGTTTTATTCAAGGTAGTGCGTTCCCGGATTCCGACTCCCAGAATGCCGATCGCTGATATCCAGGCGAATAAACCTGCATACAACCCGCTATTGGATGGAGCAAATTCGAATGTTACCTCGTGCTCGCCTTCGGGTACAAACACTCCTCGCATGAGGTGATTACAGCGAAGTAATGGAGCGAATTTTCCATCAATGGAAACTTTCCAGTTGGGATGATAGCGGTCGTTAAGAACCAACAGAGCCGGTGTTTTGGTAGATGTTTTGACTGCAACCTTTTTTGGCTCATAAGAAGTGATTTCCGCATTTCCTGGTGTTGCCCCGTTTTGTCCTTCGGGTATGTTACCCTCTGAAATAAGGGCGGTTTGAGCCGGGTTGAAATCAGGATTGCTTAAAATACTCAAAGCCTGTTGATCTGATTCTGGCTTGCGCCAGTCATTGTATAATTTTGCACGCGGAAACGCTCCGGTGAATTCAAAAATGGCAAAAGGCCCATTGGTTTGAATCACGGTTTGCAGATCATCTGCACCTATACCAGAGTCATTCTCCTTGCCAGGTTTGGGAGCGAAATTGAACTGAGTATGCAACTTAAAGCGGTTTTTTTCCGGATCAAATTGGGTGTTCAAATAATCAAGATAACCTGTCATGCCAAAAATATATCGCGTGCTGGTTAACTCCCATAACCGCGTGTATTTGTCGAATTCGTGATTTCCCTGGGGAGCAAAAGCCGAACCGAATTCCAAATCCATCTTTGGGGGACGAGGCCACTGAATCACGTCAAGGCTCTGGACATTGTAAAATGGAAACGCGTGTTGCAGCCAGTCGTTGTAGACACGTGGGAGAATACTTCCTTGTTGATTGGCAAGCGTACTGGAAGCAAATGGATTCAGAGTTGAGGTGACCCTGCCTTCTTGAGGGTTTTCTTTGATGATATCCAAGACCGGATGGGTGGCGTATTTATATTGGTAATCGTAATATTGAATCCATGGAATATTGGCACGACACAGGTCGACGACCAAAATGACGCCGAGGATGAGGAAAGCGTTTACCGTTTGTTTGCCAGACCAGTATCGGCTCAGGATAAGGGTAAACACCAGACCTGAAAGAATCATCCAAAAGACGAACATGCCTACCTCTGCAGCACTGTATGCATGGATCGCATCAGTCATTTGTGTCGGGATGCCAACCTCAAGGAGGAATCGATTCATTTCAGATCTGGATGACGCATAAATCAACCAGGCGACGATACTTATTCCCAAAACAACCATGTAACCCTGAGTCCATGACCGATCTCCACCGTTCAGATTTTTCCACCACTTGCGCAAATGATCACCAAAAGTGAGTGGTGTTCCGCTTTCTGATGCGAGATAATATGAATAGAGCCCCTGCAATCCGTAGCCAAACAGTATGATCAGCGCCAGATGGGTCAGGTGCATGAACTTGATTGGATTTCTGATCGAATGAATGAAAGGGAGTTGATAGATAATCTGGTAAAAAGGCGCATGTCTGCCAAATGAGAAAAACAATCCTGCGATGGCCATCACGGACCAGAATCGAATCAGGCTTCTCTGTGTTTTTGCGAAGATAGGGTTCTGACTGCGAAAGGTCTGGATAAAAGCCCATAGAGCCACGATGACTACCAGCACACCTGCATACTCTCCCGAACCTGAGTGCCTCATCAATCGTCCGCTTTCTCCTGGCTTCCACAGAGGGTCCCGGCCGACACCTCCCCAATAGGAGGTCTCTGTCATCGTTCCATCAAGATCCGTCATGCGATAACCAAAAACTCCCGGGATGAATAAGCGGATCGTTTCGTTGATGGGCATGCTCCATTGTGTGGCGAAATTCCATTGTGCTTCCTTGGCCAAGGGGTCTGCTGCATCAGGTTTGGCTGCGCCACTTAACTGGGTTCCAACCAAGGTGATGAGTCCCTGAGATGCCATCCATCCGGCTGCGAACACAATCACCATCAGTGTCCCCAGACCCGCAACCGCACCCTTTGGACCTGCCTCTGATTGAGTCCACTTCAAATAAACGACATACAGTCCGAAACCGATGCTGTAGAGAGCTCCCACGTCGAAACCTTCCAAAACTGAGTGGCCAATTGCAAAGCCTGCGAGTAAATATCTCAAAAGCGGGGTTTTGGGACGAGAGGCATGTATCGCTGCCAAGGCCAGAAAAACAGATGCCATGGTGGTTGCTCGTGAAGGCAGTCCCCAACAGGCGTTCGAGAATGCGTTCGAATTCAAGGCAGCTGCCAGCCCGACCAGCACGCATACCCACGGGTTCCATTGCATGGAACGCCCCATTATCCAGGCGCTGAAACCAAGGAATAG
>ERZ1046740.1591-NODE-1591-length-15747-cov-5.860693_pt1 | contig 15747 bp, 11 predicted proteins | sample MGYA00383093_ERZ1046740 | MGnify/ENA primary metagenome ERZ1046740 (study PRJEB29581, sample SAMEA5548363) | metagenome | biome: marine; feature: coastal; material: water | depth 25 m | study: Short-term variability in the microbial, nano- and picoplankton... | reverse complement strand
GCTGGTCTTGAGAAATGGGGTTTTGTGGCTACTGTAAAAAAACTTATTGGCATGTTCGCTATTGCTGCGTATCATATTCCCTCAAAGCAACTATTTATTGCAAGAGATAGCGTTGGAATAAAGCCTTTTTTTTACAATTCGAATCCAGAAAACTTTTGGTTTGCTTCTCAATTCAATCAAATCATTAAAGGTGTTGGTAAAAAAAATATAAAGCTTACTGCATGTGGCATGCGCGATTTTTTACAGTTTGGATATATGCAAGCCCCAAATACTATCTATGAAAACATTAAACAATTAGAGCCTGGTCAAATGGCTATAATTGATGGTAAATCAATTGAGTTAAAAGATTTTAAAAAATATCCAGCTGATGTTGCATTATCGGGGCTAAACGATGAATCTGATGAAGCGCTGAGTCAATTCGATACGCTTTTTTCAAAAGTGTGTCATGATCAATTGAAAGCTGATGTGCCAATTGGAACTTTTTTAAGTAGTGGTATAGACAGTACTTTGGTGAATGCTTATTCTAAAAACGATAAGGAGGATTTAACTTCCTACACGATAGGCGTAAATCAGTCAAAGTCTGATGAACGCAATGTTGCATCGAAATATGCTGCACACTTAAACATTAATCATGTTTCTCTCTCTGTTGAGAAAGAAGAATTATTAGAATCATTAGATGACCATTTTATAAAGCTTGGAGAGCCTTTTGCTGACTTTAGTTCAATACCTACTTATTTAGTCTGTCGAAAAGCAAGAGAAAACAATACAGTAATGTTGAGTGGCGATGGAGGAGATGAAATTTTTTGGGGATATCATCGAATGTTTAATGCAACTTTTAATTTCCCATTTTTTAACAATTCATTGTATATAAGAAGGTTAAAAAAGAAACTTAAATTTTTCAAAAAACCAGCTAATGGATCAATTTATGAATTTGACCTACCGAATGAAATGGTTGAAAACGCTCATAGCCATATACCATTAGGTTTAATAAAGCAATTACTTCCAAACATTAATAAAACAATGGAAACAGAGGATTTGTACAAATTCAATGAAAGAGGTCAAAAATCTTTTCGAAATTGGGTGAGGTACAATGAATTTTATGCTCATATGCAGCGTGTTCTAATAAAAGTAGACAGGATGAGCATGGCAAATAGTTTAGAAGTACGGGTGCCTCTTTTAGATCAGCGCATTGTAGAATTCGCATGGAAGTTAAATACAGATTTTGGCTTGAATAAAAAAAAGAACTTAAAAAAATTCTTAAAGAAAGCTCTTAGTCAATTTATTCCAATTGATTTGATGAATCAAAAGAAGCTAGGCTTTTACGTGCCAATTGGAGAGTGGTTAAAAACTTCTTTGAAAGAAGAGGTAATTGACTTACTTCTGAATAGACCGATTTATGGGGAAGAGTTTATTGACAAAAATGTATGGAATAAAATAGTAAATGAGTTTTATAATAAGGAAGACAGTTCTAATGAATGGAGTATTTGGATTATGTATTGTTGGCAAAAATGGCACAGTCAACACTTGAAATCAATTATTTGAAGACTTCAGAAAAAACTAAAGATTAATAAACCTCTATTGCATATTAACAAATCACATAAAAAAACTGACACAAATTTAAATTTGAATTTGTCCACTGAATCCAAAAAGAAGATAGCCGAAGTGTACATAAAAGATTTTGAACTCATTAACTATTCAATTCATTAATTGCATTTAAATAAGCCCAAAATTTTATTGGTAGTGTCATCTTTGTTTAAAGCTGAAGGCCAAATGGCGATAGCCATTAGTGAATTTTTAGAGGAATACGAAATCTACTTCTTTTCAACTTTAGAATTGAAATATAGATTTCAAGAATTTGAAGATGTAGTGAATAGTGTTGATGTGATTCATTGGTTGGTGAACAGGAGCAGTGTTTCTCAGAAAGCTTTGAATGTTGCTTCGACTAAAAAGTAAATTACTACTCTTCATCACTCGTGCCAACAAGAACATGAAAAGTTGGAATCTGCAAAAGAGTCTACCCTTATCTATGTGGTAGCAAAAGAATGGCAAGATTTTATTGAAAAAGAACAATCTCTAAGAGTTATACTCGCATGGTTAGGTATAGATACAAATCAATTGAGTAATGGTTCTATTCGAAACCTAAGTTCAAATTAAGTTTATGAAAAAAACAATTGCATTTACGATATGCGCTAATAATTACTTGGCACATGCGAATGTGCTAGCAAAGTCATTTAAAAAACACCATCCAGATATACAATTTTATATCGCCATTGTTGATGAACCATCAAACACAGTCAACTATAAGAGCCTCGCATCAGACCAGATTAAATTTGTTAATGCCATAAACATAAGAGGTTTTAAAGACCTTTCATATAAATATAAAATTGCTGAGTTGTGTACTGTAGTTAAGCCCGAATTAATACTTCAGTTTTTCGCTAATGGGTTTGATGAGGTTATATATTTAGATCCTGACATTGAAGTATTTAATAGGTTTAATGAGGTGTTTTTAGCATTGTCAAAAGACCCTATCGTTTTTACTCCTCATATGTGTTCACCAACACCTCCTGAAATTCAATTAATTGATAGAAATACATTAAGAACAGGGATTTTCAACCTTGGATTTGTGGCACTTAAGAAAACAGATGAGATATTAAAATTTGTTAAATGGTGGGATCAGAGAGTGAGGTCATTTGGAAATGTTGATGCTAAACTCGCACATTTTTATGATCAAATCTGGATGAATGCTGCTCCTGTGTTTTTAGAAAAGCTGGCCATCTTAAGAGATTTAGGCTATAACGTTGCCAATTGGAATCTACATGAAAGAGAACTCATAAGAGAAAAAAATAAATATTATATCAATTCTACTAATGTCCCATTGAAATTCTTTCATTTTAGTCATTTCAAAGAAAGTGAATTGCCTGCAATTGCTAAATATAATAAGGATTTCACTATTGAAAACAGGAGTGATATTAGAAACATTTATTTAAACTATGCTAGAAACCTCAAAAGTGAAGGTTTTAACGAATTGAATAGAATACCGTATGTCTATGGAAAAACACTAGAAAATAGACCATTCCCTATTATGACTAAAAGAATAAAAATGTCAATATTTCATTTTAAAAAAGCTATACAGATTTTATTAAATGTTAATTAAATTATTTAGCAATCAAACTGAAATGAAATGCAACCTTTAGTCAGTATTATTATTCCCTCATATAATTCACAACAATATTTAGATGAAACTCTGGAAAGTGCATTAAATCAAACATATCAGAATATTGAGATAATTTTAGTAGATGATGGATCAACAGATAATACTAAAGTGTCTTTTCCTAGGTGGGAGAAGCTTGGCATTAAATGTATTTCTCAGAATAATGCTGGTGCTGCTGCGGCTAGAAATCATGGAATGAGGTTAGCAAAAGGTGATTATTTACAATTTTTGGATGCAGACGATATTTTATTATCCAACAAAATAGAACAACAAGTTGTAAGCATTAAGAAAAGAAAAGAGAAGTTGCCCGGGGTTTATCATGCATATTCTAATTGGCTAGATTTTCAGAATACAATAGAGGATGGAAGATGTATTACAAAAGATGCACTTTTTAGGGTTGAAGATTTAAATGGAATTGAGGTTCTAGAAAACCAGGGGCGTTTAAAGGGTATGATTGCAACTGGTGCCTGGCTATGGGATAAAGCTGGAGTTATGAATACTCATTGGAAACATAGTCCTAATGATGATGGAGAATTTGCCTTTGATACTTTAATAAATGGCCCAAAAATTTGTGTTCAAAGAGATGTTCTTTTTGGATATAGACGAACCTCAATGGGTTGGAGTAGGATTAATAGCAGAAACAGGCATGAACTTCTTGTTAATTGTAATTTGAGAATTAAAAAAGGAATACTTGATTCTAAATTTGTTTCAAAAAACCTCATTCTCTATGCCTATAAGGGTATGTCTTATAGTCTTAGAAGTCCGACAAGATTTTTTGCTAAATCACAAGTAAAAGCTATTATTCATACATATTTAATCTGTAAAAAAGCTGGTATCTCTTATTCAGAAGTGAATAAATTGGTTTTTTATACATTAAGAAAGAAAATTAAAGCTAGCATCAGATACAGTTTTTATTAAAGACTAAAATCTAATTCGATTGAATATTCTATTAATGACATCCTCTTTTTTAAGGCAGAAGGTTTTAGAGCCAAACGAATTGTAAGCGTTCTAACTCAACATAATGTTTTATTTTTTTACAATCGATATTTAACGAAGCAAATTGAATTTGAGAAATTACTTGCTGAAGTAGATGTTGTTCATTGGTTATTCAATATAGCACATTTGTCACCGCTGGTAAAAAAATATTATAACATCACTAGTGTTGCATGCGTGGCTGCCATGCACCATGTATGTGAACATGAAATTATTAAAGTGCATGGGGCATCTAAAGCGAACTGCATTCCAACCGTTTCACAAGAATGGAAATCCTTTCTCTTAAAAAAACAAAGACTGAATCTCATTATGCTCATTTAGGTTTAAATACGAATGAGTTTTTGAAAATTTCTGATGTCTACAAAAAGGATTTTGAACTCTTTAACTATTCAATTCATTAATTGCATTTAAATAAGCCCAAAATTTTATTGGTAGTGTCATCTTTGTTTAAAGCTGAAGGCATGATGGCGATAGCCATTAGTGAATTTTTAGAGGATTACGAAATCTATTTCTTTTCAACTTTAGAATTGAAATATAGATTTCAAGAATTCGAAGATGTAGTGAATAGTGTTGATGTGATTCATTGGTTGGTGAATAGGAGTAGTGTTTCTCAGAAAGCTTTGAATGTTGCTTCAACTAAAAAGCAAATTACTACTATTCATCACTTGTGCCCACAAGAACATGAAAAGTTGGAATCTGCAAAAGAGTCTACCTTTATCCATGTGGTAGCAAAAGAATGGAAAGATTTAATTGATAAAGATCAATCTCTAACGGTTATACTCGCAAGGTTAGGCATAGATACAAATCAATTTAGTAAAGGTTCTATTCGAAACCTGAAGAAACATATTCCTGTTATTGGTATGATGGGCTTCTATCCTGGCGCTCACAATAGAAAAAGGCCCGATATTGCTTTTAAAGCATTGGCCTTACTTAAGCAAAAATCGATAAAGTTTAAAGTACTATTGCAAGGTGCAGGTTGGGAAGACTATAAAGAACAACTTGAGAATCTTGATGTTCCGTATACGATTTTGAACTATTCCTCAAAAGAGGAGAGCGATGCGTTTTTCAAAAAGGTAGATGTTTTTTTATGTACTTCAGACTTTGAAGGTGGACCACTTCCGGTTTTGGAAGCTATGGCTAGTGGCATACCTGTTGTTAGCACTGAAGTAGGAGTTGCTCAAGAAATCTTAATCAACGGTGGTGGCTTTTTGTGTGAAAAGGGAAATTCTAAGCAGATAGCTCATGCCTTAGAAGAACTGATTAATAATAGAGATTTGTATGCAGCCCATTCTGATAAGGCAAAAGAAAACATTAAGGAGTTGGATTGGGGGAATTTGAAAGAGGAGTATTCAGAAATGTATAATAGATTTTCAGTTGACATTTTTAAGGAGAGTTTGATTTCATTGTCAGCAAAAAATCAAAGAAAAAAAGAACTCCTTCATAGCAAACTTCAAGAGGGGATGTCCTTGCTTTATTATGGAGATAAAAAAGAAGGTTTAAAAAAATTAAACAAGATTAAGTTTGACTCTTCAATCTCTCTTAAGCGAAAATTAGATACACTTAAAAGAGTCATGAAATTTAGTATCCAAGGCGTTAGAACATAGATGCTTTTATCTCTTATTTTCATTGTATCAACATTGCTCTTTACTTTTTGGATTGGGTTGTTGTTCACCACATATTTTCAATGTAAAATTGAAAATTGGACTTTGGTCTTTTTTTTAGGCTTTTCAGTAGTAACTGTTCTGAGCAGTTTTTTATCCATTTGGTTGGCACTCAACAGTACAGTCATTTTGATATTACTCCTGTGTTTAATTCTCTTTTCCGCATTACAGCTGAAGGCATTGTATAAAAAAGGCATCTCAATTCTTAGCAATTCAAGCTTGGATAGAACAAGCAGTTTGTTAGCCATTGCGTTTGCATTTATTCTAGCAACTGGTATGTCGAATGCTATTGGTTACTATGACACTGGGTTGTACCATATGCAAAATATAAAATGGATAGAGCAATACCCTGTTATTCCAGGTCTTGGTAACCTGCATGGTAGGTTTGCATTTAATTCTCATTTCTTTCTGTCGTCTGCACTATTTAATGTTGAATTCGAATGGTTAGACCAAAGCGTTATTATGTATCCGTTGAATGCCTCTTGTGTTTTAGCTCTTGTGATCTATTTAATTCAATTATTGAAGAAGAATGGCTCGAACGTATTTTCCGCACTATACCTGTGTTCGCTAGCGTTGATTTTTATTTTGTATCCTTTTTGGGTAAACACACCTTCTCCAGATATCATTTCAGCGGTATTAATAGTATTTACGATTTTCTACGTTTTTAATCAAAAGAATAAATCGATTAAGCAATTCCAAGCGTTGATTTTGATTGTAGTCTGCGCTATTACAATAAAATTGAGCAATGCTTTTCTTGTATTAGTTTTGATTCCATTCTATTTAGGATTAAAGACTTCATTAACAAATAAACAGTGGATAGCGTCATTTACACTCATTTTAATTGTTATCGCCCCATTTTTAACAAGAAATTATTACCTGTCCGGCTATTTAGTTTATCCAATTGCCTCGCTAGATATGTATAATGTTGATTGGAAAATTCCTCTTGCAAATGTTGTTGAAGAGAAGAGCTTAATTAAATGGTGGGCGCGATTGCCGGGAGTTAAAAATGCTGAAGAACTGAATCTTGCTTTGATTGAATGGTTGCCTATTTGGTGGGCGAAGAAATCAATAGCGTTTAAGTTATTGTTAATGACAAATGCATTTTTGCCATTTACTTTATTGATTAAAAATGAACGAATTAAGCGAATGAGTTTGTTTGTGGTGATACTTCTAGTAAACCTGATTTTTTGGTTTATAAGCGCCCCAGATCCTAGGTTTATTCATGGCTTCTTAATTGTAGGATCTGCCATAGTTGTCTATAGCTTTTTTTCATTCCTACCTAAATCGATATTTAATAGTGCTTCATATTCTAAGGCAACACTTATTTCTATTGGGTTGATTTTAGTAACGTCTGTTTTCACAGTTGATATGAAGCTCGAAAATTGGTTGATTCCTTCACCAGTGCATGAGAATACCATAATAACCTATGAGAATAACTTCAAATATTTTGTGCCAATTGAGGATACAAGGTGTTACAATTCAACGTTGCCTTGTATGCCGGAAATGGATGAAAGTGTTCTAATGAGAACTCAAAATATTATGCACGGATTTTATAGAAACGTAAAATGAGCGAAAATTAATGTGCGGTTTCTTCGGACAGTTTAATACCCCAAATTTACCTGAAACAGAGTTCAAGTCCCTTTTGGCTTTAGCTAAACATCGTGGTCCTGATGACTCTGGGTATTACGAAGGTGATCAAGTGCAACTTGGGTTTAATCGATTATCGATAATTGATTTAACGGAGGCTGGCCATCAACCAATGTCGAGTTTTAGCACGCGCTATACCATTGTATTTAATGGTGAAATTTATAACCATCTAGAAATAAGAAATAAGCTACCTGAGCATAATTATAAAGGACATAGCGATACCGAGACAATTGCATTTGCACTTGATTGCTGGGGAATAGAAAAAACAATAGAGAGCTTAGATGGCATGTTTGCTATTGCTATTTACGACTCTATCGAAAAAAGCTTAACGTTAGTTCGCGATTTTGCAGGTATTAAACCCTTGTTTTTTGGATTTAAAAAAGGGCAATTGGTATTTGGCTCTCAGTATGACCAAATAATAGCTCATCCGCTATTTTCTAATGAGTCTTACAACTTATCTGTTTTCAAACTTTACCTGAAACAACACTTTGTTCCAGCGCCATTTGGCATGCACACCAACTTACATCAATTAAGACCGGGTGAATTAATTCGATTTAACGTTAACGGAGACCTTCAAAAGAAAAGGTACTGGAAGTTAACTAACGCTGTACCTTCAGATTTAATTAAGGATGAGAGAAAAGCACAATCATTATTTGAAGATGCTTTTCAAAAAAGTATTGAAGATCAGCTTGTAGCAGATGTTCCGTTAGGGGCTTTTTTATCTGGAGGTGTAGATTCTTCTTTGGTTTGTGCATTTGCAAAGCCATTAAAAAATGATCTGTCTGTTTTTTCTATTGGTTCGGATAGTAAAGTCCATGACGAAAGTGAAAGAGCAAAACAGTTTGCGGATAGCTTAAACGTAAAACAACATTTATGGCAGCTTAACGCTAGTGAAATGTTAACGTATTGGGATAATGCTACACAAGCCTTGCATGAACCATTGGCAGACTTTAGCATACTTCCGACATATTTAGTCAGTAAACTAGCAAAGGAAAATGTTACAGTTGCCTTGAGTGGTGATGGTGGTGATGAATTGTTTTTTGGTTACGAACGTTTCTGGAGTGTTGGTAAAAATATTAGTTACCAGGGGTTTCCATCCGTATTACGGAAAGGTATTTATGGCTTAGACAAGGTTTTATCTTCTAATAAAAATGTAAATAGCTTACTCACATTAGCAAAACAAAGTACTGGTCATGAATCTTTGCATAGCCGTTTTGGAGATCATTGGCTAAACATGGTCGCTCCAGACTTGAAAGAAGTTAGTTTACCCGAAGAATGGGACGTTTATTCTTATCATAATTGTTCTGATAGTAGAGAGTTAATGGCTAAAATGAGACAAGCCGAGTTTTATGGTATGATGCAAAAAACTTTAAGAAAGGTAGATCTTGCCAGTATGGAGAACAGTCTTGAAATACGAGTACCTTTCCTAAAAAAATCTTTTATCGAAGCCGTTTTACAAATCGATCCTATGTTGAGTTATGGGCCCAATAAAAAGAAAGAAGTGCTTAAGCAAAATCAATTAAAGCGATTCCCTAATTTACCAGACGACAATGTGAAAAGAGGGTTTACCGTGCCGCTTGGCAACTGGATAAAAACAGGACTTCACGATAAATTTGAAGATTCATTGAATACTCTTTCAAATAAAAATCCATTGTTTAAACAAAGGGAGATGAGTAACATGTTAAAAACCCACAAAGAAGGGAAGGACTTGAAGTGGCCATTATTTACTTTATACGCATTATCTAAATTTTGAGAATAAGAATTCTATACACACTTCCAAACTTTAATACTGCAGGAAGTGGAAAAGCGCTTTTGAACCTTGCACTTGGTTTAAATAAAGAGCAATTTGAAGCGCACATTGCTTGCGAATCTGACAAAGGGTCTTTTTTTGAAACCGTAAAAAAATCTGGAATACCGGTTCATGTTTTTAATTATATACCTAAGCGAAAGCCTGTTTTAAATTGGTTAAAGCAGAGTTTAGAGGTTAGAAAGAAGTTGAAAGAAATAAAGCCAGACATTGTTCATAGTTTCCACTACAGTGATAATTACACAGAAGGAGCAGCTGCACGATTGGCAGGTATAAAGTGGGTTTTTACAAAAAAGAACATGAGTTGGGGTGGAGGTTCCGGTAATGGTTGGAAGTTCAGATCAGCCTTAGCCAACGGTATAGCGGCTCAAAACACAGATATGATTACTAACTTTTATCCTAAATCTAAAAAGGTTATTTTACTACCAAGAGGGGTGGATGTTGAAAAATTTGAATTTGATGGTAAAGACGATGCCGTAAAAATTGCCATGAAATCTGAGAATCAACGTGTGATTATTTGCGTTGCCAATATGGTTCCTGTAAAAGGAGTTGAACTTTTACTTAAAGCATTTGATACTTTACATCCTTCAAACGCTAACTGGAGTTTGTGGCTAGTTGGAGACATAAATAACAAGTACGGCCAAAGTTTAACGGATCAAGCAAGCCAACTAAAAAGTGCAAATTTCATTCACTTTTCAGGAAAACAACCAGATGTTAAACGTTTTTTAAACCATGCAGAAATCTTTGTTTTACCAACAAAAGATGAAGGAAGACGTGAAGGTTCTCCAGTAGCGTTATTAGAGGCAATGGCTAATGGTAAAGTTGTTATAGGTTCGGCTGTTCCAGGTGTAAAAGATCAACTCTCAAAATTTCCAGAACATCAATTTGAACCGGGAAATTGGGAGGATTTAGTTAAGAAGCTTTATGTGTTTATGTCTAATTCTGCTAAGGAAAATATAAGTATTGGCAAAGTTTTTCATAATCATGTCAAAGAGAATTATAGCATTAAGCTAGAAATTGCGCGACATGAGCAATTTTATTTCAAATCATTGAAATGAAAGCCCAATCAATAGAGAGAATAAAATCTTTGGATGGATTACGAGCCATTTCGATTTTGCTAGTTCTTATTAGCCACTCATTTAGAGGAATCAAATATTATATCGATATTGGAAATTTAGGGGTTAGAATGTTCTTTATCATATCTAGTTATTTAATAGCTGGAATATTATTGAGAGATGTGATAAAAAACAAATTCAGTATCAAAACATTCTACTTCAAAAGACTGATGAGGACATTTCCAGCATTTTACTTTTATTTAGGATTTCTCGCTCTCATTTTACTCATAACAGATCATTTTGATTGGAGTCAGTTTTGGTATTCCCCGATATATTTAGAGAATTATCACCCACGTTCTTTATGGAATGAAAATCAATGGTTCACAGGGCACACTTGGTCATTGGCAGTTGAAGAGCAGTTTTACCTTCTCATTGCAATTCTATTTGCTTTTTACAACAAGAAAAAGATTGATCTTAAAAAGTTAACTTATATTTTAATTTTCATAGTTTTTGCAGTGCCCATTATTAGACTAACCTATATGACAATTAATGAAATTCCTTCAGTGTTGAAGGGTTCCATTCATCGTTCTTTTGAAACAGTAGCTGATAGTTTAGCTGTTGGGGCAATTTTCGCAATTTTAAAAGATAAAATCGAAATAAGTAAGATTTATAAACTTTTAAGTAAAGCTATTCCATTAATGATTGTTTTCATTTTTGTCGTTGTGTATTTAAATAGTAGTGCAGCGGTAAGTCAATTTGGACATATTTCGAGATTCTTTTATAATAGTTTGGGTATATTTTTAGTAAATGCTTGTTTAGGTTTGATAATGTTACGATCCATAAATGTTTCAAGTTCGAGCGTTTTAAGCAAAGTTTTAAACTTTAAACCTTTGGTTTTTTTAGGGTTATTAAGTTATTCAATATATCTATGGCAACAGCTATGGTTGTTTGGTTGGGAGTTTAATTTAGGATTTAAATGGCTTGGAATTGCTATGTGTTCCTTGATTTCATACTATCTAATAGAAGAGAAATTTCTAAAGATTAGGGATAGAATACTCTTAAGAAGAAAGGATGTAATCTCATGAAAAAGCTCAAAGTAATAGCAATAAATATTTTGTTTCTCATTATGGTCCTGTTTTTTATTGATCCACTGTTCAGCAGTCAAACGGGAGACAACACAAAAACATCTCGAAAGTTGGAACTTCGGGAATATGGTCCAAACAGATATGTTGAATTAAAACCTTTCGGGCATGTTTCAGACACAAGCAAATTGGATAGAAATTATTATCTCATCGAAACCGATGACTACGGTTTTATTTGCGGACCAAATGAAAATAAAGAGACGTTTCCTGAAATTGTTTTTTTTGGAGGGAGTACTGTTGAGTGTGCATTTGTAGATGATTCATTGAGATACCCCTTCTTAGTGGGAAATAAATTAAACCGAATTTCACGTAACAGTGGATATGGAGGAAACCATTCTTTTCATTCTTTGATTAATCTATTAGGAACATCAATTGAATCAAAACCTGACTTGATTGTTTGGATGCATAACATTAATGATTTGACACTCTTGTCAAGAACAGGGTCTTATTTTACAGCTCCAGGAAACCGTGATATACTTAAAGAAGGAACCGTTAAATATCAGTTTTCCTTTAAAGAAAGATTAAGTAGGTTTAAATTGAGTACAATAAATCTACTTATACCAAATCTTTACAAAAGATTGAGTAAGTTAAAGAAGCAAGATGAAAAAACAGTAGATGAATGGACTGGTTTTAGAAGCACTTCTACTATAGATTCTGAAGTAATTTTGAAAGCTTATTCGTCATCACTTACTTCATTTATAGAGGTAGCAAAAGCACACGGCATTAAAATTATTTTAATGACTCAGTTTAATAGAATTAATGAAACTGATACTGCTGTGGTAAATGACTATATGTCAAAAAAGCAGCCGTTAACGTTTAGTGCCTATGCTGATCTGTATCAATCATTTAATCAAGAGATACGAGATGTTGCAACACAGAAGAACATACCATTAATTGATTTGGATAGCGCTTTTTCTGAAAAATCAGATTTGTTTTATGATGCAATACACCTTAATAACGCTGGTAGTGTTTATGCATCAGAGTTGATTGCGCCAATTGTAGACAGCATTGTTAAAATTGATTAGAATCTTATATACCATTCCAAATTTTGATACTGCAGGGAGTGGAAAGGCACTTTTAAACTTAGCCAAGCATTTAGATTCAGATAAGTTTGATGTGCATATTGCATGTAAAACAGATAAAGGAGAACTATTTAAAAAGGTTCAAGAATCTGGTTTTCCGATATATATTTTTGACTTTGAAGCACCTATGCGTCCTTTATCAAAATTGATTTCTAAGTCTTTAAAAATTCGAAAAAAGATTAAGGAAATTGCACCCGACATTATTCATAGCTTCCATTACAACAATAACTATGGGGAGGCTCTTCCAGCTAAAATGGCGAGGGTGAACTGGCTTTTCACAAAAAAGAATATGAATTGGGGTTCTGATGGGGCCAACGCCTGGAAGTTGAGAAGTGCTTTCGCAAAAAGTATTATTATTCAAAATACTGAAATGGCGGAGAGATTTTATCGTGGCAATTCAAAAACTGTGTTAATAGAGCGCGGCATAAACCTCAATGATTTTATACCAACTAACTCAATTAAAATAGATCCTGATGGACTATCTGCAAATCCTGAGGATAGAATTATCATAACAGTTGCAAACTTAGCTCCAGTTAAAGGAATTGAATTTCTAATCAATTCCTTTTCTCAGTTATGCCAGGATTTCCCGCAATGGAAATTATGGATAGTAGGTGACGATTCTACAGAATATGGCAATTCTCTAAAGATGCTAGCAAGTACTCAAATTCCAGAAACTCAAATTTCCTTTTTAGGTAAGCAAAGCAATGTGAGGCCATTTCTAAGCGAAGCAGAAATATTCGTCTTGCCAACAAAAGGCACCGGTGAAGGAAGTCCTGTTGCTTTAATCGAAGCCATGGCAAATGGAAAGAATGTAATTGGCTCCGATGTTTCGGGCATAAGTGATCAACTTAAGAATTACCCTGATCATCTTTTTAATGCGGAAGATTCGATTTCCTTGACACAAAAACTGAGGCGATTGATGAAGAACTCCAAAGATGAAAATATTAGAACAGGATTGAAATTTAAAGCTTTAGCAGAAAAAAAATACTCTATCGAAAGAGAAGCCAAGGAGCACGAATTTGTTTATGAAAATTTGATGGGAGCTTAAGGTGGTCGATAAATTAATATCAAAACTAAAGTTTGAGGCACGAAATTTCGGGCATGTCCGATTTGAAGAACCCATTGTAATTTTTGAAAGCGATGATTGGGGAAAAATTAATTCAAATAATAACGCAGTTTTTGATTCTAATTTCGGGAAGCGCACAGATTGGAGCTATGATCAATTGGAAAATGAAATGAATTTAGAGAGGCTTTTTGATAAATTGAATAGTTATAGAAATGACTTTGAAAGACCTCCTGTATTTACCGCAAATTTCATTGTAAGTAACCCAAATTTTGAAGCTACACTTGAGACAGGCTTCGAAGAACTCATATTAGAACCAATTGATTCTGCCTTTCCTAACTTAATCAGAAGCTGGAACAAAGGAAAAACTCAAGGTGTTTTCTATCCTCAGTACCATGGAAGATTGCATTACAATTACGAATTATACAAAGCTTCATTAAAAAACGATAAAGTTGTTCAAGCCTTATTTAAGCAAAAAGTAAATGGCGGGTTGGAACATTTTGAGCATTCGCAATTGGCATATTACAGCGAATATCAAAATTATTCTACGCAGAAGTCCTCACCACTTTTGCAAAACTGGATTAAAGAAGGTTTAAAAGAGTTTGATAGAATTTTCGGGTATCACAGTAAGAGTACAATCGCCCCGAACTATGTTTTAGACGCAAAAGATATAGGTGTATTTGATGGTACCGAGGTGAAATTTTTACAAGGAAGTAACAAATTACTTTCTAAGTCAGGGTCAATTGAAAAGTGTGAAAATTACTGTCAAGGCGCAACTTTAGCTCATAATTTAAGAGCACTGTCTAGAAATCATAAATTCGAACCTTGCCGAAATAAAAAAGAATGGAAGGTAGATTTTTCAATTTTTGCAGCTAAAACATGGTTAAATAGAAATGTGCCAGTTGTTTTTGATACACACCGTATGAATTATGTCTCGAACTTTGCAGACTCTAGTTTGAATGAATTAGGAATACTTATTGACTCTTTTCGAGATGTGAAAAACATAAAGTTTTTAACTTCAGTAGAGCTAGGAGAGGCAATTTGCAATAATGGGGTGTACAAAGATGTGTTTACTGGAGAAACAAAAGCACTGACTCCTATGGACTCATTCGTTAGAAAATCAGTCAGAAATTGGGTGCATTAAAAGAAGGTTTGACTTTAGGCTGGCTGACAGATAAAGAAAGTATTGTTAAGGAAATTTCGAAGCTGTATTCTGAATCGATGGATCCACCAGTATTTTATAGCTCTGGGATGATAGAGACATTTTTTACTGTCTCAAAACAAGAAATATTTCTCGCTGTTGGCTACAAGGATCAAAAGGCGGTCATTGCTTTACCATTGATGAAAAAGAGTCACTGGCAAAACGTGAGCTACTCCGGCTGGGATAATCTGGATTTAATTGTTGCAAAAAATTGCACCAGTGCATTGACAAATCAATTCTGGACTCTTCTTATCAATGAAATTAGGCTGTTAAAGTTATCGGAGTGGAGTGAAAACTCGACAGTTTTCGATCAAAAAAAAGCCTTTGCTTTGAAAAGTGTTGACCGTAGAAAATGTCCCTTCATTTCAATTCCTGAGTCGTGGATTGAGCTAAGTGCAAATCTTGGAAGTAAGTTGGTAAGAAACATAAGGCAATATGGAAACAAAGCTAAAAGAGCTGGAATTAGCTTTGAAATACTCGAAGCCTCAGAAATAGATTCTAAGCAAAAGTTGCATTACTTAGAAGTTTCTTTTGGTTTTCACACAAAAAGAATGTCTACAATTAACCAATCGTCAAAATTTGTTGCCGAAAAAAACTACCACGAAGAAGTGATGCTAAAGTCATCGAATGTCTACTTCATTATAGGTAGAAATGCGGATGAGGAATTAATTGCATGCTACTATGGGTTTTTAAATAACAAAAGATTAGCATGGTTTAATGGTGGTGTAGACTCCAATTACACAAAGTACAGTATTGGAACATTACTTGTGGCTGAAATGATTTCTTTTGCAATGCAAAGAAAAATGGAAACATTCGATTTTCTTCGCGGAAATGAAACATATAAGCAGAAGTGGACTGCTAGTTTCAATAGAAATAAGGACGTCT
>ERZ1046740.1590-NODE-1590-length-15750-cov-5.528831_pt1 | contig 15750 bp, 15 predicted proteins | sample MGYA00383093_ERZ1046740 | MGnify/ENA primary metagenome ERZ1046740 (study PRJEB29581, sample SAMEA5548363) | metagenome | biome: marine; feature: coastal; material: water | depth 25 m | study: Short-term variability in the microbial, nano- and picoplankton... | reverse complement strand
GAAGCTGACAGCATCTCCGGAATTTCTGAAGCAACATGGCGGGCCTGCTTCACTTGACGACCTCCCATCGTTTCCATGTTTGGCCGATCTAACCTCGCGAAATGGCCGAAATTGGGCTGTTGGGCGCAAAATACCAGTTGATGGTCCTGTTGCCGCGAACAATGGTGACATTATCCGCGAGATGACACTGGCGGGCTTGGGAATATCGCTTCTTCCTGATTTCTTTGTCGAAGAGGACATTGAATCAGGTCGGTTGGCGGCTTTGTTCGAGGACGACTTTGAGGAACAGGTCGGTATCTATACGCTTCTTCCCGCGCGGCGACAGATAACACCTGCCGCAAGAGCGTTTGCTGATTATATTTTCGATAGCCTTGTTAGTCCTAGCCGGTGAACTATTGGCTAGCGCGATGTGTTGACAGAAGCCATTGGCGCAAAGGTCGAAAATAACGGCTTCTCTAATTGGGTTTCTGGGTCAAGCTCATTTTCTTTTATCGTTTGGGTCATTGTCACTCTTCCGGGTCACGCTTCTCTTCGCAGTCTATTTGATGCTCTTGTTGCATCGCTGCAAAAGACGCAGCACGTCGGTATGTCAGATGGCGTAGCGGCTATTGAGACCAAATATTCTCTGAAGGCTGATTTGGTCGAAGACTACCACTAGTTCTTAAAGGTGCCAGCGGCCCTAAAAGCCTGCCATCATTCGCCGTTCGATAGGCGCGATGGGGATATGAACAATGTGGTTTTTGCCCCCAATTCTTGCACTCACTATTAGTTTTGTTTTTGAAACTGTCGTGAATATCCCACAAGTGCTGTGAGTTCACTTGGTCCAGAGCCATCAAAGCTTCTGAGTTGCTGCTCGAAACTGAGATGGATTGCTCCCTTCATTTTTTACAAATGCCCTTGTGAAATTTGACGGGGCGCTGAATCCGAGTGCCAGAGAAATTTCTTCTATCGACTGGTCGGTGTTTGCCAGTGCTTCTTTTGCGTACTCAAACTTGGCGAACGAGATTTCTTTTGATGTTGTGGTTCCGAGGGCTTGCAACGTTCTGGAAAGTTTCTTGGGCGACATTGCGACCAGCTTGGCGGCGTTTTGCGCCTTCAAGCCCCCATTGCCAGTGTTTTGCTTCAATAATTTCCTAAATGTTAAAAGGAATTGCTCGTGATTGCTCATTTTTAACGGTGCGGACGGCGTCGCTTGGCGGATCTCCGATGTGACCTTGAGGGAGAGCCATTCAGAAGGAAACTGAATCCGGGGCCCCATGGCGTCTCCAGCCAGTAATTGAAATCGAGAGAAATGATCCGGAAGGACCCTGGGATCACATAGAATGAGGGTCACTAATTCAGGCACCATTTCGTCCTTCAGCACTCGCTCCAACATGGACAGTTTTAGAGCAGTCATGAAGCCGTCGTTTTGAGCGGGCTTGATTAGGGGTTTAAACCTGCGTGTTTCACCAAAACTGGCGGCTTCGCCGCGAACTTCGAGGAAAGGGGTTGCTGATGAAGCATGTTTTGCCGCATTTGCCACGTATATGTTCAGGAACCCTCCCAAAGTCGTAGAGTTGTCCAGAGCTTTGCGTATCATTGGCCATCCGGTTGGATCGAGCCTGTTCCCGATTGTCGCGCAAAACGTGCGGTCGCCAGTCGCATCTGCACAGTTTTCAACAAACTGGTGCATGACCATGACATGAACGGATGCTCCCTCGGTTTCCAGTGCAGACATCGTCAAACCAACGCTTTCTAAGATTGGTTCTGGGTCCAGGCCACGCTCTGTTAACCCCGTTAGCAACGGCTCTAAAAGTTGCAGTTGAACCATGGGAAGAGATTTTGGCATGACAAGCCCTCAGTCGTTCTGAATGCACTCAGTCCATTACAACTCTTAGCAACTGGTCAAGAGGCGCTTATCATTTTGGGTCAGAAATCGACATGAGACGTCCTGAAATGATACGAGCTATTTCAAAAAATCTGCCATGTTGCTGCCAATTCCCAAAACGGGAAACTGATTCAATAGGGGAGATTTCAATGAAGCTTCGGGATGTATTTTCAAAAACTCTGGTGTGCGGCTTTGTTGCCAGCATGACTTTGCCTGCTTTGGCAGAAGACGCTGCGCAACCGCAAATCCTTTTCACGAATACCAATGTATTTGATGGATTTAGCCCGGATCTGATTGAAGGTGCGAACGTGCTTGTCGTTGGAAACGTCATAACTCAGGTTTCAACCGATGCGATTGACGCGCCTGACGCGTTTGTTGTCGATGCCAGCGGCAAAACCATGACACCTGGTTTGATCGATATGCACACGCATAGTGTGTTCATGACTCCCGAGGGAACGAATAGCTATTCGGACAAGTGGGACGGCCCCGGTGGTGGCGCAATGGCGGCACAAGGCCTACGCGACGACTTTTTGATGAAGGGGTACACAACGGTTCGCGAGATTGCTGGGAACTCCCGCGGCCTCGCCATGGCGTCCAAACGTGGCCTGCTCATCGCGCCACGTATCTATACTTCGGGCGCCGTTCTTAGTCACACTGGCGGTCATGGCGATTGGGGTGCTGGCAACGATACTTACGTGTCAGACTACGGAGCAATGGTCCAGCATTCTATGATAGTTGATAGCGCGGATGATGTTATCAAGGCGTCTCGCCGCAACTATCGAAATGGCGCACATTTCACCAAGATCATGGCCGGTGGCGGCGTCGCCAGCATCTTTGACCCGCTAGAAATTTTGGGCGCCACCCAAGAAGAAATGGAAGCAGCCGTCAACATTGCCGAAAATTACGGGACTTATGTTGCCATTCACGCCTACCATGACCGATCCTATCAGCAAGCGCTGGACGCTGGTGTACGCAGTTTTGAACATGGCTTTCTGGTGAGCGAAGATATCGTCAAGCAAATGGCAGACAAAGGCGAAGAAATAGTTTGGAGTTTCCAGTGCTACATGAGTGTCAAGTCGTTCGGGTCTTATGAATCCATGCCCGAATTCTTCACTCATGAGCAAAAGCTGAAAGGTGTTGCCGTTGGCGAAGGGGCACGCAAGGCTGCCAAGATGATGAAGGAGAACGGCGTTTTCATCACTGGTGGGGCGGACATGTTTGGGCCCGGCCTGCAAGAAATTGCTAAAGAAGATATCGCATGCCAGGTGGAAGAAGCAGGCTTCACACCCGCCGAAGCTTTGAAGCACTACACTGGGAATGCCGGCAAAGTGCTGAAATGGTCTGGGCCATTGGACCCCTATCCAACCTACGCTCTGGGGACAATCGCGCCAGACAGCTATGCCGATATTCTGCTGTGGGATGGCAATCCGCTGGAGGATATCCGCCTCATATTGGACGAGAGCAAGCTTCAATTAATCATGAAAGACGGCAGGGCCTATAAGAACACATTGGTTGATAATGACAGCATTATGTATCGCCCAGGGCCTTCAAAGCCATCGATCACGTCCTTCCAATAATAGTCTGACCAACCCTAAAACGGGTTGAGATGAAGAAGCGGGACGTCTTTAACCTCGGGACGTCCTGCTTCGAAATTATTCGCGCCGGAGAGCAAAACATGCCTGCACTGATTGTCATGGTTATCCTTTTCATTTGTACGGGAAGCATCCAGCTGCAGGCAGGCGATTTTTCGCATGAGATCCAAGACGGTCCAAAACCGTGGAAGTCCGAGGCCTTTGATGCCGAGAGCGACCGTTTTATGTTTGCGTTACACGCAGACCTGACTGGTGGGGAAAGACCACATATCTTTGAAACAGCAATGCGGCAGCTGGCGCTTTTGCACCCAGAATTTGTCATCAGTGCAGGGGACTTGATCGAAGGTGGCGGTGATCGTGCTGCCTTAATAGAAGAGTGGGAGAGTTTCGAAGCGCGTGCGCTGCTTGCAGGTGCCCCATTGTTCTTTGTCGGTGGTAATCATGATCTGTCCAGTGAACTGGAACGGGCTGTTTGGGGCGAAAGGCACGGGCCGTATTTCTATCATTTTATTTATAAAAATGTGCTGTTTTTGATTCTCGATAGCGAAGATATGTCAGAGAATCGCCGAGCCAAGATTGCAACTGAACGGGCCGAAGCGGTCAAAGTGTATAAAACCGATGGCGCCGAGGCCTTTGCGCAAACGGCCTATGCCACCAGTCCCGAACGCACCTCTGGTGCCATTAGTGACGCGCAGGCGGACTATTTCGTATCAGTCCTCGCAGCCGAACCAGACGTTCGACACAGTTTCGTTTTCGTGCACAAGCCTGTCTGGCAGGCAGAAAAGACACCATACACGCGCATCGAAACTGCGCTATCGGATCGGGCTCACACCGTGTTTAACGGGCATGTTCACGTCTATGAACATCGAGTGCGAAACGCCGCGGACCACATTCAAATCGCCACAACAGGGGGGCAACAGTTTCCCCAAATAGGTACGTCCGAAGATCATGTCACCTTAGTGACTGTATCAGGCGAGGATGTCAGCATAGCGACACTGTTGCTTGCGGGTATTCGCGACAAAACTGGTGCGGTCCCAAGTGAAGGTCATGAACTGTGTTTTTCCGCAGCTGAATGCGGAGAGTAATAAAATGAACCATCTTCTTGTTTTTGTATTTTTGGCTACATTTGGAAGCACTGCCCTAGCATCTGAACCCATTGACTGGGCGGACCTGATTGATCAGTCCGCGCAAACATTCGATGACCCCTATCGCGATTTATCCTACGACGACATCGGGACCCTTAAGACGATTGTTGTCGCTCAAAAGGCGCTGGAAAAAGAAACACTGACAGATGAAAAAAGGGCAGAGCTTAACACCAGCCGCGATGACGCCAAACTCCGACTATTGGAGGGCGGAATAGATGCTGACTGGCTGATAGCCCAGCGATGGGTTGTCGCTGAGCGGCGTGAACAGGCGGCTGCGGCAGGCAATCCGATAGTGGATGGCCAAGTGGTTGCATTAAGTGGCTATGCTATACCGGCCCCACCTGATGTAGATGGAACACCCATCGCGTATCTTGTTCCGGAACGTGGGATGTGCAGCCACACGCCACCGCCCAATGCCAACCAGATGATCAGAGTTCGTTTAACTGACCAATGGCAGCCAAGCTTTGCACATGAACCGGTGCGCCTCACCGGGAGAATAACGATTTCGCCAACACAAGAGGTATTCAGTATTGTGGATGGCCCTGTCCAAATGAACGCCACGTTCGTTATGGTAGCGGGAAGCGCGCAAACACTGGCTGGCACAAGTGCTCAGCCAGAGCGCCCGGAAACCAATGATTGGGCTAATTCGATCGCACAAAAGCTGCGCGCTTCGGGTGCTCTGCCCGCCAAAGCGCCGGAGGCGAGCCAGTGAAACGCAATCCGACTGGCTTGGTCAAACAATCTTTTACGACCTTATCACATGTTGTCGCAGCGATGCCCCCTCCCACAATCGAAGTGAGCGGCTCAGTTGTTCTTGCTCTTAGTAGGTAGAATGCAATGTATCTCAGGCACCTCAAATCCTTCGCTGTTCTCCTTGCATTGTCCGGCCCGGTCTTTGGCCAAGGCCTTTCAGGGCCCTCTTCTGTCGCGGCTGATCTGGAGCCCGGAGATGGTTTAACTGATCCACAATTTCGCTCGGACTTCCCCAATAACATCGCTCCAGGTTGGTTTGCCTGGAAAGACGGGCTCGCCGAGAAGGGCTTTAAGTTCAATCTGGATTATCTGTCTTTGGGGCAGTGGTCGAATTCGAACTTGGGCGAAGGCGAGGCTGGTGGTGGTATCGCACGTTTTTACGGAAACTGGCAGGCGACCGATCACGGCTCATTGACGTTCAAGCTTGAACACCGCCACGCTTACGGAGCAGTCGCACCTCAGTTTCTTGGTTTGGATGGCGGTGCAATTTCTATTACTGGAACTGCGTTCAACGACAACGGAACGATGCTGACCAATCTATACTGGACGCAAAGAGCCGCCGATGGATCGTGGACGTTGCAGTTCGGGCAAATCGACGTGACGGACTTTGTTGATATCTATGGTTTGGTCAGCCCGTACACCGGTTTCCAAAACTTGGCGTTCAACACGAACCCAACGATCAACGCTCCGAACCAAGGCTTAGGGATCGCCGGTGGCATGAAGCTCGGATCAAACTTCTACGCGGTTGCCAGCATCGCTGATGCAAACGCTGATCCCACTTCCCCTGATCTGGACGTGTTTAGCGACGGTGATTTGTTCAAGAGCGTTGAGCTTGGCTATACGAGTGGGTTTGACAGGCTATATTTTGACAATGTGCACCTGACTTTGTGGCACGCTGATGCGGCCGGAGATGGCAGTCGCGCCGAAGACTATGGGGCTGCCTTCTCGGCGGCATGGTTCATCGACAATCAATGGATGCCGTTTGTGCGTGCGGGTGCGTCAAAGGGGACTGCTGCCTTGTATGAGAACTCTGTTTCTGTCGGACTGGGTTATTACGGTAGAAATACAGACCTCGCGGGCATTGGGCTAAACTGGGCAGAAGCCAACGGCGTGCCGGGAAATCAGCACACAATCGAGGCCTTCTACCGCTTCTCGATTTCTCCGGGCCTGCAAATTACGCCATCTATCCAATACATCGACAACCCACTTCTCAATCCGGGACAGGGCAGTATTACCCTGTTCGGGATCCGGGCTCGGGTCGTGTTTTAAACCCAGAAACCAACTCTGATTCCGGAAGTTTTGGTGGTCCACGTTGAAAGGAGACTGGCATGCGTAAGGGGTGTAACATATTGCTTGCGCTTTTTGTTGGTTCCGCTGCTGAAGCTCAGGTTGGCCCAAACATTGATGAGCTTGCCAAGGAGCTTGCCAATCCTGGCGCGGCCAATGCCACAATGAATTTCAAATTCGAATACAGAACGTTTGGCGGCACTCTTCCTGGTGCCGGTGACCAAGACAGCTTTACAGCGACGTTCCAACCGGTGCTGCCATTTGTTTTGCCCAATGGAAACAATCTGATTTTCAGGCCTGCTTTCCCATATGTTGTCGGACAACCAAGCTTCAATTCGGGAACAAACTCCTTTGATACAACTAGCCAGTTTGGCGACATCCCTTATGATCTGCTGTATTCTTGGGGGCACAATGGGTGGACGTTTGGCGCCGGCCTAGTCGGGTCTATCCCAACAGGAGGCTCAAACTCTTCTGAAAACTGGCTTTTAGGGCCCAGCGCTCTTGCCGTTAAAACAACGGATTGGGGTGTCGCAGGACTGTTTCCTTTACATAATGAAAAGGTCGGTGGCAGCGGTCCTGACACTTCCATCACGTCGTTGCAGTACTTTTTGTTCTACGGGTTAGGGAATGGGTGGCAAATTGGAACGGGGCCGACCATCACTTACGATTGGAACGCGGCAAGCGGTCAGAAATGGACCGTTCCGTTTGGCCTGACAGTCGCCAAAACGACCGCGATTGGAGGTAAGTTGGTCAAGTTAAACCTCGCGGCCGAGTACAATGCTGTTCGACCTGACACATTTGGATCCGATTGGAAGTTCACATTTACCTTCAGTCCCGTTGTCAAAAACCCCTTTCAGAGATGATTGGCTAACCCGATTGCTATTTCGAGGAGATTTAGAATGAACAAAGGCGTTATGATTGCCGTTGCTGTGACCTTGGCGGGTGTTTTGGGCTATGCATTGCTCCCTCAAAAGGAACCCACAATTGAAGACAAGCTGGCTGAGGCAAAAAGTAGTCTGACAGAAGCTGCGGAGCTGGTTAAGGAGTCTGTAGAGAGCAAGGCTGAAGACGTCAGTGATTTGCTGGAAACAAGTGTAGCGGATGCAAGAAAAGCGGCTACGGATCTGGCGAATGACTTGGCCGCAACAACGCAGCAAGCTTCGAGTGATTTTGTAGAGCTTCGCAAGCAAATTGAGAAAGAATTTGGAGAAGGCGGTGCTTTGCACCAAGATGGTTTCAACCCTTCGCGTGCAATCGCCGCTTTGACAGACATGGGTCTCAGCGAGGAAGAGGCACAGAAGTTCTCTTCTTGGCTGGCCGACCTGTATGCCGCGCCTGAGCACGCAGAAGATGCGATAGCGGCTTTTATGGAGAGATTGAAAAAATGAATGCACTGAGTTCCGCGCATAAAGCTTCGATCCTAGTGAGGCCAGTTCTATGCGTGCTTCGTTGCGTTTTAGTATCATCGCTGTTTCTTTTCGCACAGAATGCCGCGGCGGCCTCTGACGACATTATTGCGCAGGCTAGCGATATCAATGTCTCTGGAGTCAGCCTTGAGCGGTATGTGCTACCACTGACGGCAGCTGAACTATCTGATCTGGCGAACACTTGGCAGGGCCACCTTTCCGGCTCACTTGAGGAATTTGTATCGTTGAATTCCCAGCTAGAGGGCGTTTCTGAAGCTCAGGCCAGTGCTCTGCGCAACCAAATTGCCGAGAACTCAGAGGTACAGGTGGTCATTGCAGAGAATTACCAGCTGGTTTTGGACAGTTGGTCTTCCAAGGGTGGCTCTGTGGAGGAAACACAGCCTCACCAGCAATACCTTAAGGCACTGAGTGCGGCCACGTTGCGTGCGACAGACATCCGAACCTTAGCTTCTCTTGCATGGAGTTGGTTGGGGTCCAAGGATGGCGGGCTTGGACTATTGGTTCAGGTGTTGGTCTTTGTCGTGGCGCTCATCATATTGCTCTTTGTGGCTCGGTTTGTGAGAAGGCTGGCTGCTCGTGGGCTGGACCGAGTGCCATCGATGTCACGCCTCTTAAAGAGCTTTGTTCTGACAGTGGTATATTGGATCACCGTTGCCTTGGGCTTGATGATCGCCCTTGGGATCGCGGGGGTGAATGTGACCCCATTGTTCGCGGTATTTGGCGGGCTCAGCTTTATCCTGGGCTTTGCTCTTCAAGACACTTTGGGCAACCTTGCAAGTGGCTTGATGATCATGGTGCTGAAGCCATTCGACACTGGCGATTACATCGAGATTTCCGGGGCCAGTGGAACGGTTGATGCGATGTCAGTTGTTTCCACGCAAATTCGCACCTTTGACAACCAGTACATCGTTGTTCCCAACTCAAAGATCTGGGGTGATGTGATCACCAATGTGAGTGCTGCCAAGACCCGGCGTGTCGATCTTGTCTTTGGCATTGCGTATTCGGACAATGCGCCTGCTGCCGTTGAGGTTCTCAAGGAGATGGTCGCCGCTGACAGCCGATGCATGACAGATCCTGCTCCGGAAATCTTTGTGGGTGAACTGGGAGACAGTTCCGTCAACCTGTTTTGTCGGCCTTGGGTGGCCACAGAGGATTATTGGGATGTCTATTGGGGGTTAACGGGCGCCGTGAAAGAGCGGTTCGACAAGGAAGGTATTTCCATTCCGTTTCCACAACGGGATGTGCACCTCATTCCGGTTGAAAATTAAGAGTGTTCGTCGCGAATGGATGGTGAGAAGTTTCATTTGAGCAGAAGAAGAGCTTTGGCCGGACTTGCGGCATTTGGCCTGACAGGCTGTGCCGCTGGCGAAGACTTTGCCTCTCCAACCATGAAGTTGTCCAAGAGTTTTTCTGGGAAACCCGCAGGTCCGGCGCGCACGAACGATGCCAAATGGTGGTTGGCATTCAATGATCCGATTATCAATCAGGTTGTAGATTTAGGGCTGAAGCAAAACCTCGATGTCCGGCGTATTGCTGCAAGAATAGAACAATCTCAAGGCATTCTAAATGGGGCGGGATATCCCGTATCCGGTAATGCCCGAATTGCAGAATCCAAAGTAAATTTGGGCGGAGGAAATCCTACGGCTCAGACTGGGTTTGTCCGAGTGGAGGCAACCTGGAAGCTGGATTTGTTTGGGCGATTAAAACGAGAAAGAGAGGCTGCCTTTGCACGCCTGGAGGCGGCCTATGCCGATCTTGATATCTGGCGGTTGCTGTTCGTGGATGAAGTCGTGTCTGCCTACATTGATCTCCGATATGCCCAAGAACTCCTGCGCGTTCAGTTGCGGGTTCTTGAAAGTCGCAAGGCGACTTTGGACATCACCAAAGAATTGTCTGAAGAAGGCAATGCTTCAGAACTTGAGATCGCTCAGGCACGTTCTCTGGTTCTTTCTACCCGTGCCAGCATTCCTGAAACACGCGTTTTGTTTGTAAGAATGTTGAACCGCATCATTGCTCTGATTGGTGCCACAGAGGTGCCTGGGCGGGAACGGTTTGATGCCACGGCACCGCAACCTGTCGCAAAATCACATGTGGTCTCAACCGGTGTTCCCGCTGACCTGATCCGCAACCGTCCAGACATTGTGCGAGCAGAGCAACGGTTGGCTGAGGCTGTTGGCTTGTTGGGTGTTGCAGAGGCAGATCTTTACCCGAAACTTGTTTTGACCGGTAATGTTAACATGAACGTCAGCGGGGCAGATATTTTGCCAGGGGCAGGGTTTCTACGTCTTGGGTTTGATGTACCACTTTTTGATTTGCCGGTGCGCAAGGCCAAAATTGAAACTGCTAAAGGTCTGATCACGGAGCGCCAAGCCGAGTGGGAGAAGGAAGTTGTGTTGGCAGTCGAGGAAGTTCGCAATGCGATGTATGCGCTGGATCAACATCAAAAAGCGGTCAAGGTTGCAAAGAAAGCTGTGGATGCGTCCGAAAAGGTCTTGAGTATCGCAAGAGCTCGTTTTGCAGACGGAACGGTGTCGTTTCTTCAGGTTCTGGATGCCGAGAGATCCTTCCTGAACACCGAGAATGCCTATGCGCTGGACGTGCGTAATCAGGCCATAGATTTTGTGAATTTGAATGTCGCCTTGGGCGGTAGCTTTGGGAGAACTTGACATGGGACGACGGGTTTTGAGCTTCGTAAAATGGATCGCGATTTTGGGTGCCATTCTGATTGTCCTGGCATGGCTTCTTCTCGCAGCCCCGTTCTTTGCAGACTTCAGAAAGTCTTTTGTCGAAGACGTTCTGTCAGAACAGATCGGTCAGGATCTGCTGGTTGAAGGGGACGTGCGGATCGTCTTGGGGCGAACTACTTTGGTTCATGTTAGTGAGGTTCGCATTCCCAGTATTGAAATCGAGGATCTTAATCTTGCGGAGTTGAATCTCTTGGAGTGGGAACTGAACCTACCTGCCTTGCTTGATGGAAAAATTGATCTCGACAATCTGACAATTGACGGGCTTCAGGCGAACGCCATAACCAAGGCGGATGGAACAACAAGTTGGACCAAGCGGGAGGTGGCTCCGAAGAAGCAAGATGCCGAGAAATCCGAAGACCCTGTCGCGCCTGAAGGGGAACAGCAATCAGAACCTCGTTCAATCTTTAGTTTCCTTAGCAACAAAACTGTGACGTTTACGAACATTGGATTGGTCTCGCGCGACGAAGCCTCGGGGTTTGAGTTTGTGTTCGAGCTGGAGTCTGTATTGCTTGAGCAACTTGAGGGCGGCGACCTGGTCTCGGTCTCTGGAGGTGGTCGCGTAAATGGTGAAGAATTCTCCCTGAATGGCAAGTACCCAAGAAGCCAACCCTTTACCAACGCCCTAAAATTTGGGGATATCGAAGTCTCGTATGATGGGGCCACCATCAGCAGCGAACAGGGTGGAGGGTACACGGCCAAGCTTTCTCTTAAGACTGGCGAGATTGGCGAAGTGTTTGACGTATTGGGGTTAGACCGTAGCTTTGAAGGCACCGGGTCGCTTAGTGCAGATATTACCAGCCAGCATGAATTGTTGGCGATCAGGAACCTGACATCCGTGTTCGATCTGAGCAAGGGTCAGCAGATTACAGTGGACGGTAATGTTGACAATTTGATCGACCGGTCTGGCTTTGATATAACGATGGAAGCGCGACTTCACCCCGAAGGCCGGCCTCCAAAGAGTGCGGATGCGCTGAAGGATTTGAAACTCACCAAAATCCTGGCGCGTATCGTCAACATAGACGGAAAGTTGGAGTTTAAGAAACTCGTTGTCCGCACCAATGCCTTTGATCAGGGTTTGAGCAAGGTTGGGCCCATTTCCATTGGCCAGATTTATCGTACGGACGAAGAAACACTGGGGCTTAAAGGCGTGAGTATTCAAGCTGGCCCACAGGACGCACCCTATATTGTGGCCGGTGGAGACATCGGTGACATCTTCAAGTTTAAGTCGGTTGACCTAGACGGAACACTATCTGGTCCTGCATCGCTTTTGTTGAAGACGCTCAGCGAAGAGGACGCTGCCAAATTTGGAGGTGTCTCAGCTGACTTTGCGATCTCCGACCAAGCCGGCCAGCTCAGCCTGACCAAACTTTCGGCCACAACAAGGGGCACAGATCTTTGGTCGCTGGATGCAGAAGTGTCTGTGGCGAATGTCACCAAACTCGATGGGCTGAATGCGGCTATTGGAATTGGAATATCTGAAACCGAGAGCTTTCTGGAAGCATTGGGTTTTGAGCCCATTGATGTCGGCAGCTTAGATTTTGGCGTATCGCTAGAGGGTCAAGCGAAGGCTGCGAAGCTTGAATTGGTGTTTAATGCAGGTGAGAGCGATATACACACCACTGTTGCGGTTGATCTTAGCAAAGAGGTCAATGTCATCCGGGGTGGCGTGGTCAGCAATCGCATCCGTCTGGAAGATTTGCGGGACGGTGCCAAGGTTTTGGTACAGCTCGGAAAACCAAGAGAAGCAAAGAAAGAAGAACCTTCGAGTGAAACAGAGCCTCCCATTCAACCTTTGGTGCTCGAAGAAGAAAGTGACATCCTTGATCTGGAACGCATCCTTACTGAAACGGATCTTGAAATAGGATTGGAGCTCAAAGAATTCGTGGGGGATGCGGGAACGTCGTCCATGAGCAGCAAGTTTACCGCAAAAGAAGGGCAGTTGGAGGCGGGGCCAATAGAGCTCTTCTACGGCCCAGGGTTCTTTAAAGTCATGGCGACGATGGATGCGATTGAAAACCCGGAAGTGGTACATGTGAGTGGGTCCACCAGCGGTTGGGACTTTGGCAAGATACTGGATGCGGTTGGCTTGGGCATAGAGGCGCATGGAACTCTGAGTGCAGGGTTCGATATTTCTGGCAACATTAGTTCGGGCAAATCATTTGTGAATTCCATGGCAGGGTCCGCGTCTCTCAATATGGGGGCGGGGTCCGTCGCGACGAGCCTTCTCGAACTCGCTGGTCTGGGTATTTTCCCATGGCTCTTTTCTGAAGAACTGGCCGCCGGTCAGACAGAGATCGTTTGTGTCAAAGCTCCGGTGCAAATCAACTCAGGCCGTGTGAAGTTTGACTCAGTTGTAGCTGAAACACGCAGCGTTCAGTTGGTTGTCAGAGGCGACGTCAATTGGGTTGGTGACAGTATCGACATCAGAGCCGAGCCTCGCCGTGTGGGCGACCCATTGGCCCGGAGTGCTTGGCCATTTGATGTAACAGGCAAGCTAACAGAGCCCAAGTTTAAGCTGGATATTGGTGGCTCGCGAAGTGAGCGTTCGGATGGCGCAGATAGGATGCCTGTGGATCGTGTCCCATGCCAACCTGACATTTTGCAATTGGAATAGATGTTCGAACTCAATGTTTCATTCTCAGACCGACAGGAGAGCTTAAATATGTCAAAGAGGTTGATACTCACTTTCTGTGCATTGGCAGGGGCGGCGTGTGCTGGAAGCTTGCAAGACTACGGCACGTCGGGAGAATGGGCGATTAAGGTCGATCCCGGCAATGGCTCCGGGTGCTTGATGGAACGATCTTTCGAAAGTGGAACCTTAGTCCAAGTAGGAATCGTGCCTGACGCAGCTGGCGCCTTTTTCGCTGCGTACAATGAGACCTGGACCCACATTGTAGAAGGGGACACTGGCAATTTACTGTTCGATTTTGGCGATACTCGCTTTCAAGGTGAAGTCGTAGGGGCAATGTACGACGGTGTGCCGGGTGGGTACGCGTTCTTTAATAATCCAGAGTTTGTCTCGGAGTTCGGAAAGCGGCTTTCAGTAACGCTTCACGGCGCGGACGGTGGAACAGAGAAAGTTGACCTCACGGGCAGCAAGCGCGCCATCGAGGCCGTTAAGGAATGCCAGGATGCCCGAAAATAGGATTACGTAGAGTGAAAAGCAGCGTGGTCGCCGCACTTTCGAAACAGTACTGCCATTCGAATTTCTGAAGGAAGAAAAAATGCACATAACTCCAAAGACAAAATCAAGGTTTGCCAAATCGATGGACGCGGTCTTCTTGTACATACCACAGTCGGTATCGGATATGAGGAACCCCCGGCAAAAATAGACGCGATGCTAATAGAAGCGTCTCGCCGGACGAGGGGCCTGAAGAAGTCGCCCCCACCTTTTGTTCTTTGGTACAAGCTCGCTGATTTTGCGATCAATTATGAGATCAACGCCTATACGTCTCGAGGAGAAGATCTTCCGAAAATCATGTCGAACCTTCACCGAAACATCGTGGCTGTGTTCAACGAGAATAATACCCAGATTATGACACCGTTCTACACCGCCGACCCGGAGGTCCCGAAAGTTCCAAGCGAGCAATGGGACGGTACGCTGGCTGGTGAATACGACAATGAACTCAGCCAAGTGGACGCAGCTAATGAAAAGGAAAAGTAAACTCCTCAAGACCGTTTTGAAACAATCAAAAGGAAGCAAAAATATGATAAAAAATTGTTGGTGACGAGCGCCGTGGCTCTCACGTTGACTTGCGGTGCTGTCTCTTCCCAGACACTTGCCAAATTTGGTACAGACAATCGATCCCGAGCCATTGGTGAATTGACGGATTCTCAATTGCAGGCCGTTTTGAAAGCCAATGGGCGTGTCTCAATGAGCGGGACAATCTTCTCCTCGGACAGTGCGGAAATGTCTAAAGGCGCAAATGAAGTTTTGTTTAAGCTGGCGAGGGTTCTGGAAGGTTTGCCGAATGCGCGTTTGGCTGTTGTGGGCCGCACCGATAGCACCGGAGGATTTGCCGAGAATTTGGAGCTATCCGAAGTACGTGCTCTGAACCGCCGTGTTGCCTTTGTTCTGATTGATGGCGCCGATATGGCATCTTCTGAAGGCGGTTGGCTGATAGATCCAATTTCCAACTGTAAGATCTGGAATGCCGGTGAGCCCACTTCTGGAGCAGGTGTCAGCTGGAGCGGTGCTTGTACCGACGGAAGAGCCAGCGGCCGTGGGACAGCTGTTTTCTGGGATGATAAGGGTCTGGAGAGCCGTTATGATGGCGATCTGAGAAACGGTAAAGCTGATGGCAACGGTGTCGCCTGGCAACGCAATGAAGAGATGAACGGTTTTGATCGTGCCGAAGGGTTCTTCATCGCAGGAGAGCCCGCAGGTGAAATCAAAATATCTTCCAGCGAAGGCTACATCTTTACAGGTGAATACTTTGGAGATGAAGATCATGCTGAGGGCCGCCTGGAAACACCTGAAGGCTGGATCGTCCAAGGTGAGATCAAGGATGGCGCAGCTGTTGGGTCTGCTTTGGTCTTTTATGAAACCGAAGACGGCGAGATGTATTTTGGCGACGCTGAAAACAACAAGCGTCATGGGTTTGGTACGCTTATTTCGTCTGATGAGACCAGCTACATTGGTGAGTTCAAGGAAGGATCTGCGCGTTTGGAGTTGGCTTCGCAATCTTGGTTTGTCGATTTCAGGTGGGTGTCTGACGTCAGCACTCGTGGGACAGAATTGAGGTTTAGCTAACGGAGGATTTCTGGTTCATCGTAACCGTTAAGGAGTGAAGATGAACAAGAAATCCGGAACCAGTAAAGCTGCGACTGACAAGCTGGTCAAAACCATCCGCCGCAAGACGCGGCAAACCTATTCGTCTGAAGAGAATATCCGTATAGTTTTAGCGGGCCTTAGCGGCGAGGAAACCATCT
>ERZ1046740.1585-NODE-1585-length-15789-cov-18.907779_pt1 | contig 15789 bp, 14 predicted proteins | sample MGYA00383093_ERZ1046740 | MGnify/ENA primary metagenome ERZ1046740 (study PRJEB29581, sample SAMEA5548363) | metagenome | biome: marine; feature: coastal; material: water | depth 25 m | study: Short-term variability in the microbial, nano- and picoplankton... | reverse complement strand
AATCCTCCCTTATTCAAATCCTCAAATCTGTCCAACGGGTGCTGACGTCAGACAGGCTGCCTACATCATTCTTGCCATTCTTACCGCACCGGCGCTGGCGGGCATCATGGCCGATGGTCTCATTGTCGAACAACTGATCAACGGCATTGCAGACCCGGCAAAGGCGGGCCTGTTCTTCCTTGTGGAGCATCCTTTGGCGGCACAGGTTTCCGAAGGCATGACCAAGGCCGAAGCCTGGGAGCTGATGTCAGCAGTGCCCTTTGAGATCGCGGTGACCATTCGTCCCGTTTTGGTTGACCAAGCATTGCAATTGACCTTTCTGTTGACCGCGCACCTGATCATTTTCTGGCTTAGTCAGGATTCAAACGTGACCCCGCCAGTATGTCTTGCGGCATTTGCAGCCGCTGGCATCGCCGGGTCACGCCCGATGGCAACCGGGTTCGAAAGCTGGAAAATCGCAAAAGGGCTTTACGTGGTGCCGCTTTTGTTTGCCTACACCCCGTTGATCTCGGGTGACATTGCGCAAGTTCTACAGATCGGAGTCTTCTCGCTCTTTGGCATCTATGCGACCTACGCTTTGATCCAATGGTATGCAGAAGGCCCAATTGGCTGGCTGAGCGTGCCGCTCTTTGTTGCAGGGGGCATCGGTGCATATTGGCCACTTGCTTGGGTTCCCAATATCGTCGGGGCTCTTGCGATTACCACCGCCGTCGTTCTTTCGGCCAAGGCAAGGCGCGCGGAAATCGCAAAGGTGAACAGCGCATGACCAAAGTAACAGCCGACAGGCTCTCAAACGCTAGGGATCGCAGCAAACACGGGCGACAGCAGGAGGAAGGGGTGCTTGTCATTCGCACCATTGCAATGCCCGCAGACACAAATCCCGCTGGCGATATTTTTGGAGGCTGGTTGATGTCTCAGATGGATCTTGCAGCAGGAAATATGGCTGCCCGCGCGTCTCAGGGTCGCGGCGCGACTGTGGCGGTCGAAGCCATGCAATTTCTACGCCCTGTTAAAGTCGGCGACGAGGTGACTATTTATGCCTCACTGCGCAATGTTGGACGCACATCAATACGCGTCCACGTCGATGTCTGGTCACGTTCAAGGTCCGAGAAAGATTCTCAGAAAGTGACGGATGCAGACTTTGTTTTTGTGGCGCTGGATGAACTTGCGCGACCGCGCGATTTGCCGGAGAGATAAAATCGCCGGGCTTGGGATGGTTCGGTTGGATGAAGCGAAAGGACCCGTTGAAATCTGCTGAAATCGACGATCGCGAACGACCGGTTCGGTGACGTGCGCTGAGATGCAACAAAAGGCCCGCTGCGTATGCGAAGAGATACTGCGTCAGCGACGGTTGAAAATCCAAGGTCGGTTGAGTCCGCTTAGCAGCCGTCGGTACATCTCGCGGCGAATGGCTGGATCGAGCCCAAGGTGTGAATTTGATTTTCTTGCTGCGCGCGCTCGCAGCAAGAAAATTGCCGCAAGCGCATAGTCATTCGCGCTGCAAAGCGGTGGGAAAACCAGTCATTCAAGCAAGGCTAGGCAGAATAAGTTTGTGAAACCACACAGCTTGCGCTGATACGAGGTACTGGAACTGGTTCAACTTAGTCGATGAGGTTGATCAGCACGCAGCGGTCACGATGATTTCAACCTTGAGCTCCGAACGGGCGAGCTTTGCTTCACCGCAAGCGCGGGCTGGGGCTTGACCCTCAGGAACCCACGCGTCCCAGACGGCGTTCATTTCGGCGAAATCTGCGATGTCAGCCAGCCAGATGATGGCCTGCAGCATTTTTTCACGGGATGACCCGGCCTTTTCCAGAAGAGCGTCTACACGCGATAGGCAGTCGTGGGTCTGCTCAGTTACCGTCGCCCCATCCCCGACCTGTCCGCACAAATAGGCGACACCATTGTGCTTGACGATCTTGCTCATTCTCGCACTCGTTTCGATCCGTTCAATCATAGAGGCCTCCTATTCAGCCGCGTCTTGTGTCGTTTCTTCCATTGCCGCGAGTTCACCTAGAGTTACAGGTTTGAGTGGCGCGCGGATGCGGTAGTAACCTGTCTCATCTGGGGATCGTCCGTTGGCATCAGCCAGCAACGCCGTCACCGTCAGTCCGCAATAGCGGCCCTGACAGGGGCCCATGCCCGCGCGTCCGAACGCCTTGGTCTGGTTTGGGCCAAGGCAACCAAGTTTTGCATAGCTGCGTATGTCACCTGCGGTAACCTCTTCACAGCGGCAAATCACGGTTTTGTCGGCAGGGTGCAACGCAGCCGCATAGGGCGGATAGGCGGCGTCCAGAAATGGGCGCGCGGCCAGTTCGCGCGCCAGTGCCCCGCGCAGTGGCGTGGCCATGCGATTGCAATCCTGTGGCGGCAAACGTTTTGCGTTCTCCGCTACTTTCAAGGCGGCCAATCGTCCGGCGTGTTCGGCTGCTTTTGCGCCGCCAATCCCAGCCCCATCGCCAGCGATGAAAACCCCTTCGACGTCACTTTGGCCCCAGGCATCCAGTTCTGGCACAAATGCACCCTGGGCCGCGTCCCAGCGGTGGCTAATGCCAAGTGACCGCGCTGCCTGCGTGCTGGGGACAACGCCGTGATGCAGGTAGACCGTCTCGCAAGCGATCCGCCGCCTGCGGCCTTTGTGGGTGAATGTCACGACCTCTGCCTTGCCTTCGCCTTCAACAGCGATCTGGGTCGCGCCCGTGTAACGTGGCACCTTGGCGCGCTTGATTTCGGCGAGCATATTCAAGCCTTTTGCCATGTAGGGCCAGCCCCGTAGTGCGCCGCTCACATGCCGCAAAGCGCGGAGCATATCGCCCCGGGCCTGGGTCTCAATCATCGCGGCAGGCGGCTTGCCCGCGCGCACCATCTGCGCCGCAATCAGATAAAGCAGAGGCCCTGAGCCTACCAGCGCCGCGCCTTGCGCCACTATTCCAGACTGCTTCAGCAAGATCTGACCAGCCCCGGCTGTCATCACACCCGGCAAGGTCCAGCCCGGAATTGGCATCGGGCGTTCCAGTGCACCGGTTGCTAATAGAATGCGATCAGCTTCGATCTGCGCACCACGGCCATTGCAGGTGTAGGAAATGCGGAATTCGTCTTCTATGGCCCAGACGACAGCACCAGAAATGTGCTCGACACCGCTCTGTCGTAGATCCTCAGTCAGCCGCGTTCCATCGGTATAATCCGTACCAAGGATGTTCCCGCGCGACGGTGACGCCCGATCAACATCGCGGTATATCTGCCCGCCTGCGCGAAGTTGCTCGTCGAGCAAAGTTACGCTTAGGCCCAGCTCAGCAGATTGCGCGGCGGCAGCCATGCCGGCGGGACCGGCACCGATGATGACGAGATCATGCTTGACCATCATGCGCCCCTATATCCTGAGGTCGCGTGACGACCATGCCTTCGGTGACCTCGAGCATACAGGCTTGGCGGCTCACGCCGTCAATCTCAACTAGACAATCGAAACAGGCCCCCATCATGCAGAACGGCGCACGGGGCGCACCGGAAACAGGCGTGTGACGGAAGACGTCGACCCCTGCGGCCAGCAAAGCTGCGGCGAGGTTTGCCCCGTCGGGCAGGCTGAGCGATGTTCCGTCCCATGTCACATCGACACGAGGTCCGCCTTCAAGCTCAAGAAACGGAGAAGCGGTTTTCACTAAACACCTCCAGATCTGGCGCTGCATCGGTGCCTTCCAGCCAATCGGGCAGAAGCCGTGCATGGGCTGCGGCCAGAGTGATGCCGCTGTGACAGGTAACAAGATAGGCACCGGGCATTTCGGCGCTTTGTTGATAAATCGGCAACCCGTCGGGTGAAAGGATGCGTAACGCGCCCCAACTGCGCACCAACTGCGCGCGGGCCAGCTCCGGATAGGCAGCAATGGCTTCGGCGGCGAGGCCCGACAGACCCGGCTGGGTCACGCGGTCATCAAGGCCAACTTCTTCGTTCGTGGCCCCGATCTGTATCCCACCTTCGTCGACTTGCCGTGCAATCAGCGATGGGCGATTGATCAGCTTGGGTAGTCTTTCAGTGATCAATACCTGCCCGCGTTGTGGGCGGATGGGGGCTTTGAACCCCATCTTTGGGCCAATCTGAGCGGCCCCGAGACCTGCAGACAGAACCACTTTGTTCGATGTGACAGACGTACCATCCGAGCAGATAACGCGGAAAGCATCGGGCTTAGTTACGTCGGTCACGGTTTTGCCAGTCAAGACGCGCCCGCCTAACCGGCGCACATCTGCGGCAAGGGCAACAAGAAGCTTCAGTGGATTTGCATGGCCATCTTGGTGATGAAGAATGGCACCAACAACTTTCGGCCCGATGTGTGGCTCTGACTTGCGCAGCGCGTTATGGCCGAGCACCTCGTAAGGATAATTTCCGCCCAGTTGTTCTTTGAGTTTCTCATACCTCTGGACAGTTTTTTCCAGCGTTTCTTCGGAAAAATGCAGATCAAGGCCGCCATTTTGTTCCAGCGGAATGGGCTGTCCCGTGTTGTCGCCAACTTCGTTGGCAAAGTCTGCCCAAATCGTAGCAGAGTCTTGGGACCATTGGGCATAGCGGGGTTGATTCATGCCCTTGGACTGCACCCAGACCAGTCCAAAGTTGCCACGGCTTGCACGGAAAGATCCATCATCGCCGTCCAGAACGGTCACCGTCAGCCCGCGCCGAAGTAAGCCCCAGGCGACGGAAAGGCCCACAACGCCCCCTCCGATAATGGCATAATCGGTTTCCATGAAATCCATTCCGATGTTGGTAAGACGTGTCAGGGCAGCGTTTACCGCCCTGACAATGCGTGCTTAGTTGCCAGCAGCAGCAACTTGATCAAGGATCGCTTGGCCCCATTCGACGCCTACATCTTCGAGAACGGCTGGCCAGATCTCGGCGCGGGCTTTTGCAGCCATGGCGGCAAGTTCTTCTTCGGTCAACTCGGCCACGGTGGCACTCAGCTCATCGACAAGACGCTGCTCGTTCTTGCCTTGATCCGCTTCAGCGACTTCCCAGCGTGTGGCTTCAAACGCAGCGGCCTGTTCCTTGAGAGCTGCCTGATCTTCGTCCGACAACTCAGCAAGGCTGCCGTTTGAGATGATCATGTACCAAACCTCAAAGTGAGTGTTGGCGGGAATGTAGGTCTTGGTCACGTCGCGGAACGACGCATAGTAACCTTCCGCACCCGAACCGATCACACCGTCAACCACACCGGTCTGCACGGCTGTGAAGGCTTCTGAAAACGGGATAGGTGCAGGAATGTAGCCAAGCGCCTCGCCTGTGAGCTGGAAGCTTTTGATGCCAGGGACGCGCACCTTGATACCGTTTGGCTCAGTCGAACCAGGATTGGCGTTTTCAACGTTCAAAGCAATGCCGCCAAAATACACAGGGTATGCGGCCAGCATGGTGATATCCTGCTCAGCATAAAGCCCAGCTACGGTCTCGCGCACAATGCCGCCAGGGCCATAGACTGCACGCGCCTGATCCCAGTTGCCTGCAAGATAAGGGAAGGAACTGATTTGCATCCGGCGGTCAGCTGCTGCAGCTGCTGGCTGTGTCGCCATATCGATCGCACCGACACTGATGCGCTCTTGTACGGTTGTGTAGTCGCCAAGTGCGGACGCAGGGAAGATGTTGATCTTCACATCACCGCCTGTGGCTTCATCGACGGCTGCAGAAAAGGCGCGCAATTCTACGTCAATCGTGGCGTCTTGCGGACGCACGTGGCTCATCTTCAGATCCTGGGCCGCGGCATAGCTGCCAAGCGCCATCAGAGCGGCGGTTGCTGTGGTTAGGAATGCATGTTTCATTTTAGGTTCCTCCTTGTTGGGATGCATTGGTTCAGTGAAATCAGGGGGCCACATCATATCCGAAGAAGCGTGGCAGGAAGAGGGAAAGGTCCGGCCACAGCGAGGTCAGGAAGACCACCGGCACATATCCAAACAGGATGAGTTTCATGGCTGGTGGGATGACCTTGGTCACCTTCACGTTGCCGATACGCGCACCCAGATAAAGGATCGAGGCATAGGGCGGAGTCACACCGCCCATGGCAGTATTCACACCCATGATCGCCGCAAATTGTACGGGGCTAACGCCGATCGCATTCATCAGCGGTAGCAGCAGCGGGGCAATCAGGATGATCGCCGTCACATCATTGACGACCATGCCGACCAGAAACAACATGATGTTGATCATGATCAGCAGCAGGATTTTGTTTTCCGTGATCGAGAAGATGCCCTGCACCAGTTGCTGCGGGATGCTTTCGTAGACGAACATCTGGCTGAGGATCATAGAGAATAGGATCATCATCATGATCGCGCCAACGGCAGTGGCAGCTTCCTTGCCCGCCGAAAAGAAGTTTTCCCAACGCAGACCTTTATAGATCAGAAAGCCGACGGGCACCGCATAGATGACAGCGACAGCGGCGGCTTCGGTCGGGGTCATGACGCCGCCATAGATGCCGCCAAGGATGATAACCGGCATCAAGAGCGCCGGAAAGGCATGGAAACCGCGGCGGGCAACCTCACCGGAAAGCTCGGAGAATGAAGGCTTTTCATCAAGGATCAGGTTAAACTTGCGCGACATGACCAGATTGATCACGGAGAACGATGTCATGATCAGCAATCCGGGGCCAAGCGTTGCAAGGAAACAAGCAAGGATCGAGGTATCGGTGACCCAGCCATAAACGATCATCGTCACGGAAGGTGGGATCAGCAGGCCGAGGATCGAGGAGTTGGCAATCAAAGCGGTGGCGTATTCGCGAGGATAGCCGCGTTTTTCCATCTCGGGGATGAGCAGAGGACCGATGGCGGCTATCCCTGTCAGGCCAGAGCCTGAGATAGCGCCAATCACCGCGCAGGATACGGCAGCAACGACGCCCAAACCTCCGCGCACATGACCAATAAAGGCATTTACAAAGCGCAGAAGTGACGCGGCAATTCCGCTTTCAGACATCACCGTACCCGCAAGAACAAACAGCGGGATTGCGAGTAAGACAGGATTCCCCAACTGCTGCACACCCCAAAGCATCATCCCCTTCATGGTCACGTCACCCATGAAATACATGACCATCAGCGCGGACCCGAAACAGTAAGGCAGCGGCACACCAAGGGTCAGCGTGATGACCAGTAGGGCAATAGCAAGAAGCGCAATCTCAATCATGCTGGCTCTCCGGATTTAAGGTTTCGGATATGACGAACCAGATGCATCGCAGTGTAGATCATCATCAGGGTCATCCCAACGACCAGCGCCACGTCTGAATAAAATGTCGGGATGTACAGCGTCGGGCTTTCACGCCACACACGCCAAGCGTATTGCGTATACTCCCACGCCCAAGACAGTAGCCAAAGGCCGACGATCAGGCTGATGATCTCTCCGATAATGGCCAGGATGGTGTGGCCACGCTCTGTTTTCACAAATATCTCAAGCACATTGGCGCGGATATGTGTGTTTTCACGCGACGCGTTGACGGATCCGAGGATGTAGAGCCACACGGTTGGATAGGCCATTGTCTCTTCCAATCCCATGACAGGGATCTGAAAGACATAGCGGGTAATAACCTGAACGAACTGGCCCAAAGCCACCGATATGATCAGAGCCGTCAGCAGGTATTTGGCAAATCTATCCATCTGTCCCCCGTCCCACATGCTTTGACGCGTGGGTTACGTCATTATCTGACTGGACACTTGGCATAAAATCAATTTCATAATATCTGTAACTTCATAAGTTGAATTTATGCCCATGCACCTATCCTTTCGACAGCTCTCGACTTTTCGGGAAGTCATGCGGTCCGGCTCCATCAGTCAAGCCGCGCGGGCGGTTGGCCGTACCCAACCAGCCGTCTCAACAATGGTTCAAACCCTCGAAGATCAGTTGGGGTTTGCCCTGTTCATAAGATCGCACGGCAAACTGACACCCACACCCGAAGCATATTTCTTCCTTGAAGAGTGCGAGGACATCCTGAGCCGTGTCGAACGCACGGAACGCACCTTGGAACGGATCAGCTCATTACAATCCGGCAAGCTCAAAATCGCCTGCCACCCTGCTGCATCGAGCGCTTTTCTCCCCCGCCTCTTGACCGGATTCCTGAAAGACCGGAACGATCTTGATGCGTCCCTTATCATGAGATCCTCAGACGTGATTGAAGACCTGATAGCATCGCAACAATACGACCTTGGATTTGCTGAGACGCCACAGCCGCGCGCGTCAATCCTGCAAACAGATTACGATCTGGAGTGCGTTTGCGTGTTGCCAAAAGACGACCCTTTGGCGCAGGCAAAAATCGTCACTCCAAGTGATCTGGATGGCCGACCGATGGCCGTTCTTTTCGATGAGCATGGAACAGCTTTTCAAACCGAGGCCGCTTTCCGCTCTGCCGGATGCCACTTCAACAAGCGGATTGAACTTCGCACTTTTCTTCCGGGACTGCAGTTTGTGGCGGCGGGCGTTTGTGTGATGGTCTGCGATATGATCACGGCCTATAGCCATCTGGTACAAGCCCCGGAGAATGAAAGGCTGTCAATCCGGCGCTTCAGCCCGCACATATCCAACAGCGTTTCAATCCTGACGCCGGGCTACGCCACACAATCCATGGCCAGTCAGGCATTCATTGGTGAACTTCACACAGCTGTAGAGCAGATGCAGGTCGAGATCCGAGCCGCACTAAGGTAACCGCGACTGAGCGGCACAGTCATGCAACTCGAAACGCAGTCTGATGTGGAGGCGTCGTGCAAATGTTCAATGTCTGCATTGGCGACATGAACTGAATCGCAGCGAGAGGAATTCTGCAAGAGCATAGCGATGCTGCGTCAGCGAAGGATGAAAAACGATCAGCGGGTTTGTCCCGCATCTCGGTCATTGCTGGAGCCTGGGTTCAAGGTCTGCAACGCGGACAAACCTGCCGTTCTTTGCTTTTACTGTAATGACCGCATTGGAAAGTTTCGATAGCAAGATTTTTCTTAAACGAGCCAGACGGCTCGGTCGATAGAGTTCATTATTCCAACATGAAACGCGGCAATAAAATTTGCTGCAGCGATCATTCCGATTGCGAACTCAGTTCAGCGCCCAAATTCAGGGCAATGTAATCAAAAGCCCGCCTAACGCGGGGGCTCGTTTTTAGCTCGCGATGAGAAGTGAGCCAAACCGGGAGCGGATGATAGAAGATATGCGCATTCACTGGATGGGCGACAAAGCTCAAAAGGCCCACATACAATGCGCGGATCATGGCGTTGCGGTTTTTGTTCGGCAAAACCTGCGGTCGCGAGGACATGAAGCGCTACATGCAGTTCCGCACGCAGCCCCGGAAGCTGCCAACGGTGCTGAGCCTTGAAAAAGTTTCAGCGCTTCTCGCGGCGGCTCCCGGCCCAGGCCTCAAATACCGCGCTGCCCTCAGCATTTCTTATGGAGCAGGCCTTCGGGCATCTGAGGTCTGTAACCTCAAGGTCGCCGACATCGACAGCGATCGGATGCTGATTCACGTTGATGAGGGCAAAGGCAGTAAGGATCGTAAGGTCACGCTATCGCCAGGTTTGCTGGAATTGCTGCGCGATTATTGGTTTGGGGCACGACCGGCAGGATGGCTATTTCCTGGCAAACCCAAGATCAATCCGGTCTCATCGCGCCAATTGGGCCGGGCGTTCAACTCGACCATGGTGGGGGCATTGGCTACGATGCACATAGGCTCAAAGTTTTCTCGGCCGCTCACTCCGACGAATAGTCCTCTCGATATTAGGAGAGAATTCAGACGTTATGTCAGTTTCAAAATGACAGGCACCACGTCAATCCGAATTAAATCGTCAAATTGGGCCGGACTCGACTGAGGCCTCAGATCAACCTAAGTGCATACATCCATATTTCATTTCAGGACCATGCTGATCCTGGCACCAAATACCGCGCCGTCGTAGCTGCGCGATAATATGTTTGATCTATTGCTGTCCCAGCCGACATAGGCAAAGCCTTTGGATTTTTCTGACAGTTTGTGATCAATACGTACTTGCGCTGCCTTGCGGGTGTCGGAGCGGCTGACAGGCGAAGAGGTAGCGAATGCACCTTCGAAATCTCGTTGATAGATTTTTATGCGTCCAGTGATTTCAGTCCGTTTCGAGAGAGCGACGCGCAGGGTCACGCGGGCACCGACTTCGGCATAGCTATATTGGTCTCTGTCAGCCCTGCGTGTTTCACCATAGAACGTTCCAGACACCAGGAAGCGGTTCGCATTTGGACGCCATTCGTGAGTTATTCCGGCCAAAACCTCGCGCTGGTCATAGCCTTCGAATAGTGCTTCGTTCTGATTACGTTGTCCGATGCGCAGACGTGCCCGTGTCGTGTGCTTTTTGTCGTGTCTGTATTGCAGTCTTGCACCGATGCGGGTGCGGTCGAATATCCGGTCTTTCTCGGACTGAGAGACGGCATGAACGGCCTGCAGCCGAAGTTGCCATTTGTTTTCAGCATCCAGAGGCAATTGATAGGATCCGATGAATTCAACGGTCGCTTTGTCGTCTACATCGTCAGCCGCATAGGCGTGAGCTTTGATTCTTGTGCCAAAGGAAAACGTTGATCCTTCAGTTGTGCGATGCCTGAGCATAAAGTCGGTCTCTGAAATCAATGCGTGCCGGAGGCGGGACGTTTCTGATATGCCTTCACCTGCGAGCACAGGGGTGTTCTCATACGAGAAGGCCTGCTTCACGGTGCGTTTTGTCTGCGCTTCTGCCTGCGGTGCAATTGCAAGTGCGGCAGCGGTAAGCAGCGCAAAGAGCGATTGTTTGAAAGCTGAAAAGTGCATCATGCGATCCTCAGAAGTTTCTCGGGGATAACGTTATTCTTGAATGCTGTTTCGAGGTTTTCGCCGTCCTGTTTGACGAGGATGCTCAGCATCGATTCAAGGGTGAAATAGGCCCGCAATACGCGGAAGATCAGGTACTCCGGGAGGCAAAGTATGCCGCGTGGCATGCCATTTAACAGGGATGAGATGACTGCCATGATGGCGGGTGCGCCTGTCGTGACGGCGACAATCGACTGCCAGATGATGGGGCTTTGGGGGTTGAATCCGAGCCCGTATTCAAGGCTGCCGAACAAGATTAGAGGCACCAGCATGGCGCGACGGCCGGAGTTGATTAGCATGTAGGGCAGGATGATTTTCCCGCGCGGTGTCATCCAGTCGGAATAGATCAGGTCGCGGCAGCGCGAGCTGATGTGATACACGGACCGGAACCAGCGCATCCGCTGTTCGCGCATGTGTGCATAAGAAGAGGGGACCTCGGAGATGTAGCGGATTTTTGGGTCCACCACTGAATGGAAACCCAGTTCGCCGATGCGCAATGAAATATCTGTGTCTTCCCCGTTCATGCCTTCGACAAAGCCGCCCAGATAGCGGGGGTGCTCTGTGCGGTAGACCACGAACATGCCGGGGATGCCGACAACGCCGTTCACGGCACCCATCGCGACAGAGTAGAAGCCGTGTTTCACTAAAACTTCGAGCAGGCGGGCGCGGTCAAATAGTGCGCCGCCGGGCGGGATCGGTACACCGCCGACCACGCCGACGGCAGGGTCAGAGAAGTAGGCCATCGCACGTGTGATGTTGTCTTCGCCGACCAAAGTGTCTGCGTCTACGCGGATCAGGAATTCAGTCTTTGTAGCCTCAAGTCCCGCGTTCAGGGCGTTAGACTTTCCGGGCTTCGGCACATTTATTAGCTGCCCCTTGGCGCTTTTGCATTTGGCCAGTGTTTCGCGGGCAATCGTTTCGGTGTTGTCAGACGAATTGTTGTTCATAATCAGGATATGAACGTCACCACCGTAATGCGCTGCCGCCTTGTCCATCGCGTTGATGGTGTTTTCGATGATGTATTCTTCGTTGTGCGCGGGCACGATAATGCTGACTGCGGGTTTGAAAGTAGCCTTCTTGGCTGTCTTCACGTCGTAGATCGCAAGCAGATAAAGCTGGCCGAACAATGTGGGCAGGAAAAGAAACACACCCGGACCGATACCGCCCAACATGGTCAGCTGGCGCATTTGCTCAACCACTTCAAGCTTCATCGAGCTGACATAAGCTGACACGGCTCCGGCGATGGTAATCGTGATCGCAAGACGCAACAGCGCCTTTTTATTGCTGATCGCGCGATGTTCGATGGGTATGCGCACCGGCATCCGGCCTCGTTCGAGAAGCTTGAAGGAGTAGATCGCGAAACCCATAAGGCCCGACAGGATAGCGCTGAAATGGAGGGAGTAGGACAGGCCCGCCAACTTTTCCAAAACGATGTTGGCCAAATCGAGAATGCCGCAGATCACTGCGTAGCTGAGAACAAGATCAAGCGCGAAGAGGGTCCTGCCAGTCCAGCTTGCGGATGAGAATGTTGCGAAGGAGATGCAGAAGGAGACGATGAAAATCCTGATCGCGATTGCGTGGTGGCCTTCGTACGGTGAAAAGACAAAGTCACGGTTGGGGAAGATGGCGCTGACCGTTGGCGTGTTCACGATCCAGAGCAGCGCCGCAGCGACGCAGCAGAAGGTCAAGAGCATGGCCGGAGCACGCAGTTGGGAAACGGGGCCTGCAAAACGCTTTGGCGCACTGTCAACTGACACAAACTCGATCTGATCGCGTTTGTCTTGGGTGGCAGCCGTGGTCAGTGGACTTTTCCGGCGCGCATCAGGTCGTCCGTCTGGATGACGATGCCAGCGACGGGCGTGCGCTGGAGCTGTGCGATGACTTCGGCAGAGGCTGGTTGTGCGTGGATCTCTTCACCATCGCCACGGCTATATGCGATCCATATGGTGCCGGCTGTGACGTCCAGTTCTGCGAGAATACCAAGATCAGTGCGGCTGAAGGGGCGCAGGTTGACGGTCTGACGGGTTGGCAGGATTTTCGCGCTGGTGGGCACCAACTTTGCAACCAGCCCTGATATAACTGTCGATTCGGCGGCTGAGAGTGAGGGAACGTCCACCATGCCCACGGTTGTAACGCTGGCCATCATTGATTTCACGGCGGAGAGTTGCGTCTCAAAAACCGGTCCCATCCCGCGCAGCTTGGAGGTCGGATGCATCTCGGCGATGAGTTCGGGACCAAGGGTGCAAACGCCGTCAATGTCGGCTGAGGACGCGGCCGTGACCTCGATCACGTTGACCTTGGCGTGCATGTCTTGTGGCAGAGCGATTTCGACGCGGTAGGTGTTTTGACCTGCAGGTACGCGGTCCATCAGAAGGATACGGTTGTTCAGCGTGGTGGTGACCGTCCATGCCGCACCATCATCAAGAAATCCTAGGGTAAGGTCGACGTCGAACGCGGTGGGCATCACGTTGTTCTCGACATCATCTAGGTCGTAACGCGTGCGCCAGCTTGTGCTTTTTTGAAAGCGGCGGATGCCCGCGTTGGCACCATTCACCGCTACGGCCATCGGCCAAACCGCGCGGGGAGAAGTATCAGTTGAAAATGCTTGCAGCAGGTCCCGAAGGTTATCTGTTGTCAGGGCACCGGAGGATACATCCTTAACGAAGAGTACATCATGACCCTGACGGATCAGCTCGGCACTGAGTGCAAGACGGCGGGGTTGTTCTTCGCTGGCTAACCATGCAGGCCAGCCGACGACAACCTGATCGCCCCATGCAAGGACACGGTCACGCGTGCTTTCCAACGGGCTGTCCGTTGTCAGATACAATGCGCTTGTTGTTTCAATCTCGGTGACAGCCTGAATATTTGAATTAGAAGCGCAACCGGTGTGATCCCCATCGCCCACCTGACTGAATGAAACGATAAGGCTGTCGCTTGCGAGTTCCGCGGCGGTCAGGCCGATGCGGAGCGAGCGGTGTAGTTCACCCGGCTTCAACAAAATCTCTCCGCGGCGCGTGTTGTTGATGGAAATGCGAAGGGTCCCCTGAACACCTGCCAGAACCTGATGAGTGGCGTCGATCTGAAGGGTGCCGGAAGTCGCGCGTGCATCTATCGGCAGGAAGAACATGGCACTTTGATATGCAGGCAAACCGGAGAGAATGATCGGGTTGGCGGCGTCATTTCTATGCATGACAGCGTTTGCTGCACTAGAGGGAGACGTTAAGGGTGCGCTGGATTCAAAGGCCAGTTGGGCCCCTGATACGGTTTCGGTGAATTTCCGAAGCCCTTTGTGCCCGATATCAAGTGAAGAGAACAGCAGCGCTGCGCCCGTCAAAAGGAATGCCAAAAGTCCGATACCAACAATACGCATGTCGATCAATCGTTCGTCTAAAGGAAAGGGGCTGACCCGACTGCGTGCCGGATCAGCAGGTTTCGCGTGAGCGGTTAGGCCGCTTCGTCAAGCTGCACGACGCCGGGTGCCTGATTGTTGGTCCAGGTTGAGACGCAGGGGATCATGTCCATCCGGCATCTGTCGGCGAAACGCTGTGCGATCTGTTGGGTTTCTTCCAGCAGACCTTCGGCAAGTGTGACCGGCTTGAGGCCGAGCGAGATGAAGGTTTTATTGGACACGCGCAGCCCGTTTTCTGCGGCCTCGTTGCGTGGGTTGTCGACATTTGCAATCGTCCCACCAGACGCTTTGACAACCAGTTCCGCCAGATTGCGGACAGTGTGTGTCTCGGTCATCTGGTTCAGGATCTTTACCTTGCCGGTCCGTTCCGGCGCGTTCATCACGGCCAGCGCGAGGCATTTTACGGTGTCCTGAATGTGGATGAAGGCGCGTGTCTGACCTCCAGTGCCATGCACTGTCAGCGGGTGGCCTACAGCGGATTGCATCAGGAAGCGGTTCAGAACCGTACCATAGTCGCCGTCATAATCGAAACGGTTCATCAGGCGATCATCGAGCTTAGTCTCTTCGGTCTGTGTGCCCCAGACGATGCCCTGATGCAGGTCGGTGATGCGCAGGCGGTCGTTCTTGGCGTAGAATTGGAACAGCAACTGATCCATCGACTTGGTCATGTGATAGACGCTGCCGGGGTTGGTCGGATACAGGATGTCGCGCTGGTAGATCTGCTTTTCATCGCCCGGGATGTAGACTTTCAGATATCCTTCGGGGATTTCCATGCCATCGTCATCATAGCCGTAGACGCCCATCGTGCCGAGGTGAACGATGTGCGGATCAATGCCAAGGCTTGTGACAGCAGCCAGCAGATTGTGCGTCGCACCAATGTTGTTGTCGACGGTAAAACGTTTCTCGGTCGGCCCTTTCATTGAGTAAGGTGCCGCGCGCTGTTCACCGAAGTGGATAATGGTGTCCGGCTTTTGCTGGTCCAACAGCGCTTCAAAGCGATCGTATTCAACGGCTACATCGATTTTCTCGAATGCGATTGTCTTGCCTGTTTCTTCTTTCCAAGCGGTCAGGCGAGTTTCCATTGATTGGATCGGTGTCAGGCTGTTGGCACCAAGTTCTTCATCAATGGCGCGACGTGACAGGTTGTCGACGATTGCGACGTCATTTCCCATCTGGGAAAGGTGCAGTGCTGTTGGCCAACCGCAAAAGCCGTCGCCGCCGATGATCATGATCTTAGTCATATTCTTTTCCTCTTTTACTGTCTTTATTGGCCGGATTGGCCTCTGGCACGAATTAAGAGTTCTCTGTTCTGGTGGAGATCAGTTTATGGGAGAGAAGGCCGCAAAACTTCTGACATTCAGAGTAGATCAGAGTGCCATGGGTCGGCGTCTATAGTCGAAAGGATAGGATACATATTAAAAAACGGGCTTATTTGTAAGAGAATAGGACCTTCATCGTAATCTGTAACCTGAACGACCGCTTCGGTGTCGTGAGTCGCGATGAGGCGAAGTGGATGCCGCAACTGCGAACGAATGCTGCGTAAGCGAAGACGGAAAAACGAATGACTGGAAAGTCCGC
>ERZ1046740.1578-NODE-1578-length-15870-cov-5.863610_pt1 | contig 15870 bp, 13 predicted proteins | sample MGYA00383093_ERZ1046740 | MGnify/ENA primary metagenome ERZ1046740 (study PRJEB29581, sample SAMEA5548363) | metagenome | biome: marine; feature: coastal; material: water | depth 25 m | study: Short-term variability in the microbial, nano- and picoplankton... | reverse complement strand
TGTGCCTTGATTGCAATTAAAAAAAACAATACAAAGGCTACTAAAGACTTCTTCATTAGTATAATTTAAAATTTTAGATGTCAAAAATACTATTTAATCTTATTAAAGTCGTTAAAAGTCAGTTAAATAAAAAAAGCTACACGATAATGTAGCTTTTTGTTGATGTATCGAATTTTAATTATTGAGTTATACTAGTTAAAATACCTTCTAATTGCTTCATTTGATTAGAATTACCATCAATTTTTATATCTTGAGTTAATTTTAATATTTCAGATGGATTCATATTTTCACCTAAAACACGTACCAAAGCAAATCCTTTTTTATCATCCGATCCAAAAATCACCACTTCATCAATAGCATCTTCTTTACCTAAATAACTAACGCTTACATTTCCTTTACCCATATTCATTCTAACCAATTCTTTATATTTAGGGTTTTTTAAAATTTCTTTTACTTTTAGTTTTTCAGAACTATATAAATCTTTGTTTGTTTCATTTAATTGTAACGCTAAAAAATTTACTTTTTTAATGGTTTGCAAAGTGTTTTTAACTTTTTTCGAAACCTCTGTGTCTTTTAACTGAATAATACTTGACGGTAAATCAACTGAAATAAATTCATTATTCTCTTTACTGTCAACATAATACTTTTGCAGTGAAGGGTGTGATTCGCATCCTGCTAGAAAAAGGACTGACAATAAAATCAGCCCTATATTACTTATTAGATTTTTCATTGTTTACTGTTTTTTTAAATGTTTCCCACTGTCAGGTATATGAGCTTCTGTAAGTTTTGAAATTTTATTCAAATCAATATTACCTGTTAATGAAAGTATTACAGATTCTGCTTTCACAGGGCTGTCAGCATTATTAACATATTTCCCAACTCCGTTCACATACATTAGCAACTCACTTACATAATTATCGTTTTTCCCTTCTTTTACATAAATTTTCACATTTGTATCTTTATCTTTTACTCTCATCAATTCAGTTAACTTTGATGATTTTAGATATTTTGAAATTACATTTTCCATTTCTTTTGCAATAGAAAGGTTTTCAGTTGTATATACTCTAAAAGATGTTAAATCTTTTACCATTTCAAAATATTCTTGTCCTTCTTCGCCTCCACCTTTAAATTTTGCCAACATTTTAAAAGCTTCCTGGGTAACAACTACTGTTGTTACATCATCCATTTCTTCAAATTTTTCAAAAACAGAATTTTGAGCATATGATTCGAACGATAGCAAGGCTATTGCTAATATTAAGATTAATTTTTTCATTTTAAGTTTCTTTTTAATTATTTAAAAATTTTATTTGTCGTGTTTTCAAAATGTTGCAATTGCGCTATAGCAACATTCCCTTTATTTAAACTTTGCGAAAGTGTTTCAAAATGCCCAATTGTTTGCGCATATAATTGTTCCGCTTCCTTTTGTTTTTGGTAATTATTGTAACCAGCATATATACTCACTAGCAATACAACAGAAGCCGCTACTGATAACCATTTCCAATTCTGCTTTTGACTGTTTAATTGAATGGTTTTTGTAAATTGTTCTTGTTTGCTAGCTGAAAAATATCCAAATAAAGCTTGATACTCTTGTAAATGCGGAGCTACATTGTTACCTGAAAAATAGTTTTTTAACTCATTTTCTTCAGCAATGCTTGTTTCAGCATTTAGGTATTTTTCCAACAACTTTTCTATGTTAACTAATTCCATAATTGTGTTGTTTTATTAATTGTTCTCTAATTGTTTTTCTTGCTCTTGATAGTGAAACTCTTACTGCTGTAGACTTTAAATTCAACATTTTTGAAATTTCCTCAAATTCATATTGTTCCACATCTCTAAGCTGTATTATTAATTTTTGCTGTTCAGGTAAATTCTCAATCAATTTATGTACCAAACTTACACTGTCATTTAATTCAATTTTCTTTTGCAACAAGGTTCCCTTTTCTTGATAATTGCTATGGATCAGACTTAAATTGCTTGCTTGTTTTGATTTTAACCGATCGAAACAATAATTTTTAGTCATTGTCATAGCAAAAGCTTCTGCACTTCTATATTTAGTAAGGCTCCTCCTGTTTTTCCATAACTTAAAATACAATTCTTGAGTTGCATCTTCCGCTTCTTCTGTTGATACCAAAAGACGTTTCGCAAGGCGAAAAACTTTATCTTTAAAAGGCATTACAGTTGATAAAAACTCTGATTGTTTCATTATTAAGCTTGGTTTTACAACTTTTTTAGGTTGCTTTCACAATTATGACGACCAAGTTACGTTTTTGTAACAGCAGTATTAAATTTATGTAATTAAAATTAATATCTTGCGACTTAACATAAGGTAATTTATTCCTTAAGTAAAAATATAAATATGAAAAAAATATTCCTTTTATTAGTTTTAATAAGTTTTACTTTTAGTAGTTGTAGTAAAGAAGATGATTCAGGAGAATTAAATAATCCAATTAGTAATTTTGTTTGGAAAGCAATGAATTCTTGGTACAATTGGCAGGATAATGTTCCAAATTTAAATGATAACAAAGATAACAATAATCAAAATTATTATACCTTTTTAAATAGTTACTCATCGCCAGAAAGTTTATTCCAATCTTTATTGTTTGATGCTGGAAATACAGATAGGTTTTCTTGGTTTATAGAAGATTATGTAGAACAACAAAAACAATTTCAGGGCATTTCATTATCTACAGGAATAAGGCGCTCCGTACCTATTAGCATAGGAGATAATCAAATAATTATATACGTACAGAAGGTTTCCGTAAATTCTCCTGCTCACAATGCAGGTATTAGAAGAGGAGATATTATTAATGCCATTGATAACGAAGTGATGAATGAAACGAATTATGCAAACGTAATAAACAAACTTTACAGCGGTCAAACAATTATAGTTTCAACTGCCCAAGAAGAAAATGGAGTTTTAACTAAAAAAGATGATTTTACAATAAGTCCTGCTGAAGTATCAGATAATCCTGTTCATTTTACAAAAATATTTAATGATATTAATGGAAAAAAAGTTGGTTATTTGGTTTATAACGGGTTTAGATCTTCATACAACGATGAATTAAATGAAGTATTCTCTCTTTTTAAATCTGAAAACATAACTGAATTAATTTTAGATTTACGTATAAATGGCGGGGGCTCAGTGCTAACTTCTGCCTATTTGGCAAGTATGATTTATGAAAATGCTGGTGTTAATACGTTTGCTGAATTAAGATTTAATAGCAAACATACCAATGAAAATGGCACTTATGATTTTCAAAATTCAATGAATATTTTCAATGCTGATGGAGAAAATACAGGAAGTGAATCCATAAATAGACTAAATACTATAAATAAGATCTACATTTTGACATCTGGAAGTACTGCTTCAGCTAGTGAAATGATAATTAATGGATTAAAGCCATTCATACCTGTTAAAACTATTGGAACAACAACTTACGGGAAAAATGTTGGCTCTATAACTTTATATGACTCACCTTCCACAAGCTATACAGGTCAATCCTCGGCAAACTCAAATCATTTTAATGCTTTACAACCAATAGTATTTCAAATATATAATAAAGATGGCCAAAGTGAATACACTCAAGGTTTCGAACCTAATATCGAAATTGAAGAATGGAGATATTGGAATGAAATTTTACCTTTTGGCGATGAAAACGAGGTAATTTTAAAATCTGCTTTAGATGACATCAGAGGTTTATCTGCTAGACCATTAAAATATATCTTATTTTCTGAATTAAAACAATCAAATTTATTGAAGCTTGACTCAAAATTTCCGAATGAAATGTATATTGAAAGCGACTTTTTTCAAAGTAAATAACAAAATCTACTATAAAAATGAATAGAATAAAATTTAAAATTCTATTTTTATTAATAGTCCCGTTATTTATATTTTGCAATAAGGAAATCAAGCCAAGAAAAGTTGTGAATATTGAATTCAAAGAATTTAAAATTGATAGTTCAAGCATCAGAGCTATTGAAATTTTAAATGACACAACTGTTCTGTTCGCTGGGTCAAAAGGTGATGTTGGCGCTATTACTGATTCAAAAATAACCAAACTATCAAATAACTTAATTACAGATGGTATTACACCTCATTTCAGAGCACTTTCTTACACAAAAAATAGCGTTTACGCATTAAGTATTGGAAATCCGGCCTTACTCTACCAATTTAAAAAGAAAACCCCTAAAATTGTATATAAGGAAATACACGAAAATGTTTTTTACGATTCTATGAAGTTTTTTGATGATTTGAATGGAATTGCTATAGGCGATCCTATTGATAATTGTCTTTCTATTTTAATAACTAAAGACGGTGGGAATTCATGGAAAAAAACACCTTGTGAAAATTTACCTCAGATAGAAAAAGGTGAGGCTGCTTTTGCTGCAAGTAATACAAATATTGCAATTATTGGGAGAAATGCATGGATTGTAACTGGAGGTAAAAAAGCGCGAGTTCTTCATACAGCAAATATGGGTATTTCTTGGAAAATGTATGAAACGCCTGTAATTCAAGGCAAAGAAACAACAGGGATTTATACAGTAGATTTTTATAATGAAAATATTGGAATTATTTGTGGTGGAGATTATACCAATAAATTCGGGAATTCAGCAAATAAAGCAATTACAAAAGATGGTGGTAAAACTTGGAAGTTAGTTGCTGAAAATGAGGCTCCAAAATACGTGAGTTGCGTGCAGTATGTTCCAAATTCAGATGGAAAAGAAATTTTTGCGGTGTCAACAAATGGAATATTCTTTTCAAATAATGGAGGTGAAAAATGGATAAAAGTTCACGAAAAAGGTTTTTTTAGTATTCGAATAGTAGATGAAAATAATGCCTGGTTATCGGGAAATGAAATAATTGCAAAAATGAAAATTAACTAACACTATGAGAAAATCTATTTTACTTTTAATGTCAATAATGGTGATTGTTGCGTGTCAAAAACAATCTAATATTAACAAAAATTTCAATTGCAATATTGAAAACCATAAAGATGTAAAGCAATACACGGATTTTAATAAAAACTTTAAAATTAAAATTCCATCACATTTTAACACTTCATTATATTACAACAGTCATCAGTCTGAAATTTTTACTGCAGATACTACAAAACAACTTTCAGAATCTTTTATTTTGAAAACTTCATTTAATCACGGTGAAATAGACTTTAATAACGATTTTTATCATAAAACAGATTCATTAATAAAAAGAAATAACTTTGAATTGGTCAGTTCAAAAAATGATATAATCAAAGAAAAAAATGCTTATTGGTATGTTGTAAAAGGAATAAAAAAAGAATTCACATACCACCAGTTAAATTTAATTCTCAAACTTTCAACTAACACTTATTTTAGTGCAACAACCGATTTATACGGAGAAAACAATATTAATGAACGAATATGTGCTTCACTCTCAATATTTAAGACAATAGAATTTTTTGAATAATTTATGATTTTTACGTTGTAAAAACATTTGCTAAATAGTACTTTTGATAAAAATTTTAAGACATGCAAAAATTAATTGATAGATTCGTTAAATATATTAGTATTGATACGCAATCTGACCCTGAGAATCCTGATTTTCCAAGTACTAAGAAACAATGGAATTTAGCCAATATTTTAGTAGAAGAGTTGAAAGAAATTGGTATGGAAGATGTTACTTTAGACGAGAATTGTTACCTAATGGCAACCTTACCTTCAAATGTAGATTTTGATGTTCCAACAATTGGCTTTATTGCGCATATTGATACAAGTCCTGATTATACTGGAACCAATGTGAAGCCTCAATTTCATCCCAATTACGATGGAAATGATATTATTTTAAATAAAGAAGACAATATTGTTTTATCTCCAAGTTACTTTGATGATTTATTGTTATATAAAGGACAAACATTAATAACAACCGATGGTACTACCCTTTTAGGAGCTGACGATAAAGCAGGAATTACTGAAATTATTTGCGCAATGGAATATTTAATCAATCATCCTGAAATTAAACATGGCAAAATTAGAATCGGGTTTACTCCTGATGAAGAAGTTGGAAAAGGTGCTCATAAATTTGATGTAGAAAAATTTGGAGCTGATTGGGCTTATACTATGGATGGTAGCCAAGTTGGAGAATTAGAATATGAAAATTTTAATGCAGCTGGAGCAAAAGTTGTTATAAATGGAAAAATTGTGCATCCTGGATATGCTAAAGGAAAAATGATTAACTCTATGTTGATTGCCAGTGAATTTATTGCTGGGTTACCTCAAAATGAAATTCCACAGGAAACAGAAGGTTATGAAGGTTTTTATCATATTCACGGAATGAAAGGTGAAGTTGAAAAAACAACGTTAGAATATATTATTCGTGACCATGATGTAAAACTTTTTGAAGAAAGAAAAGAGGTGTTTAAAAAAGTTGCAGATGATTTAAATGCCAAGTACGGCAACAATACAGTTGAAATTGAACTTGCCGATCAATACTTCAATATGAGAGAAAAAATTGAGCCAGTAATGCATATTGTTGATATTGCTGAAGAAGCAATGAAACAATTAAACATAAAGCCTCTTATTAAAGCTATTAGAGGTGGTACAGATGGTTCGCAATTATCATACAAAGGATTACCTTGTCCAAATATTTTTGCAGGTGGCCATAATTTTCACGGACGTTATGAATATGTTCCTGCTGAATCTATGCAATTAGCAACAGACGTAATTATTAATATTGCTGAAATTACTGCTAAAAGAGCAAAATAGAAATTCGCAACATTTAATGTTAAGCTCTCATTCTTTTTTGAATGAGAGCTTTTATTTTTAACATTTTGTTAAATGTTGTTATTAATACTAATAATGTTTTGAAAACTTGTAAAACATTATACTTTTGAAATCTATTAAAATATACTAAATGGATAATCAATTACTCATAGCACTTTCTGAAAAATATGGAAGTCCTTTGTATGTGTATGATGCGGGAAAAATTATTTCGCAATACAATCGCTTAATGAATGCTTTTTCTGAAGTAAAGAATTTAAAATTAAACTATGCTGTAAAAGCAAATTCTAATATTAGTATATTAAAGCTGTTTAAAAAATTAAATTCAGGAATTGATACTGTTTCTATTCAAGAGGTTCAGTTAGCACTTAAAGCTGGTTTTACTCCTGAAAATATCATTTTTACTCCAAATGGTGTTTCATTAAATGAAATTGAAGAAGTTGCTAAATTAGGTGTACAAATCAATATTGATAATATATCAATTTTAGAACAGTTTGGTCACCACTACCCTAACATTCCAGTTTGCATTCGCATCAATCCACACATTATGGCTGGAGGAAATCATAAAATTTCAGTTGGGCATATAGATTCTAAATTTGGAATTTCAATTCATCAGATTCCATTAATTAAAAGAGTTGTTGAAAATACCGGAATGCGTATTAATGGTATTCATACACACACAGGATCTGATATTTTAGATATTGATGTATTTTTAGCCGCAACTGAAATTATTTTTAATGTTGCCAAAGATTTTATAAATCTCGATTTTATTGATTTAGGTAGCGGATTTAAAGTTCCATATAAAGAAGGTGATATTTCAACAAATATTGAAGAATTAGGCGAGCGTTTAACTTCTCGATTCAATGAATTTTGTAAAGATTATGGAAAAGATTTAACCTTAATGTTTGAGCCAGGAAAATTTTTAGTAAGTGAAGCGGGTTGTTTTTTAGCTAAAGTTAATGTTGTAAAGCAAACAACTTCAACAGTTTTTGCCAGTGTTGATTCAGGTTTTAACCATTTAAGTAGACCTATGATATACGATGCATATCATCATATTTACAATGTTTCAAATCCAGAAGGTAGAGAACGCTATTACTCAATAGTAGGATATATTTGTGAAACTGATACTTTTGGAACAAATAGAAGAATAAGTGAAATTAGAGAGGGTGATGTATTATGTTTTAAAAATGCAGGAGCCTATTGTTTTTCAATGGCTTCAAATTATAATTCACGTTTTAAGCCTGCTGAAGTTTTACTATATGAAGGCAAAGACTATCTGATTCGAAAACAAGAAGATTTTCAAGATTTATTGAAAAATCAAGTTATAATAGATTTAGAATAATATAAAAAACTCCAAGGTTGTCCTTGGAGTTTTTTGTTTTTCATAAAAAGTTCATTAAAATATTGGTTAGATTTTGATTATAGTAGTTCAAAATTAAAATATATATAAATTTTACACGAAAGTATTGTGGTTTTAAAAAAATATTTAATTTTGCAGTATGCAAACAGTAATAAGAAATAAGTTTATACCAAACGCAAGTTTTATGCGCTGTTTAACTATTACTACAACTACTACAATTACCCTTTAAGGGTTCTATTCTATTCATACCAGTCGTACTATATATTCGTTTTCATAAGTTTATGAAACAAGGAATTTTTAAAAATAAATTGAAATAAAATAATAAATTAATACAAATGAAAGTATTAAAATTCGGAGGCTCATCAGTAGCATCCTCAGAAAACATAAACAAAGTAATTAGCATCGTAAAAGAAAGTTCAAGTAAAAACGATGTAGCTGTTGTAGTTTCAGCATTAGGTGGTATAACAGATTTATTATTGGAATCTGGAAATTTAGCTTGTAATAGTGATGAAGCATATAAAAATTGCTTTAAAATTATTGAAGAAAGACATATTAATATTGTTCGCGAATTAATTGCAGTTAATAATCAAAGTAGTGTTTTAGGACATATTAAAAAAATGCTAAACAAATTAGAAAACACTTTGGAAGGGGTGTTTTTAATTAATGAATTATCAGATAAAACTTCAGATAAAATTGTAAGTTTTGGAGAATTACTTTCTTCATACATTATTGCTGAAGCTATGAAAAGCAAAGGTCTAGATAGTATATTAAAGAACACACAAGAGTTAATTGTAACAAATGACAATTTTTCAAATGCAGCTGTAATTTTTAGTAAAACAACTAAAAACATTGAAGAATTCTTTGAACAAAATTCTTCAAAAATTGTGATGTTACCCGGATTTGTTGCTAAAACTGAAAAAGGGGAAATTTCAACTTTAGGAAGAGGTGGTTCTGATTATACAGCAGCTATTATTGCTGCAGCAATTAATGCTTCAGTTTTAGAAATTTGGACCGATGTAAGCGGAATGTATACGGCAAATCCAAAATTTGTGCGTCAGGCCTTCCCTATCAATAACATTTCGTATCAAGAAGCAATGGAATTGTCACATTTTGGAGCAAAGGTGTTGTATCCACCAACAATTCAACCTGTATTAGAAAAAGAAATTCCTATTCGTATAAAAAATACTTTTGATGCCCAAGCTGAAGGAACGTTAATCACAAAAATATCATCAAATGCCAATCCAATTAAAGGAATAAGTCATATTGAAAATATGGCACTTATCACTTTAGAAGGAAGTGGAATGGTTGGTATCCCTGGTATATCTCAGCGTTTGTTTGGTGCATTGGCTCAAGAAAAAATAAGTGTTTCATTAATTACACAAGCTTCCTCTGAACATTCAATTTGTTTTGCAATTAGCAATAATGATTCTAAAAAAGCTAAAAAAATTATTGATTCTGAATTTAAATATGAAATTAATCGAAACAAAATTGACCCATTAATTGTTGAAAAAAACAATGCTATTATTGCAGTTGTTGGAGATAATATGAAAAGCCATCAAGGTATTAGTGGAAAAATGTTTAGTTCCCTCGGAAAAAACAATGTAAATATTAGAGCTATTGCACAAGGAGCTTCAGAAAAAAATATTTCAGCAGTAATTTCGCATAAAGACATTAAAAAAGCTTTAAACACTATACACTCAGAATTTTTTGAAAATCAAACAAAACAATTAAATTTATTTGTTGTGGGTGTTGGTAATGTTGGTGGAAAATTATTGGAACAAATCAAGAATCAACAGCAATATTTATTAGACAATTTAAAATTACAACTACGAGTAATTGCCATAACAAACTCTAAAAAAATGCTGTTTAATGAAGATGGTATTGATTTAGATAGTTGGGATTCTCAATTGCCAAATGGGGAGAATTTAGATTTAGAATTGTTTCACAAAAAGGTAACTGAACTAAATTATAGAAATAGTATTTTTGTAGACAATACTGCTAATGAAAATATATCTAATTTATATGCCGATTATTTGAAAGAAAGTGTTGCTGTTGTTACTTGTAATAAAATAGCTTGTTCTTCAAATTATTCTAATTATTTAAACCTAAAACAGTTGGCTCGCGAGTACAATGCTCCATTTTTGTTTGAAACTAATGTTGGAGCTGGTTTACCTATAATTGACACGCTAAAAAATTTAATAGCCTCAGGAGATAATGTTACTAAAATACAAGCGGTTTTATCTGGTAGTTTAAACTTTGTTTTTAATAACTTTAATAGCGAAACTTCATTTTATGATGTTGTTGAACAGGCTGGAATACAAGGTTATACAGAGCCAGATCCGCGTATTGATTTAAGTGGAGTTGATGTAATGCGTAAGATCTTAATTTTAGCCCGTGAAAGTGGAACTAGATTAGAATTAAGCGATATTGAAAATGATTCATTTTTACCAAAAGCTTCTTTAGACGCAAATTCTATTCCTGATTTTCTAGAAACGTTAAAAACAGAGGCAGAGCACTTCAATAAAATCTATAAAAAAGCAGCAGATAATAATTGCAGATTGAAATTTGTTGCTGAATTCGATAATGGAAAATCTAAAGTTGGATTGAAAGAAATCCCTGCAGATCATCCGTTTTACAATTTAGACGGAAGCGATAATATTGTATTATTCTTTACTGAAAGATATCCTGTACAGCCACTAATTATAAAAGGTGCTGGTGCCGGTGCTGATGTTACTGCATCAGGTTTATTTGCTGATATTATTAGAATTGGAAATAATTAATTATGGATCAAATTAAAATATTCGTACCTGCTACCATAGCAAATATTTCCTGTGGATTTGATGTTTTAGGGCTTGCTTTAAAAAATGTTGGTGATGAAATGACCATTAGAAAAGTAGCTAAAAAAGGGATTGCAATTACTAAAATAATTGGTCAGGATTTACCATTAGAAACTCATAAAAATGTTGCTGGTGTAGCAGCTTTAGCTCTTTTATCTGAAACAGATTGTGATTGTGGGTTTGAAATTGAAATAAATAAACAGATAAAGCCAGGAAGTGGAATTGGAAGTAGTGCTGCTAGTTCAGCTGGTGCAGTTTGGGCTATTAATGAGTTGTTAGGAAAACCTTTTAATACAACCGATTTAGTGCGTTTTGCCATGGAAGGAGAACGCTTAGCCACAGGTGTTGCACACGCTGACAATGTGGCTCCTGCCCTATTTGGAGGTTTTACGTTGGTTAGAAGTTACGAACCTTTGGATATTATAAATATTAATACACCCAGTGATTTATATGCAACTGTAATTCATCCTCAAATTGAAGTGAAAACTGCTGATGCACGTGAAATATTAAAAACAACAGTTCCTTTAAAAGAAGCTATAAAACAATGGGGTAATGTTGGAGGTTTAATTAGTGGTTTATACACTGAAGATTATGAATTAATTGGAAGATCGCTACAAGATTATATTATTGAGCCCATACGTTCAATCTTAATTCCTGCTTTTGATGCAGTAAAACAACAATCTTTGAAAGCTGGAGCTTTAGGTTGTGGTATTTCAGGTTCAGGCCCATCAATATTTGCGTTAAGTAAAGGAGAAACTAACGCTTCTAAAGTAGCTGAAGCAATGAAGCTGGTTTATGACAAAGTTGGAATTGATTATGATATTCATATTTCGAAAGTGAATAAAAAAGGAATAAATATTTTAGAAAATAATTAATATAGCTGGTCGGCTACCGAGCGGAGTCGAAATAATGAAGCTAAAAAACAAAAAGGTTACTTTAGTTCCGCTCAATGACCATCAAAAAATAATGAAATTTTATAGTTTAAATAAAAAGGCGCCTAATGTATCATTTAAAGATGCTGTAATTAAAGGATTAGCTCCGGATAAAGGATTGTACTTTCCTGAAAGTATAACTCCTTTAGAAAGTGATTTTTTCAATCACATAGAATATTTCAGCAATCATGAAATTGCCTATGAAGTTGTAAAGCAATTTGTTGCTGATGAAATTCCAGAGAAAGAATTAAAAGAAATTATTGAAGACACTTTAAGTTTTGATTTTCCAGTTGTTCCAATTGAAAAAAATATTTCTACTTTAGAATTATTTCAAGGTCCAACAATGGCTTTTAAAGATGTAGGTGCTCGATTTATGGCTCGTTGTTTTGGATATTTCAATAAAGATAAAGAAGCATCAAAAGTAACTGTATTAGTTGCTACTTCAGGTGATACAGGAGGAGCTGTAGCAAGTGGCTTTTTAGATGTTAAAGGAGTTGATGTTGTAATTTTATACCCTAGTGGAAAAGTTAGTGAGGTACAGGAAAAACAATTAACTACTCTTGGAAAAAATATAAAGGCCTTAGAAGTTGATGGTACTTTTGACGATTGCCAAGCAATGGTAAAAACAGCCTTTTTAGATGAAGAATTAATTTCAAAAAGAAATTTAACTTCAGCTAACTCCATTAATGTCGCTCGTTGGTTGCCTCAAATGTTTTACTTCTTTTTTGCATATAAACAACTAAAAAATAAAAAGAAAGATCTTGTTTTTTCGGTTCCAAGCGGGAACTTCGGAAATATTTGTGCGGGTATTATGGCACAGCAACTAGGCTTACCGGTAAAGCAATTTATTGCTGCTACTAATGTAAACGATATTGTTCCAAACTATTTAAAAACAGGTATTTACACTCCGAAACCTTCTAAACAAACCATTTCAAATGCAATGGATGTTGGCGACCCAAGTAATTTTATTAGAATTCAGGAAATTTATAAAAATGATGATGCTAAATTAAAAGAAAACCTCTCGTCCTATTCATTTACAGATGATGAAACACGGAATGCAATGTTGGAAATTAAACAAAAATCAAATTACATTACCGATCCGCATGGTGCAGTTGGTTACTTAGGTTTAAAAAAATATTTTGAAAATAATAATGGGCAAGGAATATTTTTAGAAACAGCTCATCCTGTAAAATTTTTAGATGTTGTAGAGCCTGTTTTAAATGAAACCATAAAGTTTCCAAAGCAAATTAAAAAAGTTATTAATAAAGAAAAATTAGCTGTAAATATTTCAACTTATGAGGAATTTAAAGCATTTTTACTAAGCTAATTGTTGAAAAAAAAGCAGCCACAAAAATTAAATAAATTGAAAATGTCGCCCCCACAACGGTAGTAAATCAATTAATTTTAAATGTGGCTGCCAAAAAAATTTGTATTGTTATTTATTTATCACTTCAGGATTCAAAATCACAAACTCAATTCTCCTGTTTTTTTGGTGTTCCTGTTCTTTACATTTCACACCTTTTAACATCTATTGGTTAACCTTCTTTAACCAAAACCTCTTGCGGTAAGCCTATCTTTTTGAAATATTTCTTTTAGACATAAATTCTAATATAGAATTTACCCTTTTGGCTGATAATTCTTCATTATAACTATCCAAACCTCTGGAATCAAAATACCCTCCATATTTTAGAATAACTTATGGGTGATTGGGATAACTTTTTTTTGAAAGGAAATTGATAATTATGTTTATAACTAAAAAAAGTTTTTATATTTAAATAAATTACTCGGTTTATTATTTATTAGAAAAAATATACAAATGGTAACTATTTAGATATAAAGCGTTTTATTTATTCATCGAATTTCTTTCATTTGATAATACTATACAATTCAAATAGTTAGTATATTTTATATTATTTACTTTCACTCTGAAAAATTATCAAAAAAACATATAGCACCGACATTTAACAGTTTCTATACCTAAAACTACTTCGCAGAGAGTAGCGGAACTTTTGTAGGAGTAAATTTTAACATATAAAGCAAAAAAAATTAACATTATTTAAATGAAAAATTATTATAAATCTTAATTTTTATTTAAATTTTTTAGAATAGTAGAAAAACTACTAAGTCCTTAAAATATTGGTTTTAATAATTTATCTTTGTAATTAACATGTTAAATTTCCACAATATCAGAAATGCATTATACATATTTATTGTTTTCTTTTTAGTTTTATGCAACTATACCTCAATTTCTGCTCAAACCAATGAAAGTTTGTTAAATGGTGATTTAAAATCCCTTAAGAATATTTCTTCGAATATTCACAAAATTAATTCTTACATATCGCACATTGACTTCAAGTCAAACAATAATAATGCTATTTTGAAAAATGAATTAGTAATAAATGGTAACGAAAGAATTATTACTGCTAATGAATCTATGAAAGATGTTGTTTTAAAAGATCAATCTATTGTTAAAGTAAAATACAAAAATCATTTACATAATAATTTTATAAAATCTAAAATATTTTATTATCAAAATGACGCATTGGTTTGCATTAAAATAATTGAATCTATACCTAACCGTAACAATGTTGCTTCAGCTTATAAAAGAACTATTTATGTTGAAGATAACCTAGCTATTGCTGATTCAGATGAAACTAATTTAGATAACACTTCAATTGAATTGGTGAACTTAGGACTTGTGCAGCTTAAAAATGAATATCTTTCACTTTAGTATTTCTGTTTTTTTAATTCAAATTTTAATTAAGAGTTTTTATTCAGCATATTTCTTATCCTGTAAATATAATATTAGTGGACGAAAAATTAAAAACAAGCTTTATATTAATCTAATTTTGGTAAATTAAAATTACTTAAAGGGCTTGTTAATTTCATTACTGCTTCAATTTCATCTGATTTTCGCGGTGCTAGAGCCGATAAATTGACAGGGCCGTTTTTAGTAATTAAAATATCATCTTCAATTCTAATTCCAATCCCCCACCATTTTTCATCACAGTTACTACCATAAGGAATATAAATACCCGGTTCCATAGTAACTACCATATTTTCTTTAAACTTGTTGTAATTACCAGGATCGTGTACATCTAGGCCTATATGATGTGATGTACCATGAGGAAAATAACTATGGCTAGAATTTTCGGTTTTAATAATTCCTAAATTAGCAAGTCTTTCGTTAATAATTTTATGAGCAATTTTATTTGGTTTAGACATACTACTGCCAATTTTATATGCTTTAATACCTTCTTCTTGTGCTTCGTATACAATATCGTAAAGAATTTTTTGCTCTGTGGTAAATGTTCCATTTGCAGGAATTGTTCTTGTTACATCGGCTGTGTAGCCATGGTATTCAGCACCCAAATCCATTAAAACCAATTCCCCATCTTCAATATGTGTCTTATTATTTTCAATATAATGTAAAATACAACCATTACCTCCTGCTCCTACTATTGATGGGTAACCTTCGTATTCCGCTCCATATTTTTTATAAACAAACTCGTGTACTCCCTGAGCTTCAGTTTCTGACATATGAGGATGCATTGCTTTCATCATTTCCACTTGTCCAATTGCAGAAATTTCAATAGCTTTTTTCAATAAAACCAATTCATCTTTCGTTTTGACTTCCCTAAGTGATGCCATGTAACCACTTAAAGATTTTGTATCAATAGTTGTTTTAGATTCATTGTATATTTTATCACTCGTTTTCTCTTTAATATTACTAAAACTGCTTGAAATTTTTTGTTTAAAAATTTTTATTAAATCATACAAGTCATCCTTATTATCAGTATCTCTAACATCGTTTTTAAATTGTTTAAAGAGTATGTTGTCAAACTTTAAAAAATCAATGTTCAAACTTTTAAATTCCCCTCCTTTAAAGGCTACTTTGAAACCCAAATCATCTTGAACACCGGTTACCCCTAATCTTTTTCCATTCCACATTTCAGCAAATTCATTGCGTTCTCGCACAAAAATC
>ERZ1046740.1577-NODE-1577-length-15876-cov-4.851590_pt1 | contig 15876 bp, 15 predicted proteins | sample MGYA00383093_ERZ1046740 | MGnify/ENA primary metagenome ERZ1046740 (study PRJEB29581, sample SAMEA5548363) | metagenome | biome: marine; feature: coastal; material: water | depth 25 m | study: Short-term variability in the microbial, nano- and picoplankton... | reverse complement strand
CTGGGGTGAACCCAAAGCGCCGCCCGACAGGATCACTTCGCGGCGCGCATGGGCTATCTCGACACGACCGCGGCGTTTGTATTGCAGACCGGTGGCGCGTTTGCCGTCAAAGATCACCTTTTGCACCATGGCGCGGGTCAGGATGGTCAGGTTGGGGCGGGATTTAATGGCGCGCAGGTACGCGGCAGCGGCGCTGCAGCGCTGGCCGAGACGTTTGCCCTTGTGGAATTGGGTGACTTGGTAGAGGCCAGCGCCTTCTTGATCGGGGCCATTGAAATCATCATTGGGGCGAATTTGTTGCGTGGCGCAGGCGTTGACGAAAGCGTCCGTCAAGGCGCGTGGGTCGGCTTGGTCACGCACCTGAAGTGGGCCGGTGTCGCCATGCAGATCGTCTGAGCCACGGGCGTTGCCTTCGGACATGCGGAACCAGGGCAGCACCGATTGCCAATCCCATCCATCGCACCCCAGATTGGCCCAGTCGTCATAATCCGTTGGGTGGCCGCGCACATACAGCATGGCATTGATCGCAGACGAGCCGCCCAGCGCGCGTCCTCGCGGTTGATACCCTTTGCGGTTGTTCAGTTCTTTCTGAGGTTCTGTATCAAAGGCCCAGTTGTTGATTTTGGGGCGACCAGAGATCATCGCTGCGCCCATGATTGGAATGCGCACCAAGAGGCTTTCACCACTGCCCCCGGCCTCGATCAGACAGACTTTAACGTCCGGGTCCTCGGACAGACGCGCGGCCAGCACGCATCCCGCCGAGCCGCCCCCTGCGATCACATAGTCAAACGTCATAGCGGCCCCCTCTTTGTGGGAACTCTAGGGCTGACACTTGTCTTCAAACAAGCGTGACGCAACGCCACCCCATGTTAGCCGGGCAGCGCGCCGGTCAACACATACTGCAGGATTTCAACCACCTGACTTGGGTCTTCAGCCACAGCCAAAGCAGCGGCGTCGACCTCTTTCAAGGCGTGTTGATGGTCCGCGCCGTGCAGAACGATCAGGGATTTGCCAAGCGCTGCGGCATAGCCCGCATCAAACGCCGCATTCCATTGTTTGTATTTCTCGCCAAAGCGCACCACGACCACGTCAGCATCGGCAATACCCTTGCGCGTGCGGATGGCGTTCAACTTGGCGCCTTTGTTGTCGTGCCAGAATTTGTTGGGTTCGGCCCCAAGGATGGCAACGCCACAATCATCGCTGGCATCATGATCGGTCACTGGGCTGTCAAAGGAGACATCCAAATCCGCAGCGCCTTGGGTGATCTGTTCGCGCCAGTCGGTGTGAATTTCGCCAGACAAGTAAACTTTCAGGGCCATGGGGGCCTCCTATGCAATGTGTTGGCACTGACTAAACCGCGCAGGTCAAAATTTGAACCCTGAAACCCCGGAAAGCGTTTCAAGCAAAGGCTGAAGGTGCGTTAGGTTTTACGGGCGACAATGTAGCGGCTGACGGGCTTTTTGGGGAAACTGCCAAATTCGATGATTTCGAACCCAGCTTTTGCGACAGCTGCATCAAGCTCTTGCACGCTCAAAAAACGCACGAACGGAGCTTTGCCGATGAATTGCATGACCGGAATGGCGAACTTGAGCAATCCGAATTTGAACCCAAGACCCGGTTCGGACAGACAAGGTGTTTTTGAGATGAACAATCCACCAGGTTTTAGACGGCTGTGAACTTCTGCAAACGAGGCGTCTATGTCTTTGACCAGATGAAATAGGTTGAACCCCATAACCACGTCAAATTGTGATTTGGCGTCATGATAAGAGGCGTCTAATTGCAAGAAATCGACGTTTGTGACGTTTTGAGCGCTGGCTTTCTCGGCACCGATATCCAGCATGGTTTGGGCAAAATCTGAGGCCGTGATGTGGCCTACGGCGTTTGCCAGCTCGATCGCGGTGGATCCTGTACCGCATCCCAACTCCAGCACTTTGTCAGACGTTTTAAGATATGACCGTGTGCGGCCGAGCGTGTACTGATACGCCTCCATATCGCCGATAGGGGATTGCGCATATTTTTGTGCGATTCCGTTCCAAAAGTTAGCATCAGGCTGCATCAGAAAATCTCCTTTGGATCCGGTCTATATATACGCAAATAGAATATGAATTGCCCAAATATGTAGAATGCTTATACATATTTGCATGATTACATCTTCTGAACAGGCGGATTGGACCAAAATTCGTGCCTTTCTGGCGACCGCCGAGGCTGGCAGTCTTTCTGCGGCAGCGCGCCAGCTTGGAACAACACAGCCCACTATTGGTCGACAGGTTGCTGCCCTTGAAGAAGATCTGGGCATCATGCTGTTCGAGCGGTTGGGCAAGTCGTTACATCTGACACAATCCGGTGCCGAGTTACTGGAATACGCCAAGGAAATGGGCGAAGCGGCGGGGCGTATTTCGCTGGTGGCGACGGGTTTGTCGCAGTCGATAGAGGGCAAGGTTCGCATTACGGCCAGTGATGTAATGTCGACATATACCCTTCCTCCGTTGCTGCACCAACTCCGCAAGAAGGCACCACGGTTAGAGATCGAAGTTGTCGCTTCTAATGATGTGCAGGACATCCTGCGCCGTGAAGCCGATATTGCCATTCGCCACGTGCGCCCGGACCAACCCGATTTGATGGCACGTTGGGTCATGGATGCGACTGGTCACTACTACGCCTCACAGGCCTATCTGGATAGGCGCGGCACCCCAAAAACAGTCTCGGATCTGGCGGCACATGATTTCATCAGTTTCGGCAATCCCGAGCAGATGTTGGGATACCTCGTGCCGCTTGGCGTTCCGCTGACCTTGCAGAATTTCCGATTGGGAACGAGCAACGGTGTGGCTGGATGGGAGTACACACGGCAAGGTTTTGGCATTGGAGTTATGGCGGACCATGTGGCAGCAGGCTTTCCCGAGATGATCAAGGTCTTGCCGGACGTTGAACCATTCACCTTTCCGATTTGGCTAACAACGCACCGCGAGTTGCATACGAGCCGTCGAATTCGATTGGTTTGGGATTTGATGGCGACGTTTCTGACGGAACAGATTTCTTAACTGCGCACAGCCCGAACACGAAAAAAGGCCGCCATGTTTTGGACGGCCTTTGATTTTCGAATTGGTGGTCGCCTAGCCGCGCAGTGTGCCGCCCGTGGATTTTGTGACCTTCTCAACGATCTTGGCAGAGACCGCTTCGATATCAGCCTCTTTCAAGGTCTTTTCAGTCGGTTGCAGACGCACGGTAACCGCGATGGATTTCTTGTTTTCGCCAAGGGAGCCACCAATGAATTCGTCAAACACACGCACGTCTTCGATCAGCGTTTTGTCTGCGCCAGAGGCTGCGTTGACGAGGCTGAGCGCCTCAACGTCCTTGTCGACGACAAAGGCAAAATCGCGTTCGACAGCTTGCAAGTCGTGCAGTTTCAGCGCGCCTCGGCTGGCCGATTTCTTGCGTGGCATTGGGATTTCTTCCGGGTAGAGCGTAAAGGCCACGGCTGGGCCTTTGACGTCGAGCGCGGCAAGCACCTTGGGGTGCACTTCGCCGAACACGCCCATGACTTTTTTCGGGCCAAGGCAGATTTTGCCGTGACGTCCGGGATGCCACCACGCGTCGGCGCCGCGCAGGATTTGTACTTTGGCTGGGGCACCGATGGCAGACAGAACGGCCTCGGCATCGGCCTTGGCATCATAAAGATCAACACCACGGCTTTCACCGTGCACATCCTTGGACAACGTGCGCCCGACCAAAAGGCCCGTCACTTGCAAATGTTGCTCGCCGGGCTCCCCACCCTGAAAGGCTGCTCCGCACTCAAACAGAGCCATGTCCGCGAAGCCACGTGCCTGATTGCGAGCAGCAGCCTGCAGCAGGCCCGGCAACAGATCGGGGCGCATGTGAGACATTTCCGACGAGATCGGATTTTCAAGCATGGTCGCGTCATCGCCACCGCCAAACAATTCTGCAGATTTACGGTCAATGAAGCTGTAGGTCACACATTCGTTGTACCCGAGGGCGGCTGTGGTGCGTCGCGCGATTTGTTCACGTTTTTGCATTGGCGACAGGATCATCTTTGGCACGCCCGCATCAACGCGCGCCATTGGCACGCCCTGCAATTTGGTCAGCGATGCAACACGGGCCACTTCTTCGACCAGATCAGCCTCGCCTTTAACGTCTGGACGCCAGCTTGGCACATGGGCCATGTCACCTTTGATGACAAAGCCTAGCGCCGTTAGGGTTTTGATCTGTTCTTCGGCAGGGATTTCCATGCCGACCAGCGATTGCACACGGTCGGTATCAAGCTTGTAGGCGCGTGACACATCCGGGACTTCGCCAGCGACGACCACGTCAGAAGGCTCACCACCGCACATGTCGATGATCATCTGTGTGGCCAAATCGACGGCTTCCATATTGAAAGCCGGATCAATGCCGCGTTCGTTGCGATAGCGTGCATCAGAATTGATTTTCAGAGCGCGGCCTGTGTAGGCAATTTGGACCATGTCCCAAACAGCGGCCTCGACAAACACATTTGTGGTCTCGGGTGTGCAACCGGTGGCCAAGCCGCCCATGATGCCCGCGATGGATTCAATGTTCTCATCATCCGAGATCGCGACCTGACCTTCGGAAAAGGTGTATTCTTTTTCGTCCAACCCCACGAGCGTCTCACCACCCTTGGCGCGGTGCACACGCAGATTGCCTTTGACCTTATCGGCGTCAAAAACGTGCAGCGGGCGGTTGCGGTCATAGGTGAAAAAGTTGGTCACATCGACGAGCGCTGAAATAGGGCGCAGGCCAATGGCGCGGAGGCGATCCTGAAGCCATTCAGGGCTGGGGCCGTTTTTCACATTTTTAATCAGGCGTCCGGCAAAGACTTCGCATCCATCCTTGCGGGTGTCGTCGTCAATGGTGACGGTAATGGGGCTGGGATAGGTGCCTTTGACGTCTGCTGTCTTGGCAGGTTTCATCGTACCCAAACCGCGTGCCGCCAGATCGAGCGCGATGCCGCGCACGCCCAGCGCATCGGGGCGGTTCGGCGTAATCGCGATGTCGATCACAGCATCCACTTTGGCCGGATCATTCTCGGCCAGCCAATCGACAAAACGGTCGCCAACTTCACCCGAAGGCAATTCGATAATGCCATCGTGTTCGTCCGAAAGCTCCATCTCGCGCTCGGAGGCCATCATGCCATAGCTTTCAATGCCGCGGATTTTGCCGACACCAATGGTTGTGTCGATGCCTGGCACATAGACGCCCGGCTTGGCCACAACCACGGTGATCCCGGTGCGCGCGTTTGGAGCGCCACAGATGATCTGCAGCTCGCCTTCGTCTGTGGCCACCTTGCATACCCGCAGTTTGTCCGCGTCGGGGTGCTTTTCGGCATGCAGCACCTTGCCGATGGTAAAGTCCTTCAGACGTTCCGCCGGATTGATGACCTCTTCTACCTCAAGACCTAAATCGGTCAGGGCATACAGGATGTCGTCAATGCTCGCCTCGGTGTCGAGGTGATCTTTTAGCCAGGAAAGTGTGAATTTCATCGGTCGTGTTCCGCCAGTAAATCTTGGGTCAGAAGGGCTTTAACGGATATGGCGCACAGGGGGAAGGGTTCAATGCAGGATGCAGGTGCCTTTGCGTGATTGCGTTTGTCCCTGAGCAGGGCTAGCGTCGGGCCAAGAAAACAAAGGATCACCCATGTCCACCACCGTATTTATTGCCGTGATCGGTGCCGCGCTATTGCACGCAAGTTGGAATGCTTTGGTCAAGGGTGGGGCGGACAAATACGTCGGCATCGCGGCAGTTGCGCTCGGGCATGTTCCTTTTGCGGTCGCCGCCTTGATGTTTGTGCCAGCCCCTGCGGCGGCCAGCTTTGGCTATCTGGCGGTCGGTATCTTGTTGCACGTGGGCTATCAGTTGTTCTTACTGCAATCTTACCGCGTCGGGGACCTGACCCAAGTTTACCCAATTGCGCGCGGATCGGCGCCATTGATTGTTGCGCTGGTCTCTGTGACCGTTTTGGGTGTCGTTCTGGCCCCGCTTGAGATCGTAGCCATCGGCATCATCGGTGCAGGTATCCTAAGCCTGTCCCTAACCCGACACGCAGATGGATTGCGCAATCACAAGGCCGCCCTGTTTGCCTTGGGCACCGGCGTGTTCATCGCATCGTATTCGCTGGTGGATGGCATTGGCGCACGGCTCGCTGGGACATCCCTGGGCTATTATGCGTGGCTGTCGATCGGCAATGCCGGTCTTATGGTGGTGTATTTGCTGGCGGTGCGTCCTGTCACCTTGATCGACATGGCCCGCCATGGCCGCAAAATATTCTTCATCGGCGGCGGGGCGTCGTTCGTGGCCTATGCATTGGTGACTTGGGCCTTTACTCAGGCTCCGATTGCTTTGGTGACAGCCTTGCGCGAAACCAGCATTGTCTTTGCCCTGCTGATTGGCGTGTTTTTTCTCAAGGAAAAGCTGAACCTGGCCAAAGTGTTCTCGACGTTTGTCACGTTGCTGGGCGCGGCTTTGTTGCGGTTCGCGCGGACTTAACATCTATCACACATTCACCTTTTTTCTGTGTTTTGAGGGTCGCTTGGCGCATAGTGGCCAAGAGAGAGTGACGGGGGTGACACAAATGAACGCGCAAGACGGGGGTGTAAAAACCGCATTTTTCGTGATTGCCGATATATCCGGCTATACGAAATTCATGGCTGAAACAGCCATCGAGCATGCCAAGGGAATACTGGAATCATTGTTTGGCGACCTATTGCCTGCGGTGCGCTCCCCTTTGAAGATTTCTGGCATGCAAGGCGACGCGATCTTTGCTTATGCCTTTGAAACCGACGTGATGACAAAACAGTTCATCCTCGATTTCTCAGAACAACTGTACTGCGTCTTTGCCCGTAGCAAAGAAAAGATGATCCTGAACACTGGCTGTCCTTGCGATGCCTGCTCGACTGTGGACGGTCTGGAGTTGAAGATTGTTGTGCACCATGGCGATTGCGTGATCCAGAAAACCGGGGACCGCGAAGAGCTAGCCGGGCAGGATGTCATCACCGCCTTCCGCCTACTTAAGAACAAGGTCAAAGAGCGCACTGGCATGGACGCCTATACGCTGATTTCCTGTGACGCCTTGCGCGCAATGGACATGAAGGAATATTTCGTCGAGTCAGAGTTTCACACAGAAGAAATCGAACATATCGGCGAGGTCGAGTATGTCGTACGTGATATGCGGGCCGCGTGGGATCGCCGCCGCACGTCCGAGCGTACCTTTGTAGAACTCGGTGATGATCTATTGATGGACGAATGGATCATCCCCTTGCCGGTATCGCCTGAAATCGCGTTTACCATCTGTACGCGCCCCGATATGCGGGGCGAATGGCTCGGGGCAAATAGAGTTGAATTGCTCAATACCAATAATGGAAAAATTGAATCCGGTACGACCTATCACTGCTACCATGGTGATGCCATTTTTCCGTTTGAGATCGTAGACTGGTACCCCGGAGAATATGCGACCGGGCGTTACAACCTGCCCATGGGTCTAAGTATGCTTGAGACAGACGAGCTGGTTGAAATGGGCGAAGGCACGATGGTCAAAATCCGTTTTACGACTCCCAAATCCCCCAAGCTGATGGGCAAGATCATGGCAGGTAAAGTGAGGAAGAACTTGCTGGGTATTATCGGCCCTGACAAGGAGAACCGCATCCGTAAGATGACTGCCTTGGCTGAGAAACTGGCGGCCGAAACAAAGGCAGCAGAAGCAGCAAGTTTGGCCTAGCCACGCGCCTTCACATGATCCAGCCAATTGACCAATTCGCGGGCCCGATTGTGCAAAGACATTGCCGCAACACTGGTGCCAAGATGCTTTGCAGCCGCTTCATTTTCGTCCGCGATGGTAAGGTCGGCGCCTAGGTCGGGCGCATTTGCGACCACGGCCAAATCCGACAGACGCATTTCGGGGTGATACTGCGTGCCCCAGAAATCGATGCCGTTGGCCTCCACCGTCATGGCCTGAACCGGGGAATGTGCGTTGCCTGCAATAAGCTCCGCATCTTTGGGCAATTTCTGCACCTCGACACGGTGGATACATGGCACCTCAAAGGACGTCGTCCGCCCGGCCATCATATCGTGCTGGACTCCTTGGTCTGTCGTGGAAATCGCTTTGGCCAATCCAAACTCAACACCATTTGGGCTGTCGCCAGTCCCGCCGCCCAGTACGTCTGCGGCCAGTTGCATGCCATTACACGACCCCCAAACCGGGCGATTCTGCGTGAAAGTCCGTTCCATTTCGGCTCTCAGAGGCGCAGCCTCGGGCGCATCGGTGCCCCATTGCACCGCCGATCCAGTATACACAATTCCGTCCACGCCTTCGTAAGCGTCTGGCGAGATTGGACCGGCATAAGGGCAGACCACCTTGAGCGTCAAAGCGGGATCGAGCGCCTGAAACGTGCGCAGAAAAAACGCCGAAGCAGATTTGCCAATCGCCAAAAGGTCCGGCGTGTTGCTTTCGATGATGAGAATGGTGGTCATGGGGGCGGCTCCTTTGGGTAAAGGTTAAGCGCGAAACCACTGGAAAACTAACCAAACTCGACCAGTCCTTGTCTTTCAGCGCCACCCTTCCGAAAAAAAACGAAGCGCCAAGGCGCTCCGTTCCAGAATTCATCTTTGTGGTGCTTACCGCGACAAACCACCATGCAGTGTCGGCTGATCTAAAGACGCAAACCCATAATGGCGCAGCCAGCGCAGGTCTGAATCAAAGAACGCGCGCAGATCGGGGATGCCGTATTTCAGCATCGCCAGGCGGTCAATGCCGATGCCGAAGGCAAAACCTTGGTATTCATCAGGATCAATGCCACCGGCCTTCAAAACATTCGGATGCACCATGCCTGACCCCAAAACCTCGAGCCAGTCATCGCCTTCACCGACTTTGACAGTCCCATCTTGCCACGAACATTGAATATCCACCTCGGCAGAGGGTTCTGTGAACGGAAAATGCGACGCGCGAAAACGGGTCTTTACGTCAGTGCCAAAGAACGCCGTGAAAAACTCTTCCAGAACCCATTTCAGATTGGCCATCGAGATATCTTTGCCCAGCGCCAGTCCTTCGACCTGATGGAACATCGGCGTGTGCGTTTGGTCATAATCCGCGCGATACACGCGACCCGGACAGATAATGCGGATCGGCGCGCCGGTTTTCTCCATCGTGCGAATTTGCACGGGCGACGTATGGGTGCGCAACACATGTGGCGGGCGATCATCGCCTTCGGCGCGATGTGTATAAAATGTATCCATCTCGGCACGTGCGGGGTGGTGACCCGGAATGTTCAGCGCATCAAAGTTGTACCAATCAGTCTCAACCTGCGGGCCCTCGGCCACAGCAAAACCCATGTCAGCAAAAATCGCAGTGACTTCTTCCATGACTTGGCTGACCGGATGGATTGTGCCCTGTCGGCGCCCACGCCCCGGCAACGTCACATCCAGCCACTCGGTGCGCAAACGTGCGTCCAACGCGGCATCACCCAAGGCAGATTTCTTGGCTGCCAATGCCGAATTGATCTCGTCTTTCAACGCATTCAACGCCGGACCGGCCACTTGGCGCTCTTCCGGGGTCATTTTCCCCAGCTCGCGCATTTTCAAGGACACTTCGCCCTTTTTGCCCACGGCCTGCACGCGAAGATCCTCAAGCGAGGCCTCGTCAGCGGCGCCTGAGATCGCCTCGATATACTTTTTGCGCAGTTCTTCCATGTCCGGACCCTCAAAATCTTCGTGCCTCTGCTAGCGACAGGCGGGCATGAATGCAAGCTAAAGGCCGCTGTCGCATCGCCGCTCAGCTTCATCTTGGCTCAAATACTTTTGCCAAACGCACACCCGAGGGGCTACGGCCCCGAGATAAACCAGCGCGCCAAAGGCGCTCGTTTAGGCCACCCGGCCGGATTGCGCATTGATCGCACTTTGCACGACACGTTAAGGTTTATTCACCAAGCAAGGAACCAGATGCCAGCCAACCACCCAAACCCCGACCCCCTTACACACCCTTGGTTGGTGCTCAACGGTCTCGCTCTGGGTGTGACTGTGACCAATGGATTTGCCCGCTTTGCCTATGGTCTCTTGCTGCCTGCGATGAAGTCCGAGATGGGCTGGACCTATGCCCAGTCGGGATGGCTCAACACGGCCAACGCCTTTGGCTACATCGTCGGTGCCGTATTGACGATGGTGCTGATCCACCGTGTTGCGCCCTCACGTCTGTTTGCCTTTGGCTTGACCTTAACCACGCTCTCATTGCTGGCCACGGGTCTTGAGGCCGCGTTGTGGTGGCAAACCCTATGGCGCGTTTTGGCCGGAGTGTTTGGGGCGATGTCCTTTGCCACGGCGGGTGCCTTGACGGCGCAATTGTTTCGCAATGATCCCAAACGCAACGCCTTGGCCATTGCGATCTTGTTTGGATCAGGCGGAGGCCTTGGCATTGTTCTCGCAGGGGCAACGCTGCCTTTAATGCTCGCGCGTTTTGGCAATGCATCATGGCCTATGGGTTGGATTGTGATTGGCATTGTCAGCCTGACCTTTCTGCCCTTGGGGCTTTGGGCGGCGCGCCAACTGCAAACTGCACCCCAAGGGGACACGCGCGTCTCCCCTTTGCCGATCCGCCGCATGCTGCCAGAACTGGCGGGCTACGCGGGCTTTGGATTGGGGTACATCGTCTACCTTACCTTCCTGTCCGCTTGGATGACCGAACAGGCAGCAAGTGCCCGCTTTATTTCCTTGGTTTGGGTCATCTTGGGGCTTTGCATTTCCATATCGCCTTTGATCTGGCGACCGATCCTTGCGCGTCACGCATCTGCCTTGCCATTGGCGATGATCTTAACCGGCATCGCCATTGGTTCGGCGTTGCCTGTGATCTTGCCGAGCGGGCCTGCCTTGCTCGTGTCGGCGGTGGTGTTTGGGCTCTGCGTTTTCATGGCACCGGGTGCTGTCACCAACTTCTCGCACCAGAACCTGCCGCCAGAAAGCTGGGGGGCGGCCATCAGTTTCTTTACCGTGGTGTTTGCGGTCGCCCAAACCATCGGGCCCTATGCGGCGGGTTGGGTCGGAGACCTTTCCGGCAATATCGGCGTTAGCTTGTTGGTGGCAGCGGGGGTGCTGTTGACCGGGGCAGCCTTCTCCCTATTACAACGTCCTCTCGAACGCTGAAAGGAGGAGTTGATCGTGGGTGAAGCATCTGAAAGGGTGCAAGTGACGTTCCAATCAGGGAATGTCAAATTGGAAGATTTTCATGCGTACGGTACTTTTGGCTTCAAGCATGGCCGTTGGTCTGAGTGGTTTCGCTTTCGCAGAATACAGCGGCCCTTCGGTTACTGAGACTCCAGACAAAGCGGACGCCAATACTCTTTCGGATATTCAGACGATCCGCGACAATCCGGTTGATGGCGAGGACGTTGTTCTTGAAGGTTTTTTGGTCCGCAAAATTGGTGACGAAATGTACGTTCTTTCTGATCGCTCTTCAGAAATAAATGTTGAGATTGACGATGATGATTTTCCTTCTGGTAACGTATCTGAAACCACTAGAGTTAGGGTCGAAGGTGAAGTCGACACGCACCGGTTGCGCGAAACTGATGTGGAAGTTGATCGGGTTACTATTATTGACTGATATTTCCGTTTCTTGAGGTTGGCCGATTACAAGTGAGTGAAATTCTTCCAGTTAGGCGTGGGCCAACAGTGTTGCTTGCCCTGAGTGATATGAATGTCCAAAAAGTCCGCAAAGCAGACTTTGCACTGGGAGTGTCTGAGCTTAGGTTGCCCCACTCAAAAAAGAAAAACCCCACCAGTTCGCACTGACGGGGTTTCTCAAAACTGTTGAACGTCAGGCCTTAAGCAGCCAGAGCGTCCTGTGCTTGCTTCACGATCGCACCGAAAGCATCGGGCTCGTGGACGGCTAGATCGGCCAGCACTTTACGGTCCACTTCGATACCAGCCATGTTCAGGCCGTTGATGAAGCGGGAGTATGTCAAGGCTTCGTCATGCGAACGCACAGCCGCGTTGATCCGTTGGATCCACAGCGCGCGGAAATTGCGCTTGCGATTCTTACGGTCACGGGTTGCGTATTGGTTCGCCTTATCGACGGCTTGCGACGCTACTTTGAAAGTATTTTTACGACGACCATAATAACCTTTTGCGGCTTTGATGATCTTCTTGTGACGTGCGTGGGTGACTGTACCACCTTTTACTCGGGACATATCGGCTCTCCTTAACGGTCGTAGGGCATATAGCCCTTGATGATCTTGGCATCGGGTGCAGACAATTCAGTTGTCCCGCGTGCGTTACGGATAAATTTGCGGCTCCGCTTGATCATGCCGTGGCGTTTGCCAGCCTGTCCTGCGAGGATCTTGCCAGTGGCAGTCACCTTAAAGCGCTTTTTAGCGCTGGATTTAGTCTTCATCTTGGGCATTTCCGTCTCCTTAGATAGTCGGTGTCAAACGCGACTCGGCATGCCACTCAGGCCGGACGCGCGGATAGAAGCGCTCATATACGTCGCGAACCCCAAAGGGGCAAGGGATTAATTGATGATATCTGCAATCACGGCGACAACCACGTTGGGCACATCCGCAACCGCATAACCGCCGGGATGGCGGGCGAAGGCGATCGCGATAATGGCCACAGACAGAATGAAGGCTGCCATGGATGTCCGAGGAGGTCGGCGGTCTGCATAGGCTGACAACATTGCGGGGATCGAAAACAGTCCCAAAACCAGACCAATCGTCAACAAATAGTCAGTAAACATTCAGCCTCGCCCCATACTCTGTAGGCGAAGTTACTCTTTTTCCATATTAAAAATCAAACGTTCATCGCAGGGCGCGACCCGTAGGATGTTGGTTGTGCCCGGTACGTTAAAGGGCAAGCCCGCCGTCACCACGATCTGATCCTCTGGTCCGGCAAAACCACCGCGTGTTGCGGCGCGCGCCGCCGACACCACAGCCATTTTAAATCGGCTTACATCCTGAGCAATCACGCAATTCGTCCCCCAGCTAAGGGCCAAGCGCCGTGCGGTGCCCCGCAACGAAGTCAAAGCAATGATTGGAACGCGCGGGCGTTCACGTGCGGTGAGCAGCGCGGTCGTGCCTGATTCTGTGAAACAACAAATTGCTTTGATTTCTGTGGTCTCGGCCACTTCTCGGGCAGCGGCAACAATCGCATCCGCCACGCTGTGTCGAGGCGCACTGCGTGAGGCTTCGATCACCTGGCGATAGGTTGTGTCATTCTCCACTTCGACGGCCACGTCATTCATGGTTGTCACTGCTTCAATCGGGAACGAACCTGCGGCAGATTCTGCCGACAGCATCACCGCATCCGCACCTTCATAAATGGCGGTTGCCACGTCCGAGACTTCGGCACGGGTTGGCATGGGGCTGTCGATCATGCTTTCCAGCATTTGGGTCGCAACGATTACGGGCTTGGCCGAGAAACGGCACTTGCGAACCAGTCGTTTTTGAATTGGGGGCACGCTGCTGACGGGCAGCTCAACACCCAGATCACCGCGCGCCACCATAATTCCGTCCGACACGGCCAAAATCGAATCAAAATGTTCGACAGCTGACGGTTTTTCAATTTTAGAAAGGATCGCTGCACGACCCTGTGCAAGATCACGGGCTTCTTTCACGTCTTCGGCACGCTGCACAAAACTCAGCGCGAGCCAGTCCACGCCCAAACCACAGACAAATTCGAGATCATCCCGGTCTTTTTCAGACAAAGCCGCCAGTGGTAAAAGCACATCAGGCACGTTCACGCCCTTGCGGTTCGAGATCGTGCCGCCGTTGATCACAGTACAATTGGCGAAGTCCGCCCCGCAGTCATCGACCTTCATGCTGATTTTGCCGTCATTCACCAACAAGGATGCGCCAGCTTTAAGCGCCTCAAAAATTTCGGGATGTGGCAGGCATACGCGTGTGGCATCGCCATCGACCGGATCGAGGTCCATGCGGAACTTAGCACCGCCCGCGAGCTCTTCGCTTTCGTTGGCAAAGGTCCCAACCCGCAGTTTGGGCCCCTGTAGATCGGCAAGGATGGCAATCGGGCTGTCCAGATCTTTTTCGATCTGACGGATGATTCTGTGCTTTTCGCGAATCTCATCATGTTGACCGTGGCTCATGTTCAGGCGGAAGACATCTGCACCAGCCTCGTGCAGGCTACGGATCATTTCGTAGGTTTCACTTGCTGGGCCCAAAGTAGCCACGATTTTCACATTTCTAAGTCGTCTCATCCGCTCTACATCCATCCTGGCAACTATTGTTAACGCTAACACAACATAAGTTGCTTATCAGCTAATTCCATTCTGCAAGCAACTGTCCTAAGTCTCTTGCAGAAGGATGCTGCAAAAATATGACTTACCAACCTTTTTACATTCATGGGGCCGAACGTAAATCACGTTGGCTCATCACAGTGGACCATGCGTCGAACCACGTTCCGGTCGAAATCAACAATGGCGATCTGGGGCTGGACCCTGCAGATATGAATCGTCACATCGCCTATGATGTGGGCGCTCTGGGATGTTCGCTGCGACTGGGCGAGTTGCTGGATGCGCCGGTGATCGCATCAAATTTTTCGCGGCTCGTGATCGACCCCAACCGGGGTGAAGACGACCCGACCCTTGTGATGCATCTGTACGACGGAACCATTATTCCAGCCAACCGCACCATTGATGCAACCGAGATTGAGCGCCGCAAAGAGGCATATTACCGCCCTTACCACAAAGCATTGTCCGAATTGGTCAGCGCCCGTGAGGACGTCATCATTATTGCCATGCACAGCTTTTCGCCCAAGCTGAATGGTCGCTCGCAGCGCCCTTGGGAAATTGGCATTTTGCACGCCCCACAGGACGACCGTTTTGGCGTGCCCTTGGTCAAAAAGTTAATGCAAGAAAGCGATCTGACAGTCGGTGACAACGAACCCTATGCCGGGCATTTGCCGGGTGACTCGGTGGATCAACACGCGTTTCAGGACAACCGCCTGAATGCGTTGATCGAATTGCGACAGGACGTTATCACAACCGAAGACGGACAAAACCAATGGGCAGAACGCCTTGCTCCGATTTTCACCGATGTATTGGAAACCACAGGGTTGTAATCCTTTTCAGGCCACCATTGAGAGGCCTACCCGCGCCCTGAAACCAAGGGTGGGACACGGTCCCGAATGTGATCATGAAACGCCTTCACATGTGGCGAGGACGAGTGTGCAGACTGCCAAACCCAATGGAACTCAAAGTTTGCTCTTTCGTCGTTGTGTTTCAAAAGGGCGCGCGCCCGTCCTTTGGACGTCGACACCCGTGCACCGGGTAGGATTCCTGCACCAATTCCAATTCCTGCCCACTGTTCAATAATTGGATAACTGACGGCAGCGCCGGGGTAGGCTGTGAAGTTTTCGGCATTCTGGGCAAATAGGATTTCAAGCGATCTGTTAAGACCACACCCACCGCCGGTCATGATAATGGGGGTTGAGGGCAGGTCATAGATGCCAATATCGCCTACTCCACTTGGCGTCGCATCGTCGCTTGGAATGTAGAATAACGGGTCTTCATAAAATCGCAGGTGATCCCAATCCGACGTCACCATGTCTCGTGGCACCACTGCAATGTCGACTGACCCATTGAGCAAGCGTCCCTCAAGGTCATCAAGCAGGCATTCTTTGAAATAGATCGCCACATCCGGATTCTCGGATCGATAAGGCGTCAACACGTCATTCAGCAAAGCCATATCAACAAGGGGCGACAAGCCAATGCGCAGCACTTTGTGATCGGGATTCAGATACGCTTCGCTGGCTTTGGTCATCTCGGATCGCGCATCAAGGATGGCCTCAACAAATGGCAAAAGATACTCGCCAAAAGGCGTGACTTCGACGGCGCGCGTTGTACGGGCAAAAATCTTG